>Ga0209542_10009396_pt1 | contig 17941 bp, 17 predicted proteins | sample RifCSPhighO2_01_FD_184028 | JGI IMG/M metagenome (GOLD analysis project Ga0209542, IMG submission 184028) | Soil microbial communities from Rifle, Colorado - Rifle CSP2_plank highO2_0.1 (SPAdes) (version 2) | ecosystem: Environmental > Terrestrial > Deep subsurface > Rock core/Sediment ...
GATATATATATAAAGATGGAGTGGATGTTTCTTCTTCTCAACCAACTATAATTAATCCCGCAACAAGCACAAGTAATGCTTCTATCGGCAGCAGAGCTACTGCGACTAATTTTATAAATGCCGTTCTTGACGAAGTCCGCGTTTACAATCGCGCGCTTTCCCAATCCGAGATTACGGAGTTGTATAATCTAGGCCGTTAGGCCGGTGAATAACGAATAATGGAAAATAATTTGGTAAAATAAAACTATGGATACAAAAATCGCTATATTTAAAGGCAAGGAAATGCGCAGGGTTATTTTTAATATGGCATATTGCAAATAATCAACGAAACTATATTATGGGTATGATGTAAATATAAAATAAACTTGACTTTATTTTATATTCAATATATATTAAACACAGTATTAAGCTAATTCGTAATCCGGCCTCTTATGAACTATAAAATTTATCCTCGGCTTATCGCCAAGAAATTAATCAAATACTTGTCTGACGACAATGTTATTGTTTTACATGGAGCTCGCCAAGTGGGGAAATCGCACATTCTTTTTTGGCTGCGCGACTATTTGAAAAGCAGAGGAAAAGCGGTTTATTATATTGATTTGGAAGATTCGCGTTTTGTGAATACGCTCGATGCCGGCTATGAGGAATTTGCCAATCTGCTCCGGGAAGAAGGAATGAAATTTGAAAAAAATAAAATATTTGTTTTCATTGACGAGATTCAATATCTGAAAAATCCTTCTTCGTTTTTAAAACTCACATCCGATCATTATAAAAACATAAAATTGATAGTGTCCGGATCGTCCAGTTTTGAAATTAAAAATAAATTCAAGGATTCATTGGTTGGACGGACGGTAAATTTTGAAATTTTCAATTTATCCTTTGAAGAATTTTTACTTTTTAAAGGCATATCTTTTGCGCAAAAAACTGTTTTTACTGAAAAGAAAATCAATGAACTTAAAGGGCTTTTTGAGGAATACGCGCTTTATGGAGGATACCCTAAAATCGTGCTGGAGTCGGAATTGGAAAAAAAGGAAAAATATCTGCAGCAGATTATCGATACTTATGTTAAAAAAGATATTCGCGATCTTGCCGGAATAAAGGATGTTGAGAAATTCAATAAATTACTGGAGGCGCTGGCTTCGCAGAGCGGCAATCTTTTGAATGTTACGGAGCTATCCAATACTTGTAAAATCGCCAAGCAAACAGTTGAGAGATATTTATTCATAATGGAAAATACTTATATTTTAAAACTGGTTCGTCCCTACAGCGGAAATATCCGCGCGGAACTTTTCAAATTGCCGAAAATATATTTCTATGACAGCGGACTGATGCAGCTGCTGTGGCTTAAAAATTTCCAAAAAACGATCATTGGCAATGTTTTTGAAACCGCTATTTTTTCCGAATTGATTAAGCGATATGGAACACGCGCTGTTTTTTATTGGAGAACCGCTGATAAGAAAGAGATAGATTTTATCCTGAAGGATAAAAATAAAATTCTGCCGATTGAAGCGAAACTGAATTTTGAACAGCACTCTTCAACGGCAATTGATTATTTCAACCGGAAATACAAAAAGAAAGATTATAGAGTAGTCAGTTTGAATGGCAGAATAAAAAATAGGTTGTATCGTTTTCCATGGGAAATAATTTAGAAATTATTATGAAATCCAAAACTCTTCAATACATCCTCATCATCCTGACAATAACCGCCGTCGCCGGCAGTTATTTCTATCACCAGTCCCGCGCGGCAATGACCGTCAACAAGTCCGGCTTGACTTCGGTCAAACTGAATACTGCCGGCCTGACTTCAGTCAAAATCAACGCTTCGCAGGCGAATAAACTGACCAGCGGCCTTATCGGCTACTGGACTTTTGACGGTCAGGACACAAGTTGGACCAGCGCCACCGCCGGAACAACCGCCGACAAATCACCGGTGGGAACCAACACCGGAACGTTCGCCAATATGTCGCAGTCCACCTCCCCGGCCATCGGCAAAGTGGGGCAGGGAATGTATTTTGACGGAAGCGATGATTATGTAACAATACCTAATTCAACAAGTTTAAATACCATCAATGGTACAGATAAAATATCAATAGCAATGTGGGTTAAATACAATCCAGGATATACTCCCTATGAAGGAATTTTATTTCGAGGTTATACCTGGGAGTTTAGAAGACAAGGGGAAACTAATCTGACTTGGTGGTTGAAAATAGAGGGAACTTGGCCTAAAGGTGGTGGTGTAAATACAATTACAACAAACCAGTGGCACCATATCGTCGGAACTTATAATGGCAGTCAAATGATTGTTTACGTTGATGGAAATAACGGAACCGTCGTTAGCACTGTTTCCGGAAACATCAGTGCAACAACCGCTTCTTTATTTTTAGGATCAGAGGGTAGTTCCAATTTTTTTGATGGTTCCATTGACGAAGTCCGCGTTTATAACCGGGCGCTGTCGCAATCCGAGATTACGGAATTATACAATTTGGGAAATTAGGAAAATGATTTTATTTGATACTAATATATCAGGATATTATGGAAAAGAAAAAATATATTCCCCTGAAAGATTTGGAGATTTATCAGTTAGCAAGAGAGTTGTCTTTTTTTCATTTTGGGCTTATAATTAGGTTATGATTGATGTAGAATTGTTAAAACCTAAAATAGCCGAGGCGGGAAAAAAACACAACCTGAAGTTAGTTGTGCTTTACGGCTCGCAGGCCAGGGGAAAAGCGAAAAAAGGCAGCGACATTGACGTCGCTGTTTTGGGCGAAAAGCCGCTTTCTTTTGAAGAGGTGGTTGATCTGATAAACGAGTTCGCTGATATTTTTAAAGTTAGAGAGATGGATGTAAAATCCCTGCATAAAACAAGCCCGTTTTTTCTCTATCAGGTTGTTAAAAATGGAATCTTGCTTTATGGCGATGAGCACGAATACAATCTTTTTAAATTATACGCCATCCGTTCTTTCCAGGAAGGGAAAAAATTCCGCAATTTAAGAGATGTATTGCTGAAAAAAAGAGCCGATCATTTGAAAAAAATCTATGTTAGATAAAGAATTAATTAAAACCAAGATAGAGCTTATTCAGAGAGATCTGGAAAGATTGCAGGAATTAAAAGCGTATACAATTGATGAAATTTCCGGGGATTTTTATAAATGGAGCACGCTTAAGCTGGTGCTGGTGGAGATAATTGGAAGAGCGATAGATGTTAATTCTCATACCATCGCCGAATTGGGGGATTTAAAAGAAAAAGCTCCGGAAACCTCTGCGGAGACATTTTTAAGAATGGGAGAAATGAATATTTTGCCGAAAGATTTTGCCCAAAAAGTTTCCGAAAGCGCGGGGTTTCGGAATAAAATCGTGCATGAGTACAATAATCTGCTTGAAGACAAGATTTATGAGACCGTGGAAGAAGCTCTGGCGCAATATACCATGTATTGCGCTTATATTTTGAAATTTATTGAAAATTATGAGAAATGAAATGATTAAGGATTTTTTCGCCGAAAAAAAGGAGAGAGTAGAAATAAAATCGATCAGAAAAACGGCTGAAAAAGCGAAAGAGGAATATGCTCCAGAAAAAAAGAAGCGGGGTTTTTTGGCGAAATTCGCCGACGTGCTGGTAAAATTCAGCGTTTTTATGGTTTTTCTCGGCCTTCCGCTCTTTTTCACCGGCCGCGCTTTCCAGGGAATTGACTTTGAAAAGCAGATTTATTTTTACTTCTGGGTTCTTCTGGGGCTGGTCGCCTGGGCGTCCAAAGGAGTGCTGGAAGAATCAATGAAAATCCGCCGCACCCCGCTGGATATCCCGATACTCATTTTCTGGCTGGTATATCTGGCTTCCACGATATTTTCCATTGACCGCTGGCATTCGCTCTGGGGATTTTTCGGCGATCCGTCGCGCGGGTTTTTTTCCGTGACGGCGATAATCATTTTTTACTATCTGTATTTGAGCAATTTCAGCGGAGCCCTTTTCCGCTGGTCGGTCGGCGCGCTGTTTTCATCGGGACTTTTGGTTTCCGTCTACTCCGCGCTCATGCTTATGAATATCAACTTTCTGCCGGAGCAGATAAAAAAATTCGCGCCTTTGGGACTCCTGGGTTCCCTGGAAAATCTTGGCGCTTTTTTCGCGATTATGATTCCGATAACCATCGCGATTATTTTCAAAGTCCTTTTAAGCGCCAAGGCAAATCCATTTTTGAAATTTATCGCTGTTGTCACGGGAATCGCGGGTTTGGTTTTGAATTTATCCCTGGTCGCGGCCCTCCATAATTATATGTCATGGTGGGGGCTGTTCTTCGGGATGATCGTATTTCTGGTTTTTATGCTTTCCAAAATGGTTGAGACCCCGGCCAACTGGACATGGATTCCCATGCTTACCTTCGTGCTGATAATGGTCATTATACTTTCAATAAGATTTGATATCGCCAAAATTGAACTGCCTACGAAAGTGCCGGCCTTCTACAAAATCTCCTGGGATATCGCGAAGAATTCGGTAAAAGACAAATTTATTCTCGGCTCCGGACCGGCGACTTACGGCTATGATTTTTCCCGCTTCCGTCCGGACAATTACAATGAAACCGCTTTTTCAGGAATCCGCCTTTACCAAGCGGCGGGATTTTTCTTTGAGGCGCTTCCGGCTATCGGAATATTGGGGACGCTCGCGCTTATTGTTGTTTTGCTTTCCTATATCGGCTCTGCCGGCCACTATCTTCTGAAAGACAGGGAAAAAAACAAATTATATTCTCTGGGACTCATGTCTTCCGTGGTCGTATTTGCCGTAAATTTTTCCCTTATCCGGATGGAAGGAGGGCTTATATTAATCGGGTCCGCGCTGGCAATCCTGGCGATGGCGGCGGTTCTTTATGAGAGCGCGGCCGAAGAAAATTATCTCAAACTCACTCTCAAAGCATCGGCGAAATACGCCCTCACTATGGCTTTTGTTTTTATGGCGATAAGCGCCGGGGTTATTTACCTTTTCGTTTTCATCGGGAAAGCGTATGTTGCCGACATTTACGCCGGATCTTCCTCGCTTTCCACATCCGCGAGCGGGCAGGTTACGGTTGAATCGGTTGCTAAAATCAAAAAAGCGATTGATTTATACGGGAGAGAGGGAAGGTATTATTCCGGTCTGGGACTGGAGTATATGGCTTTGGCCAACAATGAAATAATCAAGGGAGGAAAGACGGCATCCAGCGATATCATGGCGGATTATTTGAATAAGGCGATTGAAAATGTTTCCAAAGGCAAAAATTTGATGCCTAACGACGCGGTGGCGGTTGAATCGCTGGCTTTTGTCTGGGAAAATGTCGGCCTCTACGCGAAAGGCGAAAACGCCGCTCTTAAGCAACAGGAGGATAATTATAAAATCGCCTCCGAACTGGAACCGGGAAATCCAAACTACTATCTTAAGTTGGGCGAAGTAAAACTGCGCTACGCGGTTGCTCTGGGTTCCGCCGCCAAAGGCGAATCCAATCAAGAAAAAGAAAAGCTAATCCAGGAAGCGAAGGACTTGTTTAAAAAATCAATCGGCAAAAAGAAAAATTTCGCTCCGGCATACTTTGATCTGGCTTTGGCGGAAGAAGCGCTGGGCGGTCTCGATGAAGCGATTAGAAATATGACCGTTGCCTTTGGACTGGACAGGAGCAATATTAATTACGCTTTTAATCTTGGGCGGCTATATCAGGCGCGGGGAAAGGAAAACGACAACGCGAACGCGGAAAACCTTTTCAAGCAGATTTTGGGCGTCAACGACAAGGAAATCAACTCCCACTTTAACTTAGGCCTGCTTTATGAAAGAACCAACCGGAAAAGCGAGGCGTTGGCGGAATACAGGAAGGTCTTGGATTTAATTCCGGAAAATCTTTCTGACACCCGAAAACAGGTGGAAAAAATGATAAGCAATATTGAGAATGGCGCTGAAAATACGCCGGAAAATACTGCCAATTCGGAAAATTTTGAAGACGCCACGGAATAGATAATTTTTACAAATGCAGCCCCGCCCCAATTTCAAAGTGGGACGAGGCAATAAATAGTTGTGCCACGGAAACGCCTTCGGCTGAATTCGTGGTAATTAATAAATAAAAACTCCAAATTGGAGCGGGGCGCTCGATTTTACAGCTCCGTTCTAACGGAGGTAAAATCGGCGAAAGGAGGTGAATTATGAATTCAGTACAGACATGGGGGGAAGTAATAGGGATATCCCTTCAGGATCTTTGGGGAAGGTTTATTAATTTTCTTCCGGCTTTTTTGGGAGCAGTTTTAGTTTTTATTGTCGGTTGGATTATTGCCGGAATTCTGGGAAAAGTCGCCGAGAAAGTCATTAAAATCATCAGAGTCGACCAGGTGGTTGAACGGCTGAAAGCCGGGGAGAAGTTCAAGAACGCCGGCATCGAATTAAGCGTTTCAAAGTTTTTCGGGGAACTGGTCAAGTGGTTTTTGGTGCTGGTATTTCTGATGGCTGCCACTGATATTTTGGGACTGGATCAGGTGACGGGATTTTTGAATGACATTATAAACTATCTGCCTAATGTTGTCGTAGCCACGATTATCCTTTCGGTGGCGGTTTTGGTCGGAAATCTCGTTCATCGGGTAGTGAGATCAAGCACTAAAGCAGCGGGAATAATGAGCGCTTCGGTTCTGGCGACGCTTTCGAAATGGTCAATCGTCATATTCGGCCTTTTGGCGGCGTTAATCCAGCTCGGGATAGCGGTATCTCTGGTTAACACCATATTTATCGGAATAATCGCCGCTTTATCGCTGGCGATCGGGCTTTCTTTCGGTTTGGGCGGGCGTGACGAAGCGGCAGCGGTTCTTAAAAAGCTAAGGGAAGAAATTTCCAAGCATTAATCAAAGCGTTTTATTAAATCATTAGAAAAACAGAGGACTAACGCGGTGGTTTTCTGTTTTTCTTTTTGGGCTGACCCCGCCCCAGTTTCAAAATAAAATGCGAGTATTATTTGGGGACTTATTCACGGACACGCCTTCGGCTGAAATTTTACTTAACGGTCGTATTTTTCTAAAAACTGGGGCGGGGTTGACAAGATTTTGAGGTATGCTAAAATCCAAAGTACCGTAATGAATGCTAGCGCCTCAATGAAAAATAATAATTAACTTAAGCCCTTGAGGAAATTAAATCAAAAAATAAGAAAAAAGCGGATTTGATATTGCGTCCTTGTTTTTATTGACTTGAATCCGCTTAACAGAGCGGTTTTTGTTTTTTTCTGCGAATTGCTAATCAAGTGCGAATATACGAATTCATTAAGAAAAACTTTTCGTATATTCGTAAAAATTCGTAATTAGTAAAGAAGCAGTTATCATTCATGCCGAGAAATTTGTTATCGGTTTAAATAATAAAATTCCGATTATAAATTTTTCCGCAGGAGCGTTTCTTGACAACTAAATAGGTCTTATCTTTTTTCACGGAGTTTATTTGCCAAGCGGAAAAGTAAATCCATGGGAAAAGATAGTCAAAACTCCATTCTTCACTAACGTTCAGAATGAATTTTTAATTTCCAATTTTTAATTTTTAAATAATTTCCAATGCTTAAATTTTTATACATTAAAAATTAAAATTTATTTTAAAAATTATAAAATTAAAAATTTAAAAATTCCGAGCGGTAGCGAAGGATGGGGTAGTAGGTCAAGTATTTTTAAGTAACTGTTATCTGCTAACCGTGCCCGATTTTCCGCTGCTGCGGAAAGTTCGGGCCAAGTATTAAAAAACAAGAAAGTTACTCAAAGCGTATGGTGGATGCCTTGACTTATGTAAGCGAAGAAGGACGTAGCGGGCTGCGATAAGCCCCGGGGAGCTGCCGAGCAAGCTTTAATCCGGGGATTTCCGAATGCGGCAACGCAATCCATTCTTCACTAACGTTCAGAATGAATTTTTAATTTCCAATTTTTAATTTTTAAATAATTTCCAATGCTTAAATTTTTATACATTAAAAATTAAAATTTATTTTAAAAATTATAAAATTTAAAATTTAAGATTTAACAATATCGGATACGTCAGATTCTGAATGACAGCGAAGAATGGATTATTATTACATAAATTCATAGTGTAATGAAGCGCACCCTGGGAACTGAAACATCTTAGTACCAGGAGGAAAAGAAAACAATAGTGATTCCGCAAGTAGTGGCGAGCGAACGCGGAAAAGCCTAAACCGCATTCTTCACTAACGTTCAGAATGAATTTTTAATTTCCAATTTTTAATTTTTAAATAATTTCTAATGCTTAAATTTTTAAACATTAAAAATTAAGATTTATTTTAAAAATTATAAAATTAAAAATTTAAAAATTCGGAGCGTGAGCGAAGAATGTGGTGTTGCGAGGTAATCATACTCGTTTAATCGGGGTTTATAAAATTTTCTTAATGGAATGTCCCTGGAAAGGGCAATCAGAGAGGGTGACAATCCCGTACATGAAAGGAAAATTTTATGGATGAGGTTATTCTCAAGTAAGGCGGGACCGGAGAAATCCCGTCTGAAACCGGGAGCACTAAACTTCCAAGGCTAAATATTACATAAGATCGATAGCGAACTAGTACCGTGAGGGAAAGGTGAAAAGCATCCCGATGAGGGAGTTGAAATAAAACCTGAAACCATATGCTAACGAAGAGTCAGAGCCCCCATTCTTCACTAACGTTCAGAATGAATTTTTAATTTCCAATTTTTAATTTTTAAATAATTTCTAATGATTAAATTTTTAAACATTAAAAATTAAAATTTATTTTAAAAATTATAAAATTAAAAATTTAAAAATTCCGAGCGGTAGCGAAGGATGGAGGTGATGGCGTGCTTTTTGCAGAACGAGCCAACGAGTTAGTTCTATGCGGCAAGCATAAACCGCTTACGCGGGATATGCGCAGTGAAAGCGAGCCTTAACCGGCTACCAGTCGTATGGACTAGACCCGAAGCCAGGCGAGCTACGTATGAGCAGGGTGAACCCCGGGTAAAACCGGGGGGAGGCCCGCACCCACCAGCCGTTCGACTCTGGGGGATGACTTGTGCGTAGAGGAGAAATTCCAATCGAGCTTGGCAATAGCTGGTTCTCTCCGAAATAGCTTGAGGGCTAGCGTCCTCCCAATGAGCGCAAGAGGTAGAGCTACTGAATGAGAATTCGCGGTTCGCCGTAGAGTTTTCAACCAAACTCCGAATTCTTGCGTTTCTTACGAGGGCAGTCAGAAATCCGGCGCTAAGGTCGGATCTCAAAAGGGAAAAAGCCCAGATCATCATCTAAGGCCCCTAAATCCATGTTAAGTGACATCAAGGAAGTGAAGTTTCTCATACACCTAGGAGGTTGGCTTAGAAGCAGCCATCCTTTAAAGAGTGCGTAACAGCTCACTAGTCTAGAGACTTCGCGCCGAAAATTCAACGGGTCTAAACATGGTGCCGAAGATATGGGCCGCATTCTTCACTAATGTTCAGAATTAATTTTTAATTTCCAATTTTTAATTTTTAAATAATTTCCAATGTTTAAATTTTTAAACATTAAAAATTAAGATTTATTTTAAAAATTATAAAATTAAAAATTTAAAAATTCCGAGCGATAGCGAAGGATGCGGCGGTAGGAGAGCATTCTTTGCGCTGCGAAGCGGAAGGCGCGAGCCACCGTGGAGCGCAAAGAAGTGAGAATGTTGGCATGAGTAACCGCAATGCGGGTGAGAACCCCGCACACCGAAAGTCCAAGGTTTCCTGGGCAATGGCGATCATCCCAGGGTTAGGCGGTCCTAAGGCGAGGCCGAAAGGCGTAGTCGATGGACAGCCGGTTAATATTCCGGCCCAACTATTAGCTTGTAAATGAGGTGACGTGTTCTAGTAATCCTTGCGATTTATTGGATTATCGTACTGGCATTGAGGATGTTTCGCAGGAAAATCCGCGAGACACCAATCCAAGATGCCAGTGGAATTCCGCCTCGGCGGGAGAACAAAGACGAGCAGGGCACCAGGAAAAACCTCTATGTCGTTCACATCACACTGCGTGTGATGTTCACGACTAACTAACAACCGATAACCAACAACTGACAACAATTTAAAAAAGTTGTAAGTTGTGAGTGGTAAGTTGTGGGTTAGCGAAACATTGCGCGAAGCGCGATGTGAGCGAATCTAATAGTTTCCGTACTTAAAACCGACACAGGTGGACTGGTCGAGCAGACCAAGGTGAACGGGAGAACCTTCGTTAAGGAACTCGGCAAAAAAACTAGACGTAAGTTAGCGAGATGTCTTGCCAGCCGTAAGGCTGGCCGCAGCTAAAGTTTTCCAAGCGACTGTTTATCAAAAACACAGGTCTCTGCCAACCCGTAAGGGGAAGTATAGGGGCTGACGCCTGACCAGTGCTGGAACGTTAACGGGAGCGGTGCAAGCCAATCCCCGAAGCGCCAGTGAACGTCGGCGATAACTATAATTGACGATTGTAGTTATAAAATTTGGCTATTTGCTGGAAAATCCGGAGTAAAAAATGTACTCGCTTCAAAATAAAAGGAGCAGTAAAAATCATTTTCTGTGTCTTGAGTGATCAGGATGCCGGACAATCAGCAGGAAAGACTCTAAAAAATCTATGAGCAATCAAAATTGGTTAAATAAGATTCCGTTAGAATGGGGAAATTATTTGGCAGGATTCACGGATGGCGAGGGAAGCTTCAATGTTTCTCTTCGCAAGAGAGATGATCATTTAATGAAGTGGCAAGTGGTTCTGACCTTTAATGTGTCCCAGAAAGAATCTTATATTCTTTCACAACTAAAAAAATATTTAGGATGTGGAAGAATTCAACAAAGGAAGGACGGACTGCATATGTATGTCTGCTCTAATCCTTTGTCGATTCAAGAGCGAATAATTCCGTTTTTTAGGAAATTCAATTTTCGCTCCCAGCAAAAAAAGAAAAATTTTTCTATTTTTTGCCAGATTGCCGAAAAAGTATTCAGAAAAGAACACTTAACTTTTCAAGGTTTAGAAGAAATTGTTAAATTTCGAGAAGAATTAAATGAAGGCAAGGGCAGAAAAAGAAAATATGAAATTGGCGATTTTCAAAAATCGCAAGAGTATCCTCAGAGACTATATGCCAAACCGCGAAAATTTAGAAAAGAATTTTCCGCGCGATGATATAGTCCGATCTCATGAGCAATCATGAGCTTCAGAGTTAATTCATCTGAAGTTTTCAGTGAAATAATTTTGCTGAAAGTAACATAAATAAATCGTCCTAAGGTAGCGAAATTCCTTGTCGGGTAAGAAAAACAACTTGCCCATGATGGCTATATCGGTGAATCCTAATGATTCAGCGGGAATCTATGGTAATACCGAGGGAAGTCCTAGTGACCCCGTAGAGACTACACGCCGTCCTCTGAAATATTATTCAGAGAAGATATAGTCCATGCCTGATTGAAAAATTAGGAATAATCCTAGAATTTTTAAAAAAGGATTCATGAAGTTCCGACCCGCATCAAAGGCGTAACGACTTGGAAACTGTCTCAACGAAGGACCCGGTGAAATCGCAGTGGCAGTGAAGATGCTGCCGACCTACGGCAAGACGAAAAGACCCCGTGGAGCTTTACTACAACTTGGTATTGATTTAGAGTTTTGGCTGCCGAGCTTAGGTGGGAGCCGATGAAATCCGCCTTCTGGGGCGGACGGAGGCAACAGTGGAATACCACCCTGCTGGAGTTTTAAATCTAACCCTGAACCGTTAAAAGACTGGAAATTCACAATTTTCAATTATCAATTTTCAAACAATTTCCAATTTACAATGATAAAATTTTCAAACTTTTTAGTCATTGATAAATTGAAGCATTGAAAATTCATTGAAAATTGAAAATTAGAAATTGAAAATTCCGATTTTTTACCGGTTCGGGGACAGTGCCTGGTGGGTAGTTTGACTGGGGCGGTCGCCTCAACATAATCAACAGTGGAAATTATTATCTCCGCCCAACAACTTCGTTGCGGTAATAATTTTATGAATAACAGATGGTTGATTAGGGGCCGTCTAGCGGCAACGCTGGACTGCAAAGTTAACAATATGCTGGAACATCCGGGCATATTGGCGTACTTATGTTAAGATAAGTGAAAATCGCCAATCGCGGTAAATGTAAATTTATCACCGGACAATCAGCAGGGAAATCCTCAACGACTAAATGTTAACCTTCCGAATAAAATCGGAAGATGATATAGTCTGAACTCTATGGCGACATAGAGAGTTCCTTAGTAAAATAGGAACATCTAATTATTGAATGCAAATTTATGTATTCAAAAGAAATCGAAGCTCATAAAAAAACATTGAGAATAAGTGATGCCCAGCGAGATATTCTTGTTGGATTGATGCTTGGCGATGGACATTTGGAAACTCAAAATAACGGCAAAACATATCGCTTAAAAGTCGAGCAATCGGCAAACAAAGCGGAATATGTCCAGTGGCTGTATAAAAGTTTTGAGAATTTTGTCCTGAATAAGCCAAAAAGTAAAGAAAAAATAAGAAATGGAGTTGTGACTGAAAATATCTGGTTTTCAACCTTGTCTCACGGAAGTTTCAGATTTTACGCTCAACAGTTTTATGTTAATGGCAAGAAAGTTATTCCTAAAATAATTGGGAAACTTTTGACTCCATTAAGCATGGCCGTTTGGTTTATGGATGATGGATCAATAAAATCCAAATTTCATAGGGCTAAAATAATCAACACTCAATGTTTTGCCAAAAAAGAGGTTTTATTATTGATAAAAATTTTGAAAGATAAATTCAAAATCAATGCGAAACTTCGAGAGCAAAAAGATGGCTATCAAATTTATATTATTTCTGAATCAATTAATAATTTCAGGAAATTAGTAGAGGAATATATAATTGACAGCATGCGATACAAATTAGATTAACACATTTGCCTAAATGGCAACGGAGGCGTTTACAAAGGTTGGCTAGGTCCGGATGGAAATCGGGCCGATAGCGCAAACGCACAAGCCAGCTTTACTGAAAGGCACATAAGCCGATCAGTCGCGAAAGCGGAAGTTAGTGAACCGACCATCGCTTGTAGGAGCGTGGAAGATCATCAGATAAAAGTTACCCCGGGGATAACAGGCTGATCCCATCCAAGAGTCCATATCGACGATGGGGTTTGGCACCTCGATGTCGGCTCATCACATCCTGGGGCTGGAGAAGGTCCCAAGGGTTTGGCTGTTCGCCAATTAAAGTGGTACGCGAGCTGGGTTCAAACCGTTTAGAAACTAACAACTGACAACCTGCAACCCGCAACGATTTTTGTTGTGAGTTGTGAGTCGTAAGTTATAAGTTGGTTTTTTAGCTGTTTGAACCCGAGGATATTTTAACGACATCATTCATGGCGGCTTTTAACCGTGATGTTAAAAGAGAAGCTAACTAATATCGGTAAAATCCATTTATAATATTGGACAATACCGAGGGAACTCCGATATTGTATCGGAGGCCTCTAGAGACTAAACGTTAGCAATCCTGATTCAAGAAAACGAAAAAGGATTAAGTTATAGTCCATACACTTAGCAATAAGTGATTAATATGCGTGAGACAGGTTGGTCTCTATCTGCCGTAGGCGTGGTTGCTTGAGAGGACTCTTTTCTAGTACGAGAGGACCGAAAAGAACGAACCTCTGGTGTATCGGCTGTCCTGCCAAGGGCACTGCCGAGTAGCTATGTTCGGACGGGATAACTGCTGAAAGCATATAAGCGGGAAGCCCACCTCAAGATTAGGCAATATCACATTCCTCACTAACGTTCAGAATGAATTTTTAATTTCCAATTTTTAATTTTATAAACAAATCTTAATTTTTTAATGTTTAAAACATTTGAGAATTAGAAAATTATTTAAAAATTACAAAATTAAAAATTATAAAATTTTCCGAGCGGTAGCGAGGAGTGTGGTGGTTTTCCTGGAAGAATACCAGGTTGATAGGCTTCAGGTGTAAACCCGGTAACGGGTTCAGCCGAGAAGTACTAATAAATCAATAACATTCTTGTTTATCCGGTTAGCGGATTATAGTTACTTGAAACTTGATCATAGGAAATTGTCATTTAATTTTATGGTTCCTGGCGTTTTTGGCGGCCGAGGATACACCCCGATCCCATCCCCGCCTGCCAAAGCCGATATAAATACTAGATTTCATTATCTTGGTGCTTTTAGCGGAGTGGAGATACCCGATCCCATCCCGAACTCGGTAGTCAAGCACTCCAGCGCCGATGGTAGCTCTTCGGAGCAAGAGTAGGTCGGCGCCAAGATAATGCAATGTAGAAAAAGGCATGGCGGGGGAGAGTAGGTCGGTGCCAGGAACCATGGATTTAATCCAATTTCTTGCCTGAAAATAAGCCGCAGTGGCTTGTTTTTATTTTTTTGTTATAATGATAGTATGATTAGAAGCGCAAAAAGAGCAACGGTCATTGTCGTTTATGTAACGTTTTTTTTACTTTTGGGCTGGATGGTTTATTCAATCATTGCTCCCAATCCGACGTGCACTGACAGAAAAAAGAACCAAGGGGAAGAAAAGGCGGATTGCGGAGGTCCTTGCAAACCCTGCAAAAAACCAATAGAGGCAAGCGATTTAGTTATCCAGGAAAAAAATATTATTGATGGCGGGTCCGATATTATTGATGGAATCGAAGTAAAAAAATACGACGTCATTGCCAGGGTGAAGAATCCCAATGAATCATTAGGAAGTCCGGCTTTTAATTATCTGATTATTCTAAAAGATAGCAGCGGGAACACTCTCTCAGAAAGAAAGGGTTCAGAATTCATTTATCCGATGGAAGTTAAAAATTTAATTGAGAACAATCTTGAAGCCAAGGCGGAACCCAAGGAAGCGGAGGTAAAAATTATCAAGACCGAATGGATTGAATTTGAAAATTATCAAAAACCGAGATTTAGCGTTTATAACAAGAAATTCAATCTTATATCCTCGGGAACGGGATATTGCGAAGTTATGGGGGCGGTTTTCAATGAAAGCAAAACGGACTTCGGATTAGTCAGGGTCAAGGTAATATTAAAAGATTTTCAAGGAAATCCTATTGCAGCCAATAAAACGGAAATAAGAGATCTTCGAACCAATGAAGAAAGGGAGTTCAAACTTTTTTGGCCCAGTCGTTTTCCCGGAGAAGTGAATGGAGAAAACATTGAGACATCCGCGGAATCCAATGTTTTTAATCCTGAAAATCTAAAAATTTTATAACAGTTAAAGCAAAATGCTTCAACAGCTTAAAAAAATTGACTGGATTTTGGCGTTTTCCATATTACTGCTTGTCATTGTCAGCATCATATCTCTTTACAGCATATCTTTTCTGGAAATCGGCAATAAGCATAATATTTTCTTAAAACAGATATCCTTTATTTTTCTGGGAATAGGGGTTATGATTTTTTTTTCCATAGTTGATTATCGCTATCTTCAGTCCTACAGCCGGTACATATATTTTTCTTCCATTGCTCTTCTGGTATTAGTTTTATTTTTAGGCGACAAAATAAGGGGAACATCAGGATGGATTGGATTCGGGTCGTTTCATTTTCAGCCGGTAGAATTTGCTAAATTGTCTCTGATTATCTTTCTAGCAAGTTTTATATCCAGAAAAAAATCCCGCCTGGGGGAGGTTACGGGAATAATTTCCTCATTTCTTTTGTCAGCAGTGCTGTTTTTTCTTGTCATTCTCCAGCCGGATTTGGGAAGTTTGATTATTCTTTTAGGAATTTGGCTTGGAATGATGCTTGTTTCAGGCATTAATAAAAGAATTTTTTTTTATTTATTGATTTTTATAACCTTATTCCTTATAATCAGCTGGTTTATGCTGGCTGATTATCAAAAAATGAGGATTCTTAATGTGTTGAGTCCCGAACAGGATCCAAGGGGAAGCGGTTACAATGTGATACAATCCACGGTGGCCATTGGTTCAGGCGGATTACTCGGGAAAGGCGTTGGGCATGGATCTCAATCGCAGCTGAATTTCATTCCAGAAAAACACACTGATTTCATATTTGCGGTTATATCCGAGGAGTGGGGGCTTATCGGCTCATTTTTCATATTAGCGGTCTATTTGGTTTTTTTTGCCAGAATCAGAAAAGTAGCGGAAAACAGCAATGATAATTTCGGTTACCTGCTGGCTATTGGAATATTAGTGATGTTTTTTTTACAAACAACAATTAATATCGGCATGAATCTTGGAATCGTTCCAGTGGCGGGAATTCCCCTCCCATTTTTAAGTTACGGAGGAAGCTCTCTTATTGCTTCATTTATTTCCGCCGGCATTATCATAAATATCCAAAGAGAAGGAAGGAAAGTTATAAAAACAAGAATCGCGATATAGTAATTGATAGGGATTTGACCCCGCCCCAGTTTCGAAGTAAGCATAAGTATTATTTCAGGATGATTCACGGAAACGCCTCGCCTCGATTCGAGTCAAATCGAGCTGCGGCTCAACGAGCACTAGATTTAATTTCTGGCTAAAACTGGAGCGGGGTTGACTCAATAAGATTCTGGCGGTAAACTGGTCAAACATTGTTATTTTGAAAAAAATAAGGTATAATTATAACAGGAATATGAAAGCACCATTTTCAATGGACAATTTGGAGCACTTAGCCAGATGCCCGCTGTGCAACAAAAAGTATCATTTTAGCCAGGCACTGGTTCTGGACCAGGAAGATAATAAAGCGACATTCCATTTGAGCTGCGATAGCTGCAGGACATCAACTTTAGTTTTTGTTTCTGCCGGAAATCTCGGGCTGATGAGCGTTGGCATGGTGACGGACTTGGAAAAAGAAGAAGCAGCCAATCTTTTTAAGAATGAAGCCATATCGGCCGATCAAGTCCTTGAAGTTCATGAATATATGAAGAATTTTAAGGGAAGCGCGAAAGATTTGATCTAGCCATAACTTAGGAGCTAGCTTTTTAGCTTATTAGTATTTCTAATAAGTTTTATATTTTCTAAAAAGCTAAGAAGCTAAATCCTAAAAAGCTGATTTTATGACTAAAATTACTCTTAAATCAAAAAGCCGCGAAATTGTGGGAAAAAAAATCAACAAATACCGTAAAAACGGATTGATTCCCGCGGTGGTTTACGGCCGCAAAATAAAATCCCACAATCTTTGGGTGGGCCTTTTGGATTTCGGAAGGGTTTATGACAGCGCCGGGGAAAGCACGATAATCGAGTTGGATATTGACGAAAAGAAAAAAGCCAATGTGCTGATCCATGACATCCAGATTGATCCGATAACAGGGAAATTTTTCCACATTGATTTTTTCCAGGTCAGGATGGACGAAAAAATTGAAGCTGAAGTGCCGCTGGAATTTGTCGGAGAATCCCCAGCCGTAAAAGAGAATGGAGGAATTCTGTTAAAAAACGCGGATCATATCCGCGTGAGTTGCTTGCCATCCGATCTTCCGGCAAAAATTGAAGTGGACATAAGCAAACTCAAGACCTTTGATGACCGCATAAAATTGAGCGAGTTGCCGGTTTCGTCCAAAGTAAAATTATTAATTGACGGAGAAATAATAATTGCCGGAGTGATTCCGCCGCGAACAGAGGAAGAACTGGCCAAACTTGACGAAAAAGTGGAAGAAGATGTGACCAAAGTCGAAGGAGTGATTAAGGAAACTCCTGCTAACGAAGCGCCAGAGGAAGGAAAAATGGAAGCGGATAAAGAAAAAAAGATGGAAGAAAAGAAAAAATAATTGGTCTTGTATAACAGTAAAAAAGGCGGGGTTTATCCGCCTTTTGTATTATTTTAAGCAGTGATATAATTAACAAGATGAGAAAAATAAACAAAAAACCGATAATACTTTCGTTAACGGCGGTCTTTTTAGTGTTTTATATTTTTAATTTTTCTCTGAATAATCCTGTTTTTGTGTCGGCGCGGAGCGCGACTGAAGAAGAAATTAAGGATGATATGGGAGAGCTGGAGAAAAAATTGAAAAAAGCCGAGAATGATTACGGAAAGTTAAGCCAGCAATACCAGCAAATTTT
>Ga0209542_10009397_pt1 | contig 17941 bp, 20 predicted proteins | sample RifCSPhighO2_01_FD_184028 | JGI IMG/M metagenome (GOLD analysis project Ga0209542, IMG submission 184028) | Soil microbial communities from Rifle, Colorado - Rifle CSP2_plank highO2_0.1 (SPAdes) (version 2) | ecosystem: Environmental > Terrestrial > Deep subsurface > Rock core/Sediment ...
CACCCCGTGAAAATACCGGCACCGGAGGGCGTTAGCTTTTCGCTTGAGAAAAACGTAATTACAATTTCCGGGATTAATAAAGAGCTCGTGGGGGAAACGGCGGCATACATTCGCTCGATCCGACCGACCGAGCCGTATAAAGGAAAGGGTATCCGCTATCAAGGGGAGATTGTGCGCAGGAAAGCAGGGAAAAAAGCGGTTGCATCCGGATAATAGTGGAATATGAAAAGAACACAGCAAAAACGAGAAAAGCGTTTACGCAGAAAAATACGTATACGCGCGCGTATCAAAGGGACGTCAAAACGCCCTCGGATCAGCGTGTTTCGCTCAAACAAGCATGTATGGCTTCAGCTCATTGATGACGAGTCGGGGAAGACCATTCTTTCGGTAAGCGACCAAGACGTTCGGGAGAAAGGCAAAAAGGTGACGCCAAAGCAACGCATCGAGCGTGCGTTTGAGGCGGGGCGCGAGCTCGCGGAACGCGCGAAAGCAAAAAAGATCGAGCGCGCCGTATTTGATCGCGGCGGGTATTCATACCACGGGATTATCAAGCGAGTCGCCGAAGGCGCGCGCGAGGGAGGACTTATATTTTAGTAATCAGTAACTAACGAATATGGCACGACCACGAGGTCAAAGATCGAATGCGCGAGGGGGACGCGAGCGGTCCGAATACGATCAGAAAGTCCTTGACGTTCGCAGAACAGCACGCGTTGTCTCCGGCGGGCGGCGTTTTACATTTCGGGTTTCCGTTGTGATCGGCAACAGGAAGGGGAAAGTCGGGCTCGGTATGGGCAAAGGGACAGATGTCACCTCATCTATCGATAAGGCAGTTCACCAAGCGAAAAAGCGGATGTTTGAGATTCCATTGACGCAGTCCCGTTCCATCCCCCACGAAGTATACGCAAAAGTAGGCGCGGCAAAGGTCATATTGAAACCCGCGCGGGAGGGCCGCGGCATGATTGCGGGAGGGCCGGTTCGCGTTGTCGCCGAGCTTGCGGGCATCAAGAATTTGACGGGGAAAATCTTATCACGGACGCCGAATAAGCTGAATAATGCGCGCGCGGTTGTAGAAGCATTACAGATGTTAAAGGCGCGCGCCTCATAGATATGCAGATTCATAACCTTACATCGCATATACGGTCTCACCCTGCGCGCAGAATCGGCCGCGGGGGGAAGCGCGGAACCTATTCCGGCCGCGGCATCAAAGGCCAGAAAGCGCGCGCAGGCGCAAAATTCCGTCCCGAAGAGCGAGACACCTTGAAACGGATTCCAAAACTCCGCGGATATCGTTTTAAGTCGTTTCAGACGAGACCGGTTGTGGTTTCCCTTCGGGTTATCGAGGAGAAGTTTCCGTCTGGTTCGGAGATAACTCCGAAAGCGCTTTTGGAGAAAGGATTGATCCGCAATGTAAGAGGCGGTCTTCCCCGGGTAAAAATTCTCGGCGGAGGACACGGCACAAAGATATACTCTTTTAAAAACGTATTGCTTTCCGGGACTATAGCTGGGAAAATCGAAGTAAAGAAATAGCGCATATGCTTCAAAAGCTTTCACTTTTATTCACTGTGCCAGACCTTCGGAAAAAGGTTTTCTTTATCTTGAGCGTATTGGTGATATTCCGGGTAGGAGCGGCGATTCCGGTGCCGGGCGTTCGGCCGGAACGTCTCAAGGATTTCCTTGAGTCAAATCAGTTTTTCGGGCTTTTGAATATTTTTTCCGGCGGCGTTTTGGATAACCTTTCCATTATCATGCTCGGCGTAGGGCCCTATATCACTGCCTCAATCATCATGCAGCTTCTCACGATGCTCTTTCCGCATCTCAAGGAGATGTATCAGGAAGAAGGCGAGGCGGGCCGTACGCGCTTTAACCAATACGCGCGCTATCTCACGGTGCCCCTGGCGCTTCTTCAATCGTATGCCCTTCTTATCCTTTTGATTCGGAATGGCGTTATTCCGGAGCTTTCACTCTTCGGGTATGCCGTAAACATGATCGTCGCAACCGCGGGCACCATGTTTCTCATGTGGCTTGGTGAGCTCATCACGGAAAAGGGTCTCGGGAACGGGATCTCGCTTTTGATTTTTGCGGGCATTGTTTCCGGTCTTCCAACTGCGGTCAGACAGGAACTTTTTACCTTTACGCCAGAGCGTCTTCCGGTGCTTCTTGCATTTGTGCTCGTGTCCCTTGCGGTTATTGCGGGCGTGGTTATCATCACCGAAGGCCAGCGGAATATCCCGGTGTCGTACGCAAAGCGTATCCGCGGCATGCGGATGTACGGCGGCGTCTCAACCCACCTGCCGCTTCGCGTAAATCAGGCGGGCGTCATTCCGATCATATTCGCCGTTTCTATTATTCTTTTTCCGGGGCTTGTCGGAAGTTTTCTTGCGGCGGTTCCCAATGAGTTCGCCCAGCGCGCCGCGCAATTTCTTATTGCCGCATTCAATAATCAGATTGTCTACGGCGCGTCCTATTTCATTCTCGTATTTGCGTTTACGTATTTTTATACCGCGGTTACGTTTGACCCGCAGGCGATCGCCGATAATCTGCAAAAACAGGGCGGGTTCATTCTCGGCATTCGTCCTGGCCGGCCGACTGCAGAGTATCTCTCCCGAATTTTGAACCGAATAACGCTCGCGGGCGCGCTTTTTCTCGGCGCCATCGCAATTTTGCCGATCGTTGTCCAGTCAGCGCTCCGGATTCAGGCGCTTACACTCGGCGGAACAGCGCTTTTAATCGTCGTATCTGTCGTGATTGAGACAATGAAACAGATCAATGCGCAGCTCGTCATGCGCGAGTACGAACATATATAATAGAAGAATGGAGGATATATCTTCGAAGTTTACGATTGCAGTGATTGGGCGCTCCGGGTCGGGCAAAGGAGTGCAGGCGCATGCGCTTTTGTCCCTTCTCGGGAAACGCGCGTATCACATGGAAACCGGACGGTTTTTGCGCGAGATTACGAGAGAACATGAAAACCCGACGATCCGCATCGCACGCCGCCTCATGGGGCAGGGACGGCTTTTCCCTTCGTGGTTTTCGAGCTATACCTGGCTCAACAAGTTCATCGCAGGCGGGAAAGCAGATCGGCATCTCATTTTTGACGGAGCGCCGAGGCGCTTGTCCGAAGCGCGTCTTCTCGACGAAGTGCTCGTGTGGCACGGGAGGAAAAAAGCGCTTTGCATCTATCTTGACGTTATAGAAAAAACAGCGGTAGATCGCCTTCTCGCACGGAAACGGAAGGACGATACATTGCGCGCGATACAAAACCGCATGGCTTATTTTTCCCGGGATGTGCTTCCGGTGATCGAGTATTTTAAAAAAGAACGCCGGCTCCTCCGCATAAACGGTGAATTATCAACGGAATTGGTATTCCGGCAGATCGAATCGCTTCTTTCAAAACGTCTCGGCCGTAACTGGGAGCGGCGCACATAAACGAACATGGCGATCCGGATTAAGACTGCGAAAGAAATTTCAGTCCTCCAAGAGTGCGGAAAACGCCTTGCCGCAATACTCAAGGCGCTTCAGGAGAAAGCCCGGCCCGGAACGGCAACCGGCGAGATTGACCTTCTCGCACAAAATCTCATCCGGGACGCGGGCGGCATTGCGGTATTTCGGGGATATCGCGTTGAAGATTCACCGCCGTATCCTGCGTCAATTTGCACATCGATCAACGATGAAGTGGTGCACGGGATACCCCGGCCCGATACGTATCTTCGCGAAGGAGATATTCTTGCGATTGATATCGGAATGGCATGGCCGCGCGAATCCGCGAAAGAGTTCCCGTCATACCAAGGCAGACCGCTTGTCACTGATACCGCGGTGAGTTTTTCTATTGGGAACAGTACGCGAGAGAGCGACCGGCTTTTACGCGGAACCAAAGAAGCTCTTTGGGAGGGAATAGACGAAGTAAAGAGCGGGAAGCGCGTCGGAGACTTAAGCGCGCGCATCCAGAAAAAACTTACTGAATACGGGTTTGGGATTGTCAAAGGGCTCGCGGGGCATGGAGTCGGTTATGAACTCCATGAGGATCCGCTTATTCCAAATTATGGAAAAGCGGGAACAGGCCCGCTTTTAAAGACCGGTATGGTTCTTGCGATCGAACCAATGGCGACATTGGGGAAAGGAGACGTCCGGCTCGATCGGGACGGATGGACATTTCAAACAATCGACGGTTCCGCAAGCGCGCATTTTGAACATACCGTTGTGCTTACGCCGAATGGCACTCTCGTTCTTACGATGATATAATGGGATAGGGTATGCGGTATTTGGGGATAGATTATGGAACGAAGAGGATAGGTATTGCGATATCTGACGAGCGCGGGATTGTGGCATTTCCTCATTCTGTTATCGCGGCCAGGCGGAACACAGATAGGATTGACGAAATTTTTACTATCATAAGACATGAGAAGATAGAAGCGATTATTATTGGATTTCCGGTTGATTTCGCGGGGAAAGAGCGGGAGACTGCGGCGCGCGTTCGGGTATTTGCCGAACGCATCAAAAAAGCGCTTTCGGTACCTGTTTTTTTTGAGAACGAATTGCTGACGACCCGTCTTGCGTCAAAAAGCGCCTCACGGGGGAAAAGCGTTGATGCGTCTGCCGCGGCGCTCATCCTTCAATCGTATTTGGATAAAAAATTGTCTGAAAAGTCCGCTTCGTCGCAAAATTCATTGATTTCGAGCGAGCCGAGAACGGACAAAGGCGAAGCCGAAATCAGGGAATTGTAGTAGAATAAGGGCTTTTTTTAGACAGCGTATATGATAAATCCGAAATAACATTCCATGTATCTTTCTTGGATTATACCGGCCAAAAACGAAGTCCGGCACATCGAAAAAACCATATTAGAAGTCGACCAGTATCTTCGAGGGAAGAATTTTGAGTATGAAATTATTGTTGCGGACAACGGTTCGACCGACGCCACCGCGCAGATTGTAGATAATTTGAGAGGAACAATTTCCCATCTTAAGCTTTTGAAAACAAAGGGTCCGGGGAAGGGATGGGCGGTGAGGGAAGGAATGCTCGCCGCGGGAGGGGAGTATCGGATATTTGCAGACGCCGACAATTCAGTATCGCCTGGCCAGCTTGATTCATTTATTCCCCATGTATGCAAATCTTCGCAAGAGCCGAGTGCGTGTTTTGATGTTGTCATTGGTTCGATCGAGATCGAGGGTGCTTCCGTGGAGGAGCACGCGCAGTGGTATCGCCGCGCGCTTGGAAAATTTTCGAAATACGTCATTCGCGTGATCGCGGGCCTCTGGGAGATTCGTGATACCCAGCGAGGGTTCAAATTGTTTTCTCGCCGTGCCGCAGAAATTATTTTTTCCCGCCAGCGGATTACGACGTGGGGATTTGACATCGAAGTTCTTGTGATTGCGAAGCGGCACGGGTTTCGCATAAAAGAAGTTCCCGTTCGGTGGGTGAACCCCGCCGGCTCAAAGGTTGGGCTCGGCGCGTATGTGAGCACATTTCGGGAGCTCCTCGAGATTAAATGGAATGATATCCGGGGGATATATCGTTAGCCGCATGGGAAATACGCGTATATCAAACGGTGAAGGAAAATCTCGTTCCGAACTGCGCCAGAATGTTGTCTCTGGCGATTGGGTTGTGATTGCAACCGGACGCGCAAAGCGGCCCCACGATTTTCTTACAAAGCGCGGAACGCGTTTTTCTCAAGAGAAGCGCACGTGCCCCTTCGAAAAATCAATTTCCAACCGTATTCTTATCTTTTCAAAGAGCCGGATAAAAAAAAGGGATTGGTGGGTGCAGGTTGTTCCGAATAAATTCCCCGCGTTTGGGAGAGGAGTATGCGCGGTGTTTTCCCATAGGGGTCCGTATCAAGAAACCGGAGGAGTGGGGTTTCATGAGGTCATTATCACGCGGGATCATCTTCGTTCGATCGGCGAGATGAATGACGAGGAAGTCGAACTTATTGTTCGGGCGTATCAGGAGCGCTATATCGCGCTGAAAGACGACCCCTGCGTTGAATATATATCCATTTTTCATAATCATGGAAGGCTTGCCGGCGCTTCCATAAGCCATCCTCATTCTCAGATTATTGCGATTCCCGTCATCTCTCCCGATATTCGGAGAAGCGTTGAAGGTTCTCGGCGCTATTTTCATGAACATAAAAAGTGCGTGCACTGCGTGATGATTCGGTATGAACGGGCGGCGAAAAAACGCATTATCTATGAAAACGATCGGTTTGTTGTATTCGCGCCGTATGCGTCAAAGTCGGCGTTTGAGACGCGCATATTCCCGAAATTTCACAGCGCCCGCTTTGAGGATATGGCCGAACGCGATCGGCGGCTTTTTGCGCATGCGTTCCGCATCGCGATGGGAAAAATATTTCGCGGGCTCCGAGATCCCGACTATAACTTTTTTCTTCATACCGCGCCGGTGCGGAGTCTTACTGATATCGACCACTACCACTGGCATTTTGAGATTTTGCCGAAGACCGCCATTTGGGCGGGTTTTGAAATAGGGACGGGAATCGAAATCTCCGTCATCAGTCCAGAAGCCGCTGCAAAATTTTTGCGAGGAATAAAAGTATAGAAACGCATGAAACATTTTTTGCTTATTGCGAATTGGAAATCGAACCCTCAATCGCTTGAGAACGCCTGCATGCTTGCGCGCGCGCTTGAACGCGAGGTAAAAAAGATTCGGGGCGTTGAAATAGTAATCGCTCCCCCATATCCTTTTTTAGTTCCGGTTCGGCGTGAGTTGAAAAAAGCTAAGCTCGGCGCTCAGGATTCATTCTGGACTGGAGGCCCCTACACCGGAGACATCTCTCCGGAACAGCTCGCCACTCTCGGGGTAAAGTATGTGATTATCGGCCATTCGGAACGCAGGATCTATCACGGAGAGACGGATTCGCTGATTAATAAAAAAATGAAAGCCGTTTTGGAAGCAGGCATGTCGTCGATTTTGTGCGTCGGCGAGCGCGAGCGCATCGGCAGGGATATTCCTGCAATTGTCGGAGAGCAGATCCGCGGAGCGCTTCGGGAGATTCCGCCGCGCCTCTATAGGAACATATGCATTGCGTATGAGCCGGTATGGGCCATCAGCACAACTCCGGGTGCGGTGCCGGATACGCCGGAAAATTCATTTCGCGCGAGCATGTACATTCGGCGCGTGCTCGCTGATATGGCAGGAAAAAAGAATTCGGGATCCGTTCGAATTCTCTATGGCGGTTCTGTATCGCAGATGAATATCGGATCATTTGTGCGCGATGGGGGTGTCGGCGGAGCGCTCGTAGGAAGCGCAAGCCTCAATAGAAAAACATTCGGAGAGATTATCCGTATTGCATCTCGTGCGCGCTAGGTTTCTCATATATGCGTCTTCGTCACATTCGTCACGCACGGATCCGTCCAGGTACGCGGGTTCTCGTCCGCGTTGACTTTAACGTCGTCATAAAAGAAGGGCGCGTCCTTGATGATTTTCGGATGCGCGAAGCGCTTCTCACGCTGTCATATCTCATAAAGAGAAAATGCCGCATTCGCATAGTGGGGCATCTTGGCCGTCCGGGAGGCAGACGGGTAGCGCGTTTATCACTTTTGCCTTTAGCCAAACATCTTGCAGGGCTTCTCGACCGGCGTATTCAGTTTATTCGGGATCCGTTAGATCAGAGGGCGATAGACCGATACGATGGCTCACGCGACATATTGTTTTTCGAAAATCTCCGGTTTTGGCCCGGAGAGGAAAAAAATAATGAGTCGTTTGCTCGCGCACTCGCAACGTGGGGCGATCTCTATGTGAATGAAGCTTTTTCTGATATCCATCGAGCGCACGCTTCGATGGTCGCGCTCCCGAAATACATACCGGGGTATGCCGGTTTTCGATTATTCGACGAGGTTCGCTTTTTGGGGAAGGCGCGTGACATTCCGGCGCGGCCCTGTTTGGTTATTTTCGGAGGCGCAAAGGTTTCGACAAAACTGCCGTTGATACGAAAATTCCTAAAGGTTGCTGATCGCATCATTATTGCGGGCGCAATGGCGAATACCGTTTTTCTCCGCGAAGGAATAGAAATTGGAGTATCGACCGCGGAGCGGGATATGGATGGTGTGCCGCCTCGCGCGTTTTTTCGGAACCAAAAATTGCTCTATCCTGTTGACGTGGTGGTTATGCGTGGCGGCGTCTTTGCGCGCGGGCGCACGCGCCGCGTGCGCATCGGCGCGCTTCGCTCTGATGATTTTATCGTTGATAGCGGGCCGCGTTCTATCGAACTTTTTGTCAAAGAAGCGAAACGCGCGAAGACGGTCATTTGGAACGGGCCGTTAGGATATACCGATATTCTTCGATTCCAGAGGGGGACCAGGCGTTTTGCCGAGGCGCTTTCCCGGATGCGATCGTTTCGCGTGGTGGGCGGCGGGGAGACAGTCGCGGTGCTCAACCGCGCAAAGCTCGTGAAGAAGTTTTCGCACGTATCTACCGGAGGAGGAGCGATGCTTGAATTTTTTATGGGGAAGCGTTTTCCCGCGCTCGATGCGCTCTCTTTGAAGTAGATATGCGCTACACGACGAGAGAACAGTTTGAGAAAGAGAATGGATACGAAATCGACGGGGTGTGGTTTCCGCGAGTGACAAGAATTCTTGAGATTAAAGCAAAGCCCGGGCTCGATCGGTTTTTGCGCGAGGTCGGCGACTATACATCCGCAGAAACAATAAAGGTGAAATCCGCCCAAGAGGGGAGCAGGATCCATGAGGTCGCGGAGCGGATTCTTGCCGGTGGAGAAATCGACGTGCCTGAAGAGATCCGTCCCGCTATGGATTCCCTTTCGTCTTTGGTGCGCGAACGCGGGATCATCGTATTTCCAGAATTTATTGAACGCCGCGTGTGGTCCGAGCGGCATCGCTATGCCGGAACAATCGATTCCCTTGCAATGATCGGAGGCAAAATCGGAGTTCTTGATATCAAGACGTCACACGGTTTTTATCCGGAATTTAATCTACAGACCGCGGCATACGTTTCCGCATTTCAGGAAATCGTGGTTCGCAAAGCGCTCGGCTGTTCGTTTTCCGTGGAGACGCGCTGGATTCTAAAAATAAATCAGCATGTTGAGTGCATGGCGGTCACAAATGGGGTCCGGTGGTCGGGGATGTCGACATCCGGGAGTTCCCGTATAATATTCACAGCGATATTCGCGCGTTTCTCAGCGCAAAAGTATTGTGGGAATGGGAGAATGAGTATTGGCTGCGAAAATCCGGATATGTCTAAATACGCATTAATGAAAGATACGCCATCAAAGAAAATCATCATATATACTGATGGAGGTTCGCGCGGCAATCCCGGCCCCGCGGCCATTGGGGTTGTGATTGTTGATACATTTGGAAATCGGAAAAAAGAGTATGGGAAGGCAATCGGAGTGCGGACAAACAATGAAGCGGAATATGAGGCGGTGTGTTTTTCGCTTGCAAAGGCAAAAGCGCTCGTCGGCGGAAAAGAGGCAAAAGAGAGCGTTGTCGAACTCTATGTAGATAGCGAACTTGTCGCGCGGCAGCTCGGAGGGCGTTATAAAGTAGAAGAGGAACGTCTGTTTCCGTATTTCATGAAGGTGTGGAATGCGCGGATCGACTTTAAATTGATTTCATTTCATCACGTGCCGCGAGAAAAAAATAGAGAAGCTGATCGTTTGGTGAACGAAGCGCTCGATCAGGAAGCTCACACATTATTTCAATAGATGTAAGAGGGGAGAGGCGTGATCCGCCTGAATGAGCGGGTCTTGCATTTGTATGAAAAGAGGAGTATACTCCAAATGTTCTTTTCGCGTATGATCGCCTCCGCAGAAAAGTTTATGCATTTAAATTTTTTAGCGGGGGAGGAAAGTCCGAACACCAAGTTAGTAACTAGTTACTAGTTACTAACCTAGCGATAGCGGCTAACAGCCGCCTCCCCATCTAACTTTCGATAGAAGCAATGTGAACGAGAGTAGTTCTCGTTCACAAAAAGGTTGCTCTCATATATGTTCTTTCGAAAGTTAGGTGGGGACGGGACAGTGTCACAGAGACTATACCGCCGATCGTCAAATTGGTTATTAGTTACTAGTAACTAGTTACTAATTTTGAGGAGGCAAGGGTGAAAAGAGGTGAGGTAAGAGCTCACACTTCAGCGAAGCAATCCGCTGGAACGAAAAACTCCTATCCGGTGCAACCTCAATTCGTTACCGGTAACTAGTTACTAGTAACCAGTAATGAAACGGGGGCACGACCCGGCGAGCAATCAACGGGCTAGACAGATGATCATATTCTTTGCACGATTGTGCGAAGAAACAGAATTCGGCTTATAGCGGAAAGAACAAAAAATCTCCGATGTATAATCGGAGATTTTTTGTATACCCCGCGCACGGGTATGCATTCGTTGCGCGGGGTTTTCTATACGAGTGAGATATCGATTCTGCGGCCGTTGCGTTTGTTCTTCGAGTTTTCAATCCGTCGGAGAAAAAGTTCGATTTGGTCTTTTCGGTATACGCGGTAGTTGTTTATCGGGTTTCGATATGCTGACAAAATTCCGCGCTTGTCCCAATTGCGAAGCGTGAGCGGAGCAACGCCAAGTATCTTTGCAGCATCTTTTATAGTGAGATAGCTAATTTGCATAGGTGAGAGGGTATCGCTAAGAAACAAGTAAATTGCTCACGTGAGAAAAGCTGTCAAGAGCTTTGGTCACATGTGGTAGCGGTGGCAGGCAATATGGGCTGGGAATTCTGAAAATATAAACATTGATAAACCTTAGTACCCAGTCAAAGAATAATAGCAAAGTTCATCAAGGAGCAGTAAATCTTATTAACTTTTCCACCTGCTGAAATGAATTATCCATGAAATGAGAGAAATCAGCAATACGGGTTTTCCACAAATATTCTAGGAATTTCTCAAAAATCGGGTGGTATAATTTTAGTAGGATTTAGTCGGGATTAGTGCATATCAAGTCCTCTAAAACGATACCGTTTATTTCTCATACCTATCAAATTTTTATAAAGGTTCATATCCCTCTCATATGAATCCAGAATATCGAACACTCGGAGAACTTGCAAAAGAATTTGAAGTGAGTCAGGACTACCTTCGGTTTTTGATTTTTAAGAAAAAACTTAAAGCTGTTAAATTTGGCAGGAATTGGTTTACGACGAAGGATTGGATGAATGAGTTTTTTTCTGTAGCTCGCGCGAGGCCAGAAAAAGCTGATTCGCGTCCGCCCGAGGAGAGGAAGTCAAAGGCGACTGTCCCCGAACGCGAATACCGCGGCCGGATTTTAATGCCGCGCGAGAATTTGGCGTTTTCTGGATCCGCGCTTTCGATTCCTTCACCGGTTCGCGCTGCCAGAGACCAATTTTCGCATTCGACGGTTTCGGCGTTTCGCGTTTCGCGTACATCGCTCGCATCCCTTTTCTCGATGCCGCATGCGTTTATCCCGTATATCCGGCTCGTTTCGATTGCGGCACTCATTGTATTTTTTTCATTCACGGCTGGCATGTATGGAGTGCGAGTCATGTATGACGGATTTTCGGGTTCTGACTCATACACAGATTCCCGCGGGGTGCTGGGTCGCGTTGCCGCGCTTGCCGAGTCTTTCCCCTCTTTCACTTCCTCGCCGCGCGGAACGATTTTACAGGCAAGTGATGAGACCGTGCTGTCTCCAAAGGGCGGTATTGGTTTTTCTGTGAAGGTTGAAAACGCCGATGCGGTCGATGGGGATATTGTGAGTTTTCGCGACGGCGCGTACCGTTTGGCAAGCGTTCGCCACGACGCGAATATGCTCGGCGTCGTGAGTAAAAATCCCGCGATTACTGTTGGCGCGGGATCGCGCGACGGAGTTCCGGTTGTATCTTCAGGCCACACGCAGGTCCGGGTTTCGACGATAAACGGCCCGATACAATCCGGCGATCTTATTACCTCTTCCGCAATTCCAGGAATCGGCGCGAGAGCAGAAGGATTCGGACAAGTACTCGGTGTTGCGCTTTCTGATTTTGAAACGAGTGATAAAGAGGAAATCGGAATGATTCCTGTATCGGTAAATGTGCGGACGCATACGCCGTTTACTGAGTTTACGTCAAAGCCGTTCGATGTCCTTCGATATCTTCTCGCGTTTCTTATCGCGGCGGGTTCCGTGATTGTCGGATTTGTCTATTTTGGAAAGGTTGCGAGAACCGGCGTCGAAGCGCTTGGAAGGAATCCGCTTGCGGGGCGGCTCATAGAGTTCGGTGTATTCTTGAACCTCTTCCTCACGCTCGGCATTATCGCAATCGGAATTATTATTGCCTACGGCATTATCATTCTTTAGGATGGAATTTTTTTTCCTCTCAATTCCCGGAGTCCTAGCACTTTTCGTAAGTGCTCTTTTATTATGGCGGGGTTTTTCTGGCGGACGCGGGCAGAATTCCGGGGATGAACGCGCGGCGCGCGCCGAAGCCGATCGGATCATTCGCGGCGCAGAGAAGCGCGCGAGCGATATATTCAATGATTCCGAGGCGCTCCATGAACGGATTTCGGAACGTTTTGAAACACTCGTGAAGGAATTTCTTGACGCGGAAATCGCGCGTCTTTCATCGGCGGCGGAGCGCTTGTCGGTTGAGTATGAAAATTTGAGTCAGGAAGCTCGGGGCACCTATATGCGCGTGATGGATGAAGTGTCAAAAAAGGTTTCTGACGAAGCGCGCCGCGGGATTACCCAATTCGAGGATTTTGTAAGAGGCGAGATGGCGCGCTATGAACGACTCACTGATCAAGGGCTTGAAGAGTGGCGGCGCACGATGCAGGTGGAAGTTGAGAAGAAAAAAACAGCGGCGCTTCTCAGGGTCGAAAAATCGATCTACCGGATCCTCTTTTTCGTATCGAAAGAAGTGCTGGGGCATGCCATCGATCTAGAAGAGCATCAAGCGCTCGTCATCCGCGCGCTCGAAGACGCGAAACGGCAGGGTTTTTTTGATATCTGATCAATATGGATGAAATCATACAAAATATTTTTTCTCTTATTCGTACGACCAGCGAGCGCGAAGAAGTTCGCGCTGGTATTCAGGAGCTTTCGAAAAGTCTCTATAAGTCGTTCCCAGAAACATTCCATTCAGTGCTCAATGAGAAGTTTCGTGCGCGCATAGGAGATATGCTCCGTGAATGGTTTGATAAACAGTCGTATCTTCGGAATCCCGGGCTTATCACCGCGGATATTGAAAAACTTGATCGTGCAATCCTCTCGATGCGCGTTTTGCGGATCGAGGTCGCGCTTGAGCCGAACGCCTCTTTCGTCGATCGAATTGCTTCGTGGGCACATGCAAATCTGCCGAACGATTTTGTTTTGGATATTGCGCGCGACTCAGCGATCGTGGGTGGCGCCCGTCTCGTGTATAAAGGCCGCTACAAGGAATACACCTTGAGTGAAATGATTAAAAGCGTGTTTGAAAAAAAGCGGGATATTGTCCTGCGGGAACTGCAATGAAAGGCGGAGTTGATTATTTTCTTTCTTCAACGGGCGAAATCGGATTTGTCGAAAAAGTCATTTCGTCCCTTGTGTATGCCCAAGGCCTTCCGGGAGCGCGTCTTGATGAAGTTGTCATTTTTGACACCGGTGAAGCGGGACGCGTTATTTCGCTTCACGAATCGTACGTCGAGCTTTTAAGTTTCTCGAAATCAGCAGTGCGGGTCGGTTCGCGCGTCGCGCGAACCGATACATTTCTTGAATTTCCTCTCGGCGATGAGCTTTTGGGCGCCACGATCGATCCATTGGGCCGCTCGATTGATCCGGCGCGGCCGTTGCCGCCCATGAAGGAAACGCGGCCTCTGGATACTACTCCATCCGGCATCGAGACTCGACTTCGGATCGCGCGCCCCGCGCGCACAGGCGTAACACTTGTAGACCGGATGATCCCCATTGGAAAAGGGCAAAGGGAGCTTGTCTTGGGCGATCAAAAAACAGGGAAATCCCATTTTTTGCTTTCAGCGATTTCTACCCAGATCGAAGAGGGGGGGATCGGCGTATACGCGCTTATCGGAAAAGGGAAAATCGATACGAAAAAAGTTGAAGAGGCGTTTCGCGAGCGAGGGATTACGGATCGCGCAGTCATTGTCGCGTCGCACGCGGATGACCCGGCGAGTCTTATCTATCTTACGCCGTATGCCGCGATGACGGTTGCGGAGTATTTCCGGGATATGGGATACGACGTTCTCATCGTGCTTGATGATCTCTCAACGCACGCGAAGATGCACCGCGAGCTTTCGCTTCTCGGAAAACGCTTTCCGGGGAGAAATTCATATCCGGGAGACATGTTTTTCACGCACGCGCGTCTGCTCGAACGCGCGGGGAATTTTGCGACTGCAAAAGGTGAGCGCGCGATTACCTGCATTCCGGTTATCGAGGCTCCGCAGGGGGATATCACGGGCTACATTCAGACAAATTTGATGTCGATGACGGACGGCCATCTCTTTTTTGATCACGTGCTTTTTTCAGAGGGGCGGCGTCCCGCGATCGATCCTTTTTTATCGGTGACGCGCGTCGGGCGGCAAACCCAATCGCCATTGGAGCACGAAATTGCGCGCGAGCTTGTTTCGTTTCTTAAAAACGCAGAGCGGCTTCACGGATTTGTGAGCTTCGGCGCTGAGTTAGGCGAGCATATCAAGCGGACGCTTGAAAAAGAAGTGGAAATTTTTCATGTCCTTGATCAGACGGAATACAACTCGATTCCCGCATCCATGCAGATATTTCTTTTCGGCGTTGTGTGGAACGATCTGTTTCAGGGAAAATCGCGTCAAGACATCCGCCAGAGCATCAGAAATTTGATTATGCAGTACGGCGAAAAGCCGGATGTGAAGCGCCAGATCGACACGATAGTCGAGAGCTCGGAATCAATAAAAGCGCTAAGCGTGTTAGTCCGCAACTTTGCGCCGAAGTATCTCGGCGTCAAATAAATTTATGATTACGACAAAATCTCTTACAAAAGAAATCAGTGAATTGAGGGGCTTGGGAGAACTTGTATCAACCTATGAATTTATTGCGGCATCTGCGATGCGCCGTATCCGCAATACGGTTCTTGAAAATCGTGCGTTCCATTTGGGGCTCAATGATGTCTACCAGGAGGTGAAGCGCGCGTATGAAGCGGATCTTCGGATGCTCGTTGGCCGCCGCGGCGAGCAAGTAAGGAAAGAAAGTATTTTGATGCGGAAAAGCAAAAAGACCGCACTCGTGTTCCTTTCCGCAAACACAGCGCTCTACGGCGATATCATAGCGAAAACATTTTCGCTCTTTATTCGGGAAGCGGCGCATGGAGGCGCAGACATCGTCGTTATTGGCAAGGTCGGAAGAGCGCTTCTGGAAAGAGAATTACTGGGAAAAAAATATATCTATTTTGATTTTCCGGATACCGCTATTGCGCAGGAAAATCTTAAGACGATTTCGAAACATCTTTCCCAGTACGAAAAGGTTATCGTTTTTCACGGACGGTTCAAGAGTCTCGTTTCGCAGGAGGCCGCGGCGTCATCCGTTTCCGGCGATGAGCTCGAAGCGATCGGGCGTTCGGACGGTGCGGAGGGGATAAAGTATATTTTCGAGCCGTCGCTTGAGACCATTGTTATCTTTTTCGAAACCGAGATTTTTGGTTCGCTTCTCGAACAGGTGTTCCATGAATCGCGTCTTGCGAAACTCGCGTCCCGGATGATTCTTTTGGATCGTGCGTCGGTGAACGTCGGCGGTGTTTTGAAGCGGATGACATTCAGGCGCGGACAGCTCGAACACCGCGCATTTAATCGAAAACAGCTTGATGCGCTTTCTGGCATCGGGCTTTGGACACCTTCATCATCCTGAATCATGGATTTACAGCTGGAAAAAGGAACAGTGCTTTCGATCGAAGGGCAAGTCGCCGAGGTCGAATTTTTGCACGCGTCTCCCGCGGTTCATGACGTTCTTATTTTGGAAGATGACCCGGCGGTAAAAATGGAGGTGCATTCGTCATCGCGCCCGAATACCTATTTTTGCCTCGTGTTATCTTTTTCGCGCGCGCTCAAGCGCGGAGCGATTGTATCGAATACCGGTGTGCCGATTTCTATTCCCGCGCACAAAGGGCTTTTGGGCCGCGTCATTGATTTTGCGGGCGCGCCGCTTGACGGCAAGGGCGCGATCGAGGGCGATGCGGTTTTCCCCATATACAGGGAGTCCCCGAATTATCGCGATGTATCCATGAAGCAGGAAATTTTGGAGACAGGCATCAAGGTGGTTGATCTTTTTTGTCCGCTCCTTCGCGGCGGAAAGATTGGGCTCTTGGGAGGCGCCGGTGTCGGGAAAACAGTCATGCTCACCGAGCTCTTGCATAACATCATCTTAATGCGCGAGCAGGCCGGTACAGTTTCTGTTTTTGCCGGGGTTGGCGAGCGCGTGCGCGAAGGCCAGGAGCTTATCGCAACACTTCAAGAGCGAAAAGCGCTTCCGTCCGTATGCGTGGTACTTGGGCCGATGGGCGCTTCTCCAGCGGTCAGGCGCATCACCGCCCAGACCGCGGTTTCGGTTGCCGAATACTTCCGCGATGTCGTAAAGACGAATGTCCTTTTTTTCATCGATAACGTATTCCGTTTCGCGCAGGCGGGGAATGAGCTTTCGATGATCATGCGGACGATTCCTTCAGAAGACGGATACCAGCCGACGCTTTCATCAGAAATTTCTTCGCTTCACGGCAGGCTCATCTCGACTGAAACGAGCGCGGTCACAACGATCGAGGCGGTATACATTCCGAATGACGACATACTTGATCAGGCGGTGCAGGCGGTGTTCGGGCATCTTGATTCCGTCGTTGTGTTTTCCCGCGACGTCTATCAGCAGAATCTTTTACCCGCGGTTGACCCGCTCGCGTCTTATTCTTCGGCGCTCTCGCCTACAATCGCGGGAGAATTTCACTATGAGCTTGCGCGCGAGGTCGGGGTGATTTTTAAAAAAGCGCAGTCCCTGGAGCGCGTCGTATCGTTGGTTGGAGAATCAGAGCTTACTCCGGAGGACCGCGTGCTCTATCAGCGTTCGAAAAAAATACGCAATTTTTTGACCCAGAATCTCTACGTCGTTGAAGAGCAAGCGAATATCCCCGGACAGTTTGTGCCTATAAAAACGATGCTCGAAGACGTGCGCTCGATACTGGACGGGAAGTATGACGCGATCCCCGATGACAAATTTCGCTATATCGGCAGTGTAAAGGAAATCAAAAAATAGTCTTATCCATGGAGAACGGAAAGAAACAAATTTCACAGGAAAAGCTGGACGTCCTCATTCGGGATCGGGGAGGAGTTTTATACGAGGGGAAAATCGATTCGTGTTCATCCTTTAACGACCGCGGGCCATTTGACGTGCTCCCGCTCCACGCAAATTTTATCTCGATCATACGAAAATCAATTTCGCTTCGCCTCCGCGGAAAAGTGGTCGAGGAGCTTCCGATTGAAACAGGCATTATGGCGGTAAAAAAAAATAACGTCGAGATATATCTCGGTATTCTCCATTAAAACGCCGCATGAAACGGGTCGACACACAAATCATTTCTAAAACGAAAGAAGGAGGAAGATACGCCGCCATTGTTCGTTTTTCCCGTGCGGCGCTTTTCTTCGCGTGCGCCTTTGCGATTGCAGTATCTCTCCTTTGGGCGTTTGTGCCGGGAGATGCGTTTGCCGCAGAATCTTCGCTGTCTTTGCGTGCTCGGATTGAGCGCGGGTCATTTGCGGCGGCGGTTGCGGGAATTTTCGATTCCATATCAAACTTTTTCCGGCGTTTTGCAACTGAACGCTCCCAAGAGGAAGCAACAATAGACGGCCAAGCGATTCGGGAAAAAAATCGTGCGGCGGCACTCCTCTTTGCAGGAGCAGACACGCTCGTTGATGTGAATGCCGAGAGCACGTTCAAGGGCGAAGCGCGTTTTAATGAGGAGGTCACGATGGATGCGCTTATGCGCGGAGTCGAAATCGATTTGGGAGAAGGGACGATTACCGCATCAAACATCGTA
>Ga0209542_10009398_pt1 | contig 17940 bp, 18 predicted proteins | sample RifCSPhighO2_01_FD_184028 | JGI IMG/M metagenome (GOLD analysis project Ga0209542, IMG submission 184028) | Soil microbial communities from Rifle, Colorado - Rifle CSP2_plank highO2_0.1 (SPAdes) (version 2) | ecosystem: Environmental > Terrestrial > Deep subsurface > Rock core/Sediment ...
GGAAGTTCCCCGCGAGGAACTTATGCACGCGCTCAAGGCCGCAAGCCTGTTCGTGCCTGATTCTAATAATATAACCTTAGAAGTCAAACCAGGGGCAGGAATTACCGTAACCGCTTCTTCCATGGCTGCGGGAGAAAACACCACCCAGATCAAAGCCAAAGTTACAGGGGAAGAAAATGGCGCTGTGTTTAATTTTCGCTATCTCTTGGATTGTTTAAATAATCTGGCTGCGGCAACGGTTAGACTAAAAATGATCAATGACGCATCTCCGGCCGCTGTGGTGCCGGAAGGCCGCGATAACTATACTTATATTGTGATGCCGATTAAGTTGTAACAATGCGTCTCGTCTCGGTTCGTTTAGAAAACTTTCGAAATTACAAACAAATCAGCATCAACTGTGATGCTGATTTAGTTTTAATTCTGGGGGAAAATGCCGCTGGGAAAACCAATTTTTTGGAAAGCTTGTATTTTCTTTCCACCCTCAAGTCCTTTCGCGCGCCGGAGGTTCTACTCGTAAAAAACCAGCAAGATTTTTTTAATTTGTCAGCTAAAACCTCGGACACCTCGTTCGAGATCGTGGTCCAGGCAAACCCTACGCTGAAGCGATCATATAAGATCAACCAAATAAAAACCAAGCGAGGGTTCTGGCAAAGTTTTGTCACGGTCTTGTTTGTCCCCAATGACCTAAACTTATTTCAACTCGGCCCCATCTTGCGTCGGAAGTTTTTAGACGAGACACTTAGACAAATTGATCAGCAGTACAGTCTGGATTTAGAGTCTTTGGACCATATCCTCAAGCAAAAATCTGCGTTATTGGAACAAATTTACGGCGGGCACGCGTCCGCGACAGACTTAGAATTTTGGAATCAACAACTGGTTTCAATAGCTACACAAATTACCAAGCGGCGACAGGAGTTCATGGATTTTCTAAACCAAAAAATCACCACGAAGACCAACGAGCTGACCGGTTTTAAGAATAATTTTACAATTATTTATAAACGCATGTCTGCGCAGACAGAAGACGAACTGCGCCAAAGCCTACAAGAGCACGAGCAGGCGGAAATTCGCAGTGGCAAAAACTTGGTTGGCCCGCATCGGGATGATTTTGAAATCCACAAAGACGAGCAATTAAACCTTTTTAATTCTTCACGAGGGGAATTAAGATCGCAAATTTTGGCTTTAAAACTTTTGCAAGCTGAATATTTAGATCAAGCTGGAAAAAAACCAATTATTTTATTAGACGACGTTTTTTCCGAACTGGACGAACTTCGCCGAACCAAACTTTTAGACAACCTTAAAGGGCATCAAATTTTTATCACATCCACCGAAGAACATCATCTTCCCAAACTCGCCAAAGACGCACTTCTGCTGAAGGTTGAAAATAATGAAATAAAATAAAAAAAACCGCGAGTTGTTGTAACTCACGGCATTGGGGGTTGGAACACACGAGCCGCAATGTCGTTGCGGTAGCGCATGTTCTCGAAGTGGATTTGCGAAACCACAGAGTAGGCTCGATCGCGAGCCACTCGATAGGATTGAACTTTTCCAACCACGGTCAGGACCCGGCCGCCAGTGGCAAAAAAATCCTCGCCTTCCCGCACTGTGGCACCGTGGTAGACGTTAACGTCCAGAATGGCTTGTCCAGGAGTGATTGGTCCGGTGATTCGGTGTTTGATCATTTCCTTTTCCGGATACCGCCCAGAGACCATGGTTATGCCTACCGCAACTTGGTCTGACCACAGCGCCTGGTAGTTTTTGAGTCGCCCTGTGGCCGCAGCACGAAAGAGTTCAAACGCATCAGACTCAAGTAGTGGGAGAATCACCTGCGCCTCTGGGTCACCGAGTCGAACATTGAACTCGATCACCTTTGGTCCTTCGTCTGTCAGCATGAGCCCCACGTACAGAAATCCCCGGAAAGGATAGCCTTCCGCTTTCATGCCTTCTAGGGTGGGGTAGATGATCTCGCGCATGATCCGTTCACGAAGCCCAAGGTCGGCCATGGCAGGATGGGGAGCGAAAGCTCCCATGCCGCCGGTGTTTGGTCCGAGGTCGCCATCAAAGGCCCGTTTGTGGTCGCCGGCTGTTCCAAACTCAATCGCTACCGTGCCATCGCAGGATGGGGAGCGAAAGCTCCCATGCCGCCGGTGTTTGGTCCGAGGTCGCCATCAAAGGCCCGTTTGTGGTCGCCGGCTGTTCCAAACTCAATCGCTACCGTGCCATCGCAGAGGACGAAGAACGAGCACTCTTCGCCGTTGAGTTTTTCTTCGATCACAATTCGCTCGCCAGCTTTCCCATGGACTTTCTCAACCATGAGTTCCAACACAGCCCTTTGAGCTTGTTGCGCGTCGTCACAGACGTAAACCCCCTTACCGTCGGCGAGTCCGTCAGCTTTTACGACCAGCGAGCAGTTCCGGTTTCGGACGTAGGCCAAAGCTTCGTCCGCATCCTCAAAAACCCTAAAGTCAGCAGTTAGAATGTTGTGCCGGCGCATGAACTCTTTGGCAAACACCTTACTGGTTTCAAGTCGGGCGGCGGCACGAGTTGGGCCGAGAAGTAAACTGCCTGCGGCAGCGAACTGATCTGCGATCCCGGCATCCAGCGGAGCCTCTGGGCCAACGAAAGTCAGGTCGGCATTCACGTAACCTGCAAGCCCAAGCATTTCCATCGGATTCGTAACTAGCGGAGTGTGGCCAGGCTTAATCAAGGGTCTTAAACCCACTACACCAGTGATGCCATTGCCAGGATACCAGAAGACATTGGCGCTTCTGGCCACGCTTTCAACCACCGAATGTTCTCTTGAGCCACTGCCTAGAACCAGCGCGACTGGTTTTTTCATTTCTCAATCCTCCGGAAGGTTTGGTAAACAACGTAGTTTGATTAAACTAACAGGTTTGGGGATTTTTTTCAAGCGTTAAAAAACACTTGTTTAGGCAAGTGTTTTAGCAAGTGTTTAATATTTATTCACCTTTTTGATCCGGTGGTAGGGCTTCGTAGAGATCTAGAATCAATTTTTCGACAGCTGCGGGGTTGGGGACGCGATCAAACACAAAGCGGGTAGTTTCGGCGGCTGTCTGCACATAGACATTACCATAATCCAAAAATGTTCCCAGCAAGCCCTTGGTCTCGGCCGTCACGTCCTCAATGTTACTTAAGTGCAGTTCCGACACCGTATGGTGCAACAGGGAAGTTTGAGTGACGTCCACTACTCGCTCGTTGGTAATAATTTGTAAATTCAAATAATACATGACCCACAGAATCAGTAAACCCAAAATCAAAAACATTAAATAGATGTTTTTGAGCAGATTGATCCAGTTCACATGGGGTTCGGTATTCAGGATAGGCGCATAGTTGGCGATCGCCCAGTCAGCTAAAAACAGGATTCCCACAAAGATCATCCAAAAAATAATTTTGCCTAAAAATACCATCCAATGCGGCCGGGTGATAAGCAGAACCTCTTCGTTCTCCTGCTGGCCAGGGAATAAATTGTGCGGATTAGAACCTAATTGCATGAAGATTCGTGATCGCCGCCGCATACAGCCCCGCGGCTATAATTAAGTATAAAATTGTGATCGTCATAGATAGAATTTTAGATCGGCCGAAACGTAAAAGCGCATAAAGCGCAATCAGGGAATAGATCGCAAATCCAATTATGGTGATATAAAACACCAAAGTAAGGATTGTGGTACCAAGACTAGTTGGTTGGTATGCGTTCATAGATTTTTTAGTTACGAATTTCTAGTTTTTAGTGAGTTTTTAATAACTAATTATATAATTAAAATTCACTAGAAACTAAAAACTGAAAATTAACAATTATAGCAGAGTTTGAGTGCCCGGTTTCTTAACGGGTTTCTTTAAATGCTCATATGCGGCCGGAGTGGCCACACGTCCCTTGGGTGTGCGAGCAATCAACCCCAGCCTCAGAAGGTAGGGTTCATAAATGTCTTCAATGGTGCCGGAATCTTCCGAGGTTGCCGCGGCTAGAGATGAAACCCCAACTGGGCCGCCGGCGAATTTATCAATTAACGCTTCTAAAATTCTTCGGTCATTGTTGTCTAGTCCTAAATCGTCAACCTCCAAAAGCGCCAGGGCTTCTTGGGCTATACGCTGGTTGATTTCCCCTTTGGCTTTGACTTGCGCAAAATCGCGCACACGTTTGAGCAGCCGGTTGGCCACACGCGGCGTGCGTCTGGCGCGTTTCGCAATCTCCGCTCGGCCACCTTCATCAATTGTGATGTTTAAAATTTTGGCCGCGCGTTTGATAATTTGTTCAATTTCCGGCACCTCGTAGTAATCTAAGCGGTAAGTCATGCCGAACCGATCGCGCAGGGGAGCGGTTAAGAGACCAATTCTGGTGGTCGCGCCAATCAGGGTAAATTTCGGCAAATCCAAACGCAAGGCCTTGGCGCCAGCGCCTTTACCCAAGACAATATCCAGGCAATAATCCTCCATGGCCGGGTACAAAACCTCTTCCACGATTTTATTTAAGCGATGAATTTCGTCAATGAACAAAATATCGTTTTCCGAAAGATTGGTTAAGAGTGCGGCCACGTCGCCAGCTTTTTCAATGGCCGGGCCGGATGTGATTTTGATATTTGCGCCAACCTCACGGGCGATAATGTGCGCCAAAGTGGTTTTCCCAAGTCCCGGTGGGCCATAAAGTAGGATATGCTCGAGAGTTTCTTTGCGGGCATGAGCCGCATCCACCAAGATTTTAAGGTTTGCCTTGATTTTTTCTTGACCCACATACTCGGCTAATTTTTGCGGCCGTAAAGTCGCCTCAAACAGGGTTTCGTCGGAAGCTGCGCTTGGGTTGATGATGTCTATTTCAACCGAGTCTTGGTTAATCATTTGTTTTAGTATATCATGTGTGGCCCATTGCGAGGAGTCCCGATTTATCGGGACGACGAAGCAATCTTAATTAAGATCGCCACGCGACTGCCAAGGGTTAAGCTGAATATATAAAGCAGTCGCTCGCGATGGGTTGACTAAAGGTTGCGCAAAAAGTCCACGGTTAGATAAACCCCCCAGGCCGTGGCCCCAACCGCCAGCGATGGTTTAGGCCGCATGGTCCAGGCCGTGCCGGCGATATCTAAGTGGATCCAAGGGGTTGTGCCGATGAAATGTTCTAAAAACATGGCGCCGGCTGTTGCTCCGGCCAATCCTTTTTCCCCCACGTTTCGGATATCAGCCACTTGGCTTTTAATATGTTCTTTATATTCTTCTGGCATGGGGAGAGGCCAAAAATTTTCCGCAGCTGTCGCCGCCGCTTTTTTAAATCCGGCGTCATACGATTTGGTATTGGCAAAAAATCCGGCTAGCTGATCTCCTAAGGCCACAAGCACGGCGCCGGTTAAGGTGGCGTAATCAATAATGAGCTTTGGTTGAAAGTGCGCTCTGGCGTAATCAATTGCATCCGCCAGCACCAGGCGGCCTTCGGCATCGGTGTTAACAATCTCCACACTGACTCCTGATTTGGAAATTAAAATGTCGCCCGGCTTGGTGGCTTGGCCAGAAATTAAGTTCTCGGTCGAGGGAATTAAACCAATAAGGTGGATTGGTAATTTCAGTTGACTGACGGCTTCAAAAATTGCCAGGACGTCAGCGGCGCCACACATGTCATATTTCATTTCTTCCATGCGATCCGCCGGCTTAATAGATATGCCGCCGGAATCAAAAGTCAGCCCCTTGCCGATTAAGACAATTGGTTCAAGTTTTTTATTTTCCGCCTGCCTGCCGGCAGGCAGGTATTCGAGCACTATAAATCTAGCTGGTTCATCCGAACCCTTAGCCACACCGGCAAGCAGGCCCATTTTTTCTTTCTTGATTTCGGCAGGGCCTAAAATTTTACAGGCGAATTTATATTTTCGCGCTAACTCCTGCGCGTATTTGGCTAAATGGCTTGGGGTGACCAAGTTGCCTGGATGGTTGGCAAGACTTCGGGCTTCATTGGCGGCCAGGCCGATAATGATGCCGTGTTCGATGGCCTGATTGATTTTTTTGCCGCTTATTTTGGTAATTAGTTCCAGGCTTTGAAGTTTTCTTGGAGTTTTTTCTTGTTTATATTCGTCAAAATGGTAGTGGCTGAAAATTACGCCAAAAGCCGTCAGTTCCATGAACTTCACTGGTGAAAGTTTAGAAACTTTGGGCAGAACCAATGATGCTTGGGCCACATCCAAGGTTCTGATATAAGACATGATGCTGTGTATGGCTTGCCGCCAGGCTTGGGGTCCAAACTTTTGCTTGTGGCCGAGCCCTACAAGCAAAATCCGCTTCTGGCCTTGATTGGAGTAAACCATTTGGGTTGCCCCTAAAGTATTTTTGAAATCCAAAAGCACTGCCTGTGGTAGCGCGATTGGTGATTGGTCTTTTTCGAACAAGGGCAGAATGATTAGATCAGTCTGAATGGTTTTGTTCGTACTTATTTTGATCATAAAGAATGTTTAAGTGGTCGGTTGTGGATCTGGTTGCGCATCAGGATTGGGAGTTGCGCTTTGTTCTGATGAATCGCGATGATACAGCGCTGGCGGGGAATACGCGCTTTTAAACTCTTGATCCGTAGTTTGGCCATTAAGGGTCACATGCCTGGTCCAGATCGCTTTCATGGATCCATCAGGCTTCTGATCGTATTGGGTGGGGCCTTCAAAGCTTACCGTTCGATTATCTTTCGTGGCGTACAAGTTAAAATATAATTTGGTTCCCACAATTTTGGTTTGAATCAACAATTTGCTTGGCAAATTATTAACAAATTTTAAATCTACGGCTCCGGGATAGATCGTGGCATCCGTTCCCTGGGGAGCATAGTATTGTACCGCAAAGCTGTGGTTTCGTCTAGCCGTAATCGGCAAACCGGCGTTCATGGCCGCCCGGAAGGTCGTGGAGGAAACTTGGCAAAGCCCACCGCCGAATTCTGGGGTCACGCCGCCAGCTTTAATCACCAGTTCCGGTAAAAAGCCGTGCTCGCCATCCACGTCACCCAAATACTTATTAAACGAAAATACTTCACCCGGCTCTATGATGAGGCCATTGAATTTATTCGCTCCTACCGTCAGGTTGTGAATCCGGTTTTTTGGTGAACCTGCAAAATCCGATTCACCCACAGCCACCAGCTCGTTAATCCCAAGACGGTTCGTGTCGGATAATTTAACCGCCGGTTCGCTGATTAAAACTGGCAGACTGATTTCCGCTTGGTCTGACCGTAGCAGAATTTTAAGCGTATATAAATCCAAAGCCTGGCCGTTTTGTCCCGGATTAAATTCCGCGGCGCGATTTCCGTCCATAACCAGTTTGGCATCTTGGCCGACTTGGTTGACCTGACTACTGATATCATCCAGTTGTTTGATCGAGATTTCGTCTAAGAGCCAGGTCTGAGCCAGTTCCTCGCGCCCCAAAATAGCTTGCTTGGCAAGCATAGTTAAGTCCAGGTCGTTTCTGATGGGCAGGAGGTTAACCGTGCCTGACGGGAACGGTAAAACTTCCCAAGTTTTGTCGAAAAAGAGCAAGGTTTTGGCCGATGCAAGATTAGGCACGATAAATAAATAAATAACCATCGCGAGGCCGAAGGCCGTGGCGATCTTTTTTAAAGATTGCTTCGTCGGAACGTTCCTCCTCGCAATGGTCCTAATTTTGAAACTTGATTGTAATATCGCGTTGATCATAAGGTTTAACTTGAAAGTGAATAACAAGATCGCATTGTTTGAAAATTTTCGGAAATTTGTCCACCCATTCAATCAGGACAATGTTTTTGCCACCAATGATTTCTTCTAAACCTAAGGGGGCTAGTTGCTTGAGATGAGCAAGCCGATAGAAATCTAAATGGTATAAAAATTTAGAACCCAATCGGTATTGATGCGAAATCACAAACGTTGGGCTGTGAATTTTTTTAAAGCCTAATTTGGTGGCAAAAGCTTTGACAAAAGTCGTTTTGCCGCTGCCTAAATTGCCAGTCAGGCCAATGACCATGCCTGTTTTTTTGACTTCCTTTGCCAAATTTTGGGCTAGTTTTTTAACCTGAACCAAAGCGAGATTTTTGAATTGCATCAGGGTTATATTAACATTAGTTGACGAATGGAGTAAAACCTATTATAGTACTATGATTTGGTTGCCAAATCACCTCAAATTTATGGATTCCACCCAAACTCTCATTAATAAAGTTTCCCAGGTCCAAAGTATTCTGATTATCACAGCAGGGAATACTGGAGACGGTCTTGCTTCCGGGCTTGCCCTGCAGGCTTTTTTAAGCAAGCTGGAAAAAGAGGTTAAGCTCTTAAGTTACACTCAAATCAATCCGCGATTTGGTTTTTTGGAAGGGACCTCCGGGGTTTCCCAACAGATTGATCTGACCAAAAGCTTTGTAATTAATGTTGCAACCGGACGCACGCGTTTAGAGGAACTTAGTTACAAAAAGCAGACTGACCAGCTGTCCATATACTTAAAACCCGTGAAGGGCGAGTTTGGGCCGACTGACATCTCGTTTGGCAGTTCGAATTTCCCTTTTGAGTTGGTGATTTTAATCGGCGTGTCGGCGCTGGAACAACTGGGCGAATTTTATAACCAAAACGCGCCGTTGTTTTTCGAGACCCCAATTTTGAACATTGACTTTCGTGGCAGTAATGAAAATTACGCGCAATTTAATCTGGTGGACTTAACCGCGACTTCCTGCAGCGAAATTGTTTTGGATTTAATTAATAAATTTGAAAGCACTTTACTTGACGAATCCATGGCCACGCAACTTTTAGCCGGCATTATCGCGGAGACCAACAGTTTCCAGCATGTACGAACGACCCCTCAAACTTTTCTGAAAGCTTCCCAGCTGGTAAGTCTGGGAGCCAAACAACAGGAGATCATCAATCACTTATATAAGAGTAAAAGTCTAGGACTTTTAAAATTATGGGGCAGGGTTTTGGCGCGCTTAAAACAGGACTTTAATAATTTACTGGTTTATTCCGCAGTGAATCAATCTGATCTGGATAAAGCGCAAGCGACACAGGAGGATGCAAACAGCATTATTAAAGAGATGGCTGCGAATTTGGGCTTTGCTAAAATTTTCGTGTTTCTCAAAGAAGAAGCCAACGCAACCACGACCGTATTTTGTCAAAGTCACTTGCCCCTGCCACTCGCTTCCATGTTTAGCCAATTTCAACCGGAGAGTTTCAACCACCAAACAATTAAGTTCACCATCTTGAAACCCCTGATGGAAACTGAAAAACAAGTGCTTCAAATCCTTGGCAACGAAGTCTTAAGGGCCAAATTGTGATATAATAAACATAAATTACTTAAGCTTAAGTCTATGCAGCCTTTGGATAAAGCCGCCAAGGTTAAGCAGGTTTACACCGAGCTTAATCGCAAGTTTGAAGAAGAAGAAACCCAAACCAAAGCAACTGATCAAAAAATTGCGTATCTGAATTTGTATGGTTTTCCCATTGATCCGCAAGCTTTAGCTTTGGTGTCGTTTGATCGCGCTCAGACTTTGGGGGCGGCAATTTTTTTGAAAGAAAAAAATCATCTGAAAGTCGGGATCACACAGCGCACGGACGAGGCCAGTAAACTTCTGAAAGAGTTGTCAGCGCAAGGATACTTGGTTGATGTGGTGATGATCTCGAATAGTAGCTTGCAGCACGCCTTGGATGAATACTCCAAGGTGATTGTGAGCAAACATAAATCCGAAGCAATTATTTTGAAAAGTTCGGATTATCAAATCGGGGCACTTTCTGAATTAGCCGCGAAATTTTCCGGGACTTCGGCCACCGGGATGATTGAAAGTATCCTAGGATTCGGTTTGCACCTAGCCGCTTCGGATGTTCACATCGAGCCGGAAGCAGGTGCTTCGAAAATTCGGTTTCGGATTGACGGGGTCTTGCAGGACGCGGCGACCTTACCACAAAATATTTATCAGCAAATTATTTCGCGCGTCAAAATTCTATCTAAAGTGAAGTTGAACGTTACGAACACTCCCCAAGACGGAAGTTTCAGCTTAACCTTGGATTCGGCTCCCATCGACATTCGCGTCTCGGTGATTCCGTCCGCGTTTGGCGAATCCGTGGTTATGCGAATTTTGCGACAAGACAAAGGCTCTCTCCAATTTGATGAACTTGGTCTTACGGGCTTGGCGAAAGAACAGATGTTGCAGGAAATCCAGAAACCAAACGGCATGATTCTGACGACTGGCCCGACAGGCAGCGGGAAAACCACAACGCTTTATGCAATTTTGAACAAACTGAATGAGCCAGGGGTAAAAATTATCACTCTGGAAGATCCAGTGGAGTATAAATTAACAGGGATTACGCAAACGCCGATCGATGCGCGTGTGGGTATGACATTTGCAGCCGGTCTGCGGGCAATTCTGCGCCAAGATCCGGACATTGTCATGGTTGGGGAAATGCGCGATCTGGAAACCGCGGAAACCGCCTGTCAGGCGGCCCTGACTGGGCATATTGTGTTATCAACTTTGCACACGAATGACGCCGCCGCGACCCTTCCCAGACTTTTGGACTTGGGAGTGAAACCTTTTGTATTGGGACCGGCGATTAACGCCATTATTGCTCAGAGATTGGTGCGGAAAATTTGTCAGTCTTGCAAGGTTGTTTACCAACTGCCTGCTAACTTGCAGAGTCGGGTGGAAATGATTTTAAAAACTATTCCTAAAGCATCTCGAGCAGAAATCCCCTCAAAATTAATTTTTTATCACTCGCCAGGATGCGATAAATGCCAAGGGTTGGGCTACAAGGGCCGGATCGGGGTGTACGAAATGTTTGTGATCAATGATGCGATTGAAAAATTAATTATTAAAATGGCAACCACCACGGAAATAAAAAAGCAGGCCATTGTGGATGGCATGCTGACCATGGCGCAAGACGGTCTTTTGAAAGCTTTGCAAGGAATTACGGACGTGGAGGAAGTCTTCCGTGTCACCGAGGAATAAATTTATGGTGAACGATAACGAGATAAAATATTTGGAGGCCGAAGTCCGAAGAATAGAGTCGGATTTGTCTGCCAAAAAATTGACAGGTACTCCAGAAGAAGTAAAAAAATTGGAAGAAGAATTGGCGCGCAAAAAACTGGGCCTTAGCGATCTGAAAAGTCGAAAACGACGCGAAGAAGACCAACAAAGAAGAGCCGATGTTCAGAAAAAAATGGATGACCGAAGAAAGGGCCCGGGATTTCGGGCAAATTAAGATGAAAATCCAATGGAACAAAGTGACTTGGTATAGTAAGCTTGTCGCCGTCATAGTATTTATCTTGGTGTTATTACTCGGTATTTATATCGGACGAGAATACGAAAAAATAACTCAGGAGGTAGCTCCGGAGTTAAGTCTGTAATTAACTACGTAGTTAGATACGTATTAACTGAATCGCCCAAAAGGCGGTTTTATTATATGATTTTTGAGATGATAATAAATTTCACTATCGTTAACATTATTATCAGTGGGTGATTTGGCATCTTTTCAGAAGCGATTTATCGTTTGGAAAGCGATCTGCGGATAATATGTGGACATAAGAACTGATTGAAAGATGCTCAGCCAGTTCGTATATTTCTTTTTCACACTTGAATGGGAGTAAAAAGACGCTTCTTTGGAAATGAACAAATCCCAACTCTTTAAGTTTCCTGCGAAAGACATGCCGAGCTGGTTTATGTTCTTCAGGGATATCAAACATAACTATTCGCCACTTGGCATCCCAGGCATGAGGAGCAATTTTGATCATATCAAGGTCAGCATTTTGTAAATGTTTCAACCCAAGCTTAGTCAGGACCATCTGTATCTTACCGGATTTATTTTCAAGAGCTATAAATTTTTTTCGTTTAAGATATCGAATAGAATGTCCAATTTGTTTATTGTTATACTTAGCCCCGAACCGTTTCTTTAATAGGGCTTTGATTACCAAATAGGGCAGTTGTGGAGATAAAATTGAAACTAACAAAAACAAGCTTCCCAGTCCCACAAGCTTTAGAAGATAAACAGATAAGTGTTCGTTTGGTTTTCGTGGCACGTTATAAACTTAACTATAGTTAATATTATAACGTCGGTAATAATTGTCAAGTCTAAGGGCTCGATAAAGAGGCGATTTTTTGGTATGATTTGGGTATGGAAGACTATAGTGTACAGGCTAAAGAAATTATAAATAAGATTTTGTATATCACTATCGCGACAGTGAGTCCAAATGGTGAACCTTGGAATACACCGGTTTACTCTTCGTTCGACGAGGAATATAATTTTTTCTGGGTGTCCGATCAGTACTCGCGGCATTCAAAAAATATTGCCAGTAATAAAAACGTCTTTTTAGCAATCTACGATTCTACGGCGAAGGAAGGAACCGGTCGTGGGGTTTATATCCAAGCAGAAGCGTCCATGATTATAGATAAACAAGAAATTGAACGCATCTTAAAGTATCAATATGGACGAAAAAATAAACCAACAAGACCCGTTACTGATTTTATACAAGAAAGTCCTCGGAGAGTCTATAAAGCAGTACCTAAACAAGTTTGGATAAATACTGCTGATAAAATTAATGGACATCATGTGGATAAGAGAATAGAGGTAAAATTAAGATAATGGATTTTAAGAAAAAATTACTCTTAATTGATGGGCATGCGCTGTTTCATCGCGCTTATCATGCCCTGCCCAACATGACCGGGCCGGGTGGGTTTCCAACCGGCGCGATTTTTGGATTTTTATCCATGTTTCTGAAAGCCTTAGCAGATATTAAGCCCACGCACGCGCTGGTGACGTTTGATGTAAAGGGTCCGACTTTTCGTGATAAATTGTCCGCCGATTATAAAGCCACCAGAAAAGCGCCAGATGAGGCCATGATGGTTCAGCTACCGAAACTGAAAGAAATTCTCAAAGCTTTGAATATGCCAATTTATGAAAAAGCCGGTTTTGAAGCTGATGATTTACTGGGAATTATTTGCCATAAAACTCCGAAAGATGTTTTGAACATCATCGTGACCGGGGATTTGGATTTATTGCAGTTGATTGATAACCATACGCAAGTTTATCGATTTAAAATCGGCTTTTCCGATATTCAAATTTTTGATGCGGACAAAATGGTAGAAATCTACGGTTTGCATCCGAGTCAGTGGGTGGATTATAAAGCGATTCGGGGGGATACCTCGGATAATATTCCTGGCGTGCCAGGGATTGGGGAGAAGGGCGCACTGGAGTTGATGAAGACCTTTGGCAGTTTGGATGGGGTATATGAGGCTGCAGATAAAGGATCAAAAAAAATTAAAGACGGCACGCTCAAAAAATTAGTTGCCGGCAAAGCCAAAGCTTATCTGTCCCAGAAACTGGCTACGATTGATCAGAAGGATCATTTAGACTTTGATTTTAAAGATACTGAAATTGGTGATTATGAAAAAAACAAGGTTACGGAACTGCTGCATGCCCTTGGCATTCGCGCCCTCATTGCTAGATTGCCAAAATTGAGCCAAGAAGCGGAAGCCAAGGCTGAAAAGAAGGCCGAAAAGATATCACCTGTGGAAATTGTGGATGAAGATCATCTGCCCAAATTGATTAAATCACTGTCAGATAAAAAAGCTTTAGCGATTTTTACGGATGCGTCAGGGGTGTCGGTGGCGACAAGCGGGGAACACAGTTATAAATTTACAACACCTACTCGCATCAAAGGAGTGTTAGAAGATGAAGATATCCAAAAAATTGGCCACGATTTGAAAGTTAATTATTCCGATTTGCGAAAAGCAGGAATTGAGTTAACGCCACTGTCATTTGATACGCAGATTGCCATGTTTCTGGCTGACCCGGGTCGCCGCCATTATTTGCTGGACGGCAAAGACGCGGCTTCGGTGTTTCGCCTCTATCACAGCATTGGCTCGGAATTGAAAGAAAAGAAACTCACCCAGATTTTTGAAGATATTGAAATGCCGCTGCTTGCCGTGCTGATCAAAATGGAAGCGCGCGGGATTAAGCTCGATAAAGCCTGGCTAAAAGCTTTAAGCTTGAAGCTTGAAACTCGTATCACAAAATTGACGAAAGAGATTCACAAGCAAGCCAAGAGTAAATTTAATATCGCCTCACCGATTCAACTGCGGGAAATTTTGTTTGAAAAGTTAAAAATCCCGACGGATAATCTAAAAAAAACTGGCAAAACTAAAGAATTATCCACGGCAGCGGAACAATTGGAAAAATTACGCGGCCTACACCCAATCATTGATTCAATTTTCGAATACCGGGAATTAACCAAGCTTAAATCCACTTATGTAGATGCTTTGCCAGAATTAGTTTTTCCTGATGACGGCCGGATTCATACAACTTATAACCAAACTATAGCCGCGACCGGCCGATTGTCGTCGCTGAATCCTAATTTGCAGAATATTCCCATCCGTTCGGATCTGGGAAACGAAGTTCGGAAGGCGTTTGTGGCAGAACAAGGCAAGGCTTTGCTCTCACTGGATTATTCACAGATTGAACTTCGCATTGCGGCCTCCATGTCCCAAGATAAAGAGATGATGCGCATATTTAAATCCGGCGAAGATTTTCATTCCGCCACTGCGGCGAAAATTTTCGGCGTGAAAGAAGATAAAATCACGCCGAACCAAAGGCGCGATGCTAAAACCATAAATTTTAGCATTCTCTATGGTGTTTCGGCGTTTGGATTATCCGAACGATCCGAGATGGAACGCGGTGAAGCGCAGGAATATATCCAGAAATACTATGAAGCCTTTCCAAGATTGAAAGAATTTATCGATAAAATGAAAGATTCGGCGCATAAAGATGGGTTTATCAGAAATCCTTTGGGTCGGATCCGATATTTTCCGGAAATTAACTCTTCAAATTTTGCGGTTCGTGGTGGCGCCGAGCGCGCGGCCGTGAATATGCCGCTGCAATCCTTAGCCGCGGATATTATGAAGATGGCCATGATTGAAATTGAGAGGAAGTACCCAGAAGCTAACATGATTTTATCTGTCCACGATGAATTAGTCTTTGAAGTAGATCAAGATGAAGCGAAAAAAATTGCGCCGAAGCTTCGATATATCATGGAATCAGTCTATAAATTAAAAGTGCCAATTGTGGTGGCAGCCAAAGCCGGCCTTAATTGGGCGGAGATGACAGAAATATGACCTTTGATGTCATGGTGGAAATTCCGAAAGGCTCGGAAAACAAATATGAGTATGACGAAGTCAAAAAAGCTATGGTTTTGGATTTTGTGTTTAAGGATGGTCTGAAGTTTTTATTTAATTACGGGTTTATTCCAAACACCCTAGGTGGAGATGGGGACACGCTCGATGTAATTTTACTTGGGGACAAGCCAATTGCTTCCGGCAGTATGGTCAAAGCGAGGGCAATTGGGATTATGCGGATGCTGGACCGAGGAGAGCAGGATGATAAAATCATCGCCGTCGAAGCATCCGCGCCAGATGAGAAGTACGACCCGGAAGCACTTCGAAAGTTTTATGCCGAAGTGGCCCGCCAAAAGCAAAAGATCATTGAGATTACAGGATTTGAAGGCGCGGATCAGACCGAAGAGGAGATTAAGAAAGCAATGATTTAAAAAACCGCCCGAAGGCGGTTTTTAGTTTCCGATTATTTTACTTTCGCGACCATGTCGGCTAGTCGGGATTTGTGGCGATTGGCGTTATTCTTGTGAATAATGTTTTTCTTGGCGGCTTTATCCAGCGCGGCAAACGCCAAAGATAAGGCCTTCTGGGCTTCGGATTTATTCGCGGCGGCGGTGAATTTCCGAACCGCCTTCGCGGTTTTCTTAATCTGGTCCAGGGCCTTGAGGTTTACCACCCGGCGTTTGATATTTTGCCTGGCGGCCTTGATTGCTGATTTAGTATTCGGCATAGCTTTGAGATAATAGCAGAAATCAGGGTGGTAATCAAGTCCTTTAAATGTTAGACTGCAAATAAGAATTAAGAAATATATGAACTACGATACCTTAGCCTCGCAAGATAGTATTCAAAAAACCATCCAAGCGTTGAAAGAACATGGTGTGGAAGCTGAATTAGTCGCGACCAAAAAAGAAGCTTTGGCAAAAATCAAAGAATTAATTCCAGCAGGCTCGTCCGTGATGAATGGTTCGTCACGAACGCTCGAACAAATTGGCTTTGTGGAGTATCTTCAATCCGGCTTGCACGGATGGAATAATTTGCACGCCGGAATTTTAGCTGAAAAAGATCCGGCCAGACAGATGGAAATGCGCCGCCAAGCCGTCTTATCAGATTATTATTTGGGTTCTGTGCATGCGGTTTCTGAAACTGGAGAAATGGTGATTGCATCCAACACCGGCAGTCAATTACCTTATATTGTGAATACTGCGCCGAACTTAATCTTTGTGGTCGGGGCCCAGAAAATTATGCCAACCCTACCTGATGCCATAAAAAGATTAGAAGAATATGTGGTGCCTCTGGAAGATAAGCGATTGTTCGCCGTATATCAGGCCCACACCATGATGTCCAAGGTTTTGATTTTTCACAGGGAGAACCAGCGAATGGGCCGCCAGGTGCGTGTAATATTCGTGAACGAAAAATTAGGGTTTTAGTTATTTAAACTTATGTTTTTTCATTCGAGTCTTATTGCGGATCGCCGTGATTTGATCGCGCAAGGCGGCGGCTTTTTCGAAATCCAGGTTGCGGGAAGCCAAATCCATCTGATCTCGTAGCTCCTCAATCGCATACGCGATATCCTGTTTGGTCATTTTCGTTAAGTCCATTTCTTTGGAAGTGTCGGTTTTTTCTTCCACGGCTTTCATACCGGCCAAGCGAGTTTCTTTGATGGATTTTTGAATGCCTTGCGGAATAATATCATGCTTTTTATTATAGTCTTGCTGATTTTTTCGGCGCCGTAAGACCTCATCCATGGCTCGCTGCATAGATCCAGTGACGCGATCAGCATACATAATGACATGGCCGTCAATGTGGCGCGCGGCCCGGCCCATGGTTTGGATGAGGGACGTATCGGAGCGCAGGAACCCTTCTTTGTCGGCGTCCAGGATGGCGACCAGGGACACTTCTGGCAAGTCCAACCCTTCCCGTAGGAGGTTGATGCCAATTACGACATCATAAACTCCCAGCCGCAAATCGCGTAGAATTTCCAGCCGCTCCAAAGTTTGAATGTCAGAATGCAGGTAATGCCCACGGATGCCATATTCCACTAAGTAATTCGATAATTCCTCGGCCATATTTTTGGTAAGCGTGGTCACCAGCACGCGCTGCTTCTTTTTAACTCGTTTCTGAATTTCTTCCATGAGATCATCCACCTGATTTTTGGTTGGCCGGATTTCAATTTCCGGATCCAGCAGGCCGGTTGGCCGGATCAACTGTTCGGCCACTTGTTTGGAAACTTTAATTTCCCGCTCTTTGGTCGGGGTGGCCGAGACAAAGATTGTTTGATCAATTTTTTTCTCAAATTCCTCAAACTTCAGCGGGCGGTTGTCCATAGCACTTGGCAGCCGAAAGCCATAATCCACTAAAGTTTTCTTCCGCGACTGGTCACCCAAATACATCCCACCAATTTGCGGCAAGGTCATGTGCGATTCGTCGATAAACAAGAGGAAATCATCCGGAAAATAATCCAGCAGCGTGGATGGCGGCTCACCAGGGTTTCGGAAATCCAGGTGACGAGAATAGTTTTCAATCCCAGACACAAAGCCGGTTTCCAGCATCATCTCAATATCAAAGTTGGTGCGCTGTTCAATGCGTTGGGCTTCGATTAGTTTATCTTGTTTTTTAAAGAGTTTGATTTGGTCCCGCAGTTCCGCGCGGATATTATCCACGGCAGCCAATAATTTTTCTTTGGTGGTCACGAAATGTTTGGCCGGAAAGATGGTGAGTTTCTGCCGATTGCCAAAGTCCTGCCCAGTCAGCGGATCATGCTCGGAGATTTTTTCAATGTCATCCCCATAAAAATTCAAACGCAGGATTTTGTCAGCATTTGCTGGGATTAATTCCACCACATCTCCGCGTACCCGAAATGTGCCGCG
>Ga0209542_10009399_pt1 | contig 17936 bp, 21 predicted proteins | sample RifCSPhighO2_01_FD_184028 | JGI IMG/M metagenome (GOLD analysis project Ga0209542, IMG submission 184028) | Soil microbial communities from Rifle, Colorado - Rifle CSP2_plank highO2_0.1 (SPAdes) (version 2) | ecosystem: Environmental > Terrestrial > Deep subsurface > Rock core/Sediment ...
TCATTCCTTACAAAGAAAAAGACATAGTGAAACACGCGCTCATCGCGGCGAGAGACCCCAATAAGGTGAGGGATCCTGAAACCGCCGCGTTTGAAATCATGGCAAAGTTCCCTGAAGCGTTTGAGAAGCATTATGGCATTGAGATTGGCGATGATCCGGAAGCCGCGCTCGAATTGCTCGCAGAAAAACAAAATCTTTATCAAAAGGGCAAAAAACCCGATACGTACCGCGCAGCGATGAAACTTTTGCATGATTGGCAGCGGGGAATATTCAGGAGGTAACACAAATGGTCTCAAAAGTACACGCGAGCCACATTCTTGTAAAGACGGAAGAAGAAGCCAAGATTCTGTATTTCGACGTCACGCATGGCAAGGATTTCGCGCAAGTAGCGATGGATAAATCGCAATGCCCCTCAAAGAAGAATGGAGGAGACTTAGGCTGGTTTGGCAGAAATCAGATGGTCAAGGAATTTGAAACAGCCGCATTCGCGACGCAGCCTGGAATGGTCACAAAACCTGTAAAGACGCAGTTTGGGTGGCACATTATTAAGGTGCACGAGACACAGTAATCCTATTCTTTAAGTCTGTTGTTTATCAGAGGGTTGTGCGGCCAGCGCATACATCCAGAGCCATTCATGAGCAGTATGCAATTAGAGAGATGAGCAGCTTTTTATTTTTAAAGCGCAATATTTATATACTAGTTACCCATTAGGTAACTATATGACCATCGAAATACCTCAATATGGCTTAAAAGCGTATGCTTTGTTGTATTCAAGACAGGGCATCCATGGCAAATTCAAGCAGTCCGAATTAGATTGGGTAGTGTCTGTGAGTATGAAAAAGAAGATATTCTCCTTGTTATTGAGAACGGGATGGATTAAAAAAAATCCTGAAGGAACCTATTCATGCACAAATCCTTCGGATGCGATAAAAGGGTTATTGGAATTTCGGGTTCCCGGGATTATGAAAGATGCAAAGAGGAAATATGCATTCACGCAATTATCAGCAGTCGAAATATGGTCTGATTTTTCCTATGTGCAAAGAGGTTTAGAAAAGTCTCCTTATTTTATCAAGATTTTGCAAAAAGACTTGAGCTATTGGAAGGAGTTTTTCAACCGCAATGAAATGCCTAACTATGTCAACTCAGGAGGGACCATAGGGGAATTCATGATATTGATTCCTGTACATTCATTGGTATTCGAAGAAAAAAACGGATTCAAAGTAGATTCCTTAAAAGAGACAAGGGCATACGCAAGATCAAATGAAGTATATGCTTATGCGTCAAAGTATATTGAATACACGTATGGAGCTTCAGCATGACTAATAACTTATTCTCATTGAGAGAAGATGAGATATTTAAGACCCTTACAGAATTGAAAGAGCGTGATTTTGTGATTATAGGCGGCTATGCAGTAAATGCGTACGCTTTGCCAAGATTCTCAGTGGATTGTGATGTGGTGATTAAAGACGAAAATGAATCTAAAAAGATAGAGAGTGTGCTCCTGAACATTGGCTACAAAAAAGCAAGGCTTCCAAAAGAGGTTCTCTATGCGGGAAGCTTTTCAAGATACGAAAAAAAACTGGATAACCATTTCGCGGTAAGCATGGATATCCTGACAAGCAAGGTCACAGATAGAATGACCGGAGCAATATTCACTGCAAACTGGGTTTTTGAAAACTCAAGTGTAAAAATACTGAAAGGAAAAACGATTGCTGAAGAACTCAAGACGCGAATAATAAATGTCGACGCACTGCTTGTTATGAAGATCGTTTCATGCAGGCCCACAGACGTAAGAGACGTGTTTATGATGATTCCCAAAACCAAAGACAAGGAATGGATAAAATCAGAGATTCAAATAAGGCATGATTTCAACGAGCGGTTGTCGAAGATTATTGGAAAAGTGAATTCAAGGCAATTCCAAGACGGGCTTTCCGGCGTGTACGGCAAATTTGATCCAAAAACTTTTGAAAAAAATAAGAACGAAATATTGGCCTTGCGAAACCTGTGATGCCTGCTTTTTCTACAGGCTATCTGCAAATCCCCGCAAAGAAAGAGAGATGATTAAGACTTTGAAAGAATCTCAAGTATCCTTGTCGTCGAAATCCCCGGCATGTCATCGATGAGAACGATTTTTCCCCCATTTTTTTCCACAGTTGGGCCTTCAATGCCTTTATAGCCGGTTTTCGACTTCACATGCACCGCGGGCTTTATGATATCAAGTATTTCGCACGGGTCTATTTCATCAAATATCGTAACATAATCAACGCAGGAAAGCGCCGCGAGCATTCTCGCGCGATGCTCTTGTGTGTTAATCGGGCGATCTTTGGATTTATACTCTTTGACGGAGGCATCAGAATTAAGGCAGGCAATAAAGACATCTCCCTCCTTAGCCGCTTCCATAAACGTGTATACATGGCCAATATGCAGGATGTCAAACGATCCGTTTGTCGTCACTATCGTTAGTCCTTTCTCCTTAAGCTCCTTCACGATGTCCTTGATTTCTTCCCGGGTTTTGATCTTGCGATCGAGGGATTCCATATCAGAGAGAACCACAACAACATATTTAAATCCATAGCATACAGCAGCGTCATGCGCGTCTTCGTCACAGGAGGAACTGGATTTATAGGGTCTAATATAGCCCTTGAGCTCATTAAGCAGGGTCACGATGTTTTGATTACGGGAACGGATGCGGAGCAAAGCATTCCGGGAGCTAAAAAATATCTCCAGCCAAGTTTCATAGGCATTGATTGGGAAGCCCTTGGAAACCTGGACATCGTTTTTCATGAAGCAGCGATCAATGATACCACATTCTTGGATAAGGAAGAAATGTTTCGGGCAAATGTTGAGTCTGCCAAGGCCTTATTTGAGCGTGCCATAAAAAACGGCTGCAAACGCATTGTCTATGCGAGTTCCACTGCAGTGTATGGTGATGTGCAGCCCCCCTATAAGGAAGAGGGTCCATTCCATCCCTTAAATCCGTATGCAGAGTCCAAGCTCGAACTTGACAAATACGCGATGGAACTTTCCAAAAAGCATTCCGATGTGATTATTGTCGGATTGAGGTACTGCAACGTGTATGGCCCGCGGGAAAATCATAAAGGCAAGCGCTCCACAATGATTTATCAGCTCGCTCAGCAGATGCAAAGGGGAAATCCGCGCATATTTTACGACGGTGAGCAAAAAAGAGATTACGTTTATGTTAAAGATGTGGTAAGGGCAAATCTCCTCGCGGCAAAAGCAAAACAAAGCTGCATTGTAAATTGCGGAGCCGGCAAAGCAGTATCATTTAATGAAATCATCCGCATTCTGAATGATGTTTTGGGCATGCAGAGAGCCCCGGAGTATTTTAATAACCCATACAAGGGCGTCTACCAGGATTTTACGCTGTGTGATATGACAAAGGCAAGAGAATTGCTTGGTTTTACACCAGAGTTTGACATCAAAAAGGGAATACGGGATTATTTTCTTTCTGGATTTTTAGTTAAAAAAGAATAAAAAAATCAAAGAACCGCTAATATCGCTCCCATCACAAGCATGTACACAAGCTGATAGCCTGCAGTGATAAAAAACCATTCTTTTGATCTGCTTTCAAAGAGTACAGCGCCAAAATTGATTGTCGCCATGAATCCAAGCCAAATCCAGAATGCGATCTGCATGCCTGCGATGGCGGTTGTGATTCCCAAACTGCCAATGAGCATCTCAAGGACATACGCCATAATGAGCGTGCTCACAAACATAAGGCCGAGTACTTTGACCATGTTTCCGGGTTTCTTCTTTTTCATATCTTTTTCCGTGATGCCCATGGATTTCATCCACGCTTTTGAGAAAAGCAACGGCGAATACCATAGCATTCCTATGAAAAAGCTTACAACGGCCGCAATAAGCACGGCTACTAAGTTAACGTCTGCCAAACGACCACCTCTTTTTTTTGAATTCAGGCTCAGGAGTTTATAAAGATTGCGACGCCTAGGAATATCTCACAAACCCATCATGCACTAATTGATCCACAATCTTCTGAGTGATATCAGAGAGGTTAATTTTGGATTGCCCATGATACCACAATACATTTGTGATTTCTGCGCTGGGTTTCGAGTCCTCCGGAATGATTCCCGCAAGATATACCTTGGCTTCGAGCATATCTCCAGCGTGAGGTGTCGTGCCCTGAAACGTTCCATAATTGGTTAAAGCGTATAACTCTGCTCGGCTGAGCTCTTCCTTAACTTCGCGAATGAGGCAGGCCACTTCGCCCTCTCCTTCCAGCGGTTTTCCCCCTGGAAGAATCCAGACGTCTCGTTTCTGAACTAGAAGAACTGCATAATCCCGCATAATGGCGGCGTTGACTGCTTTGCGCATGCTAGGGGCAAAACACAGACGGTTTTTAAGCACTTCGCTGCCGGAGAATATGCGTGAATAATATTCCGTCTGATAAAACTAGTGAGAATAATGCCGGATATAGTCTGGATTAAAGAAAAAGTATTCGGAATTTTGCAATAATTTTGGAAATAATGCAGACACTGTGAAAGATTTCTGAAATTTTAGGAAGATATCCTGATTTTTATTGTAAACCAAGATAAAGAAAACCGACCTAAACGGTCAGCGAGATACCCATCATTGGATGGAATATCTCTCAAGTATAAAAATATTTGGGTAAAGGCGTGGACGCACAATCCGGTTGTGCACTGGCCTGAACAGTCAGCGAGATACCCATCTCATGCGGGTTCAAATTCGTGGCCCCTGACGATGGAATTCCCGCCCACGCCGCCCAAAAAGTAACTTCACCTAAACTTTATAAACCGGTGGATACTCTATCTCAATATGGTCCTTGAAAAGCTCGGGCAGTCTTTGAAAAACACGCTCTCCAAGATAGCGAGCGCCATGTTCGTCGATGACAAGTTGATTAACGAACTCGTGAAGGACATCCAGCGCGCATTGCTGCAGGGCGATGTGAACGTCAAGCTCGTTTTCAATCTCACGAACCAGATTAAGGAGCGCATTAAGAACGAAAAAACTCCGGGGGGATTAACGAAGAAGGAGCATCTCATCAATATCGTGTATGAGGAGCTTGTTAAATTTCTTGGTGACAAGCAGTACAGGATCGAAATCTCGAAGAAACCAACGAAGATCATGCTTGTTGGATTATTCGGCTCTGGAAAAACAACGACCGCGGGAAAACTCGGCCATTATTATGCGAAGCGCGGCATGAAAGTTGCACTTGTGGGTTTAGATGTGCACCGGCCTGCTGCGATGAGCCAGATTGAGCAAGTGGCTGGTCAGGCAAAAGTTCCTGTGTTTATGGACAAGAAAGAAAAGAATCCTGAGAAGATTTGGAATGCAGTTGAGCCGCAGCTCAAAGAATACGACCTTGTGATCATTGACACCGCGGGAAGAGACGCGTTAAGTGATGACCTTATCCAGGAGATCACGTCGTTGAGCAAGCTTATCCAGCCTGATGACCGCTTGCTCGTTATTTCCGCTGATTTAGGACAGGCTGCGGAGAAGCAGGCCCGGGCATTCCATGACAGCTGCAATATCTCGGGAGTCATCGCTACGAAGATGGATGGAACCGCTAAAGCAGGCGGCGCATTGAGTGCGTGCAGTGTGACGAAAGCCCCGATTATGTTTATCGGAGTCGGTGAACATCTTGATGACCTTGAGCAGTTCAATCCTCAGGGTTTCGTTGGAAGATTATTGGGGATGGGTGACATTGAAACGCTTTTGGACAAAGCAAAAGCCGCGATATCTGACGATCAGGCAGAAGACATGAGTAAAAAGCTCTTGAAAGGCGATTTCCACTTAATCGATCTCTACGAACAGATGAACGCCATGAAAAAGATGGGGCCTCTTACAAAAATCGTGGAAATGATCCCGGGCATGGGTCAGCTGAAGGTTCCCAAAGAGATGCTCGAAGGCCAGGAAGAAAAACTTGAGAAATGGAAGTATGCAATGAATTCCATGACGAAGGAAGAGCTCGAGAACCCGGACACGATCAGCGCCTCAAGGATTGATCGCATTAGCAAAGGCTCTGGTGTGAGCGTGAAAGACATTCGCGAGCTCCTCAAGCAGTACAGGCAGAGCAAGAAGATGGTCAAGATGTTTAAAGGAAAAGATCCTGAGAAGATGATGAAGAAGATGGGCGGGATGAAGAATCTCCAGAACATGATGGGGAAAGGAGTGAAGTTTTAGTTCTCCTGAAAATGCTCAACTGTATATAATTCTACATGAATTCCTTTTTTCCACCGATCAGGGTTAAGCCCCGCTTTCGCGCACAAATGACTGAGGAACTCTTCTGGATCACGTAAAGTATCCCAGACCTGGGGCAGGAACGTTGCGGCATGGTCGCCATCGCAGATGATGACTCCAGGATGGTTTCGCAGTGAGCCAAGGAGTTGTTTTTGAGACGTGTATGCAATCGCTTCTGGTTGAGAAAGGATCGAGAGCTCTATTCGGATGAGTGGCTTTTCCCTCGGCTCCACAGGTGGAAACCGTGAATCTTCGTATGCCGCACGTTTCGTATTCTCCACGACGGCATCATAAATGGAATGCACGGGATAGAGCTCTCCAATGCATCCGCGAAGCGCGCCATCAATAGTCAGTGTTACAAATACTCCTCGCTTCTCCAGGAGCTGCTTCGGCACTTTCTGCTCTTCAATCTTTCCTTCAAGCACGGCGCGCGCCGTGCGGAGTAAAAACGCCTGATCTTCGTTTGTTACCATAGTGCAAAACTCGCGTATCCAACAACGCGGTCATTGTCGTGAGTGACATCCCCGGAATGCGCTGAAGCGAGAAGCTTGCATTTCCAGCCGAGTTTTTTTCCGATTAAGAGGCTAATGAGCACGGGGATTTTGCCGCATGCATCGCCATGCTTCAGCATCGCATCATAGTCCAGCGCCTCAATTGCCGCGATTGTTCTTTTGTCCCTGCGCACAGCGTCCTGAGCCGTGTGAAAATGGCTTAAATCCGTGCTTACGATGAGCAAAGCGTCATCGAGGAGCGGAATGATGCGGTCATAGACCTCACGAGGATCAATATCTCCTGCAAGGAGGGGAATCAAAGTAACATTGCCAAAAAGATGCTGTAGAAACGGCACTTCCACTTCCAAACAATGCTCCGGCGCATGCGCTTTCCCATCTTTTCTGAACGCGCATGGAGCAAGCGGGACAGTTCCGAGCGGCGTTCGCCAAAGAGTATGATCATCCTGCGCGACATCCTCAAGGTAAACATAATGCGATGGTCCAAGAAGCACAAATTTTCGTACAGATGTATTTTTTAAGAGCGCGAATGCGTGCGCCGCAATCCGGCCAGAATACACCCAGCCCGCATGGGGGACGATAATTGCCTTGGGGACCATTTCCCGTTGCTTAATCTGGGCGAAGCACTGCTCAAGCTGAGCGATAGCTTCATCTTTGCGTGCGGGATAAAACATTCCCGCAACCGCTGGCTCTCTTAGTTCCATATTCCCGGAAGTTGATGCCCGCATTGTGTGCATTTTCCCTCAACACATTTTTGAATATCGATGTGATACCCGCTCCTCCGAATAAGCATCGCCGAGCATTGTGGACAATACGTGCTTGAGCGCTCCTCATCCTGAACATTTCCAAGATAAACATGCTTCAGCCCTGCTTTTTTCCCAAGATCATATCCTTCTATAAGAAGCGTGTGGGGCGTCATTGGAGTATCCGTCATCGCATAGTCCGGATGGAATGCGGTGATATGCCACGGCATTTCAGGATCGACACTCGCGATAAACGCAGCAATCTGCTGCAAGTCACGGTCATTCTGGCCGGGGATCACGAGTGTCGTGATCTCTACCCATATGCCCAGGCTTTTCGCGTGCCGGATCGTCTCAAGCACCGGCTCGAGTTTTCCGTGGCAGAGCTTCCTGTAAAAATCATCCGTGTATGCTTTGAGGTCAATATTCATCGCGTCGATATACCCTTTGAGATGATCGAGAGCAATGTCGGATTCGTATCCATTGCTGACCATGACGTTTTTTATGCCGTGCTTCTTAGCGAGTTTTGCGGTGTCGTAGAGATATTCGAAGAAGATCACAGGCTCATTGTACGTGTACGCGATGCTTGGGATGCCCTTTGCAACGCAGAGCTCAACGATCTTCTCGGGAGGAAGCTCATAGCCTAATGCTGTGATTTCAACTTCCATGAGCTCCGGTCTTTTTTTCTGCAATATTTTCTTCTTTATTTCCTTGCTGACCTGCGAGATGTCCCAATTCTGGCAGAAACTGCACGCAAAGTTGCAGCCAGCGGTTCCCAGAGAAAAAATCTCAGTTCCCGGTAAGAAGTGGAAAAGCGGTTTTTTCTCTACAGGATCGATGTTCACCGCGCTTGCCTTGCCATAGACAAGAAGGTATAATGATCCATCTTTGTTCATGCGCACGCCGCATATGCCTGTATGCCCGGGTCCAATGATACATGCTTGCTTGCACGCTGTGCACCGCACTTTGTCATCCGGCAGCGCCTCGTAGAGTAATGCCTTATGCATGAATCCTATTGAGCAAAGAAAGTATAAAAACTTATGTGCGATTGCAATATCCAATGAGCTTATACACAAGCAATGCTGCTAAGAAATCCGCGTGATGCATGCCTTTCTGGGGAGCGAGTTCAACGACATCAAATCCCACAATTTTTTTTTTCTCGGTAACCTTTTTCAAAAACCGTAATGTCTGATACCACTGAAGGCCTCCCGGCTCTGGAGTTCCCGTTGCTGGCATGATGCTCGGATCGAATGCGTCGATGTCGAACGTCAGAAAAACATCATCCGTGAGCTGAGCGATGGCTTTGTCCATCCACGCGTCATTGTCATGGATATCTTTCGCATAATATATCGGTGCCTTCTCCTTTTTGACATAGATGGCTTCCTCATCGCATTGGCTGCGTATGCCGACTGCAACCGTTGGAATTCCCATCTCTCGGATCCTCCGCATGACGCACGCATGGCTCCATTTCGTCGGTTTTTCAGGGGGCTCTCCATACTCGTAACGCAGGTCTGTGTGCGCGTCCATCTGCAACACGCTGAGTTTTGAATATTTTTCTTTGAGCGCTTTCGCCATCACTGAACTTATCGAATGCTCTCCCCCTAACATGACTACAAACTTATTCTTGGCAACATGTTTTTTAATCTCGCTATAGAGAATTTGATGTGTTCTCTCAGGGTTTTTATCGAGTTTAGGCTGAGGAAGTGTGAGTATGCCCCGTGCGCTGATGTCTTGCTTGAGCTCAATATCCCATAGTTCCATGTGTGTTGATGCTTTAATAATCGCATCTGGGCCTTTTTCCGTCCCTTTCCCATAACTTACCGTTCCAGAATATCCCGCAGGAAGAATAACGATGCGGGCCTTTTCGTATGATGGCTGCTCAATGCCGCAAAAGTTCGCTTTGCTCATATGTGATTCAGCGAGAAATTCTTTTTGATTTCAATATTGTTCTTCCCAAGGCGCTCAAGCGTGGCTTTGATGATTAAGGGCCATGCGATCGTTGCGTCTGAAAGCACTTCAACCTGCACTCCACCTTCTTTGACACTCATGAATTTTCCCCAGGATACTCCTTCGCTGTACGTGCAGCCGCTTAATCCGCCCCAATGGACGGGCTCCGGGCATATTCTCACACCGTACTTGAAGCGAACAAATGCGCCCCCTGCGCGAAGTCTTTTTTGGATGATGTCAAGATAAGGGCCAACCTGCTGTGCCCAGTTTCTCGGAACTCCTCCCCCTATGGTAAAGATGCCCAGCGTTTTTTGCTTGCGAACCAATTCTGTATAATGTTCAAGATCGATATAAGCGTCATATTGAATTTTATCTTCAGATCCTTCTTTTTTCTTTCTTCGGTTAAATATTCCAACGTCAAGGCCCAGTTCCGAATCTGTGAAAGCAGGCACATAGACGGGGACGCCTTTTTCATACGCGGATTTGAGCACTCCCCTTCCTTCCAAATGCTCATTGAGATACTTTCCAATCGAATTATGAATGTGGATGCTTCCAATGGGCTGGCTGAGGTCCAGCGTGTCTAAAACTTTCTTGACTATGATTTCCGCGGCATCGAGATTGCGCTCTGGCTCAAGCGTATCATATACTCTGTTGTATCCTTTTTCAAAAAGTTCTTCATCATTCATCTGTCCAAATCGGTATTTGTAGTGATGCATTCCAGCGGCCTCGACAAATCCGTGGGTCATTAACGCTCCTGTGCTCACGACTGCATGGACTAATCCTTTGTCAATCATATCCGAGATGACGAGACCCATTTTCGCCACGGTCATTGCGCCGCTCAGCGTCAGAACAACGAAGCAGTCCGGATCTGTCGCCATTTGGTACAGCGCGTCAACAGCTTCTCCGACGGTTCTTCCGCCGAACGCGGTATTCGCCATTGCTTTCGTGAGGTCATCGAAATTCTGAATTTGAGAAAGATCCAGCGCAACAACCGGCTCAAAATTATCCTCATGCCCTTTGCCGAGTTTCCTTCGATCTCTGCTGCCGAGCTGAATCTCTGCTTCGTCTTCCTCTGTTAAAAAAGCCACTTTCTTACCGTTCCCCATGATAAGGTTAGATAAAAACGTTATTTAAATGCTTTGTGTTTTTTTGGAGAGAATTTGAGAAAAAAATCGAAAACAAAAAATTTACTTCATCCTCTTCACAATATCCAGCATTCTGTTGCTATAGCCCCATTCGTTGTCATACCACGCGATGATCTTCACGAGGCGTTTCTCGATGACGTTCGTCAGCGCTGAGTCGAAGACGCTTGAGTGGGGATTGTGGATGACATCCGCTGAGACAATGGGATCTTCTGTATATTCAATCACTCCCTTGAGTTCATTCTCAGCTACACTCTTAAAAAGCGCGTTGATCTGCTCTTTCGTGACGTCTTTTTTCACGACGCATACAAAATCCGTTACGGAGCCGTCAGGAGTTGGAACGCGAATGGCAATGCCATCGAGTTTTCCCTTGAGTTCAGGAATGACTTCTGTGACGGTTTTCGCTGCTCCTGTCGTCGTCGGGATTTGTGAAATTGCCGCGCTTCTGGCTCTTCTAAGATCTTTATGAGGAGCATCAACAAGGCGCTGGTCCGCTGTATAACTATGTACCGTTGTCATAAATCCATGCTCAATGCCATAATTGTCGTTCAGCACTTTGACAATCGGCGCGAGGCAGTTTGTCGTGCATGACGCGTTACTGAGGATCGTTTCCCCGGGCATGATCGTGTGCTCATTGACACCGCGCACAATGACTCTAATGGGCTCCTTGCCCTCTTCCTTCTTGCCGGGAGCGCTGAGCAGCACTTTCTTTGCGCCTGCCTGAAGATGCTTCTCGCACGCGCTCCTTTTAGTAAAAAAGCCGGTGCATTCCACAACAACATCAACGTTATGCTTCCCCCAGGGAATGTTAGCTGGATCGCGCTCGCTGTACACGTGGAATTCCTGTCCTTTCACAACAATGCCATGGTCTGCGCAGCCCACTTCCATGTCATACTTGAGATGCACGGAATCATACTTGAGAAGATGCGCGAGTGTTTTTGTGTCTGTGATATCGTTGATAGCAACTACATTCACATCAGGGTCATGAAGCGCTATGCGAAACACCATCCTCCCTATGCGGCCAAAGCCATTAATGCCAATATTGATCATGAATTCACCTCTTTAACCTATATCTTGCAGAGGTGGTTTTTATAGGTTTGGGTCACGACCGCTTGGATTTGTATATTTTGGGAGCTATATCCTTAAAAGTGAATACTATACGCTTTTAAGGATAGATTTGCCAGAGCGTATTGAGCGAGCACATTACGCAATGCTATTGGGCGTATACTATGATAAGGAGATTCCCCTTGAAGGCGGTATTCTCATGCTGCAAAGCAGGATTGACAGTCCACAGTGCAATCATATGACAAGGGTTCATGATCCCTCCAAGCTGCCTCTTTGGATAGATCAGATGGTTGCGGTGAACCGCACTCCTGCAGTGTATTGTTCCCCCCTATGCGATAGCTGCACAATTGGCACGGTGTTAGAGGCTGGATTTAAACAGGAATTTAATGATGCTTGGATGGTTTTTGAAGGTGAACCCCCCTCTCTTCCATCAATAGCAATCAAAAATGCAAGTCCGTATCATATTAAAGATTACCTAGCTGTATTCGCTGCAGCCTTTTCCTCAGGTGTGTACAATCTGGGACATGAATGGAAGGATACTATGAGGGAAGCGATCCACGCAGGCAAGGGCCAGCATTTTGTCGCGCTTGATAATGATCGGGTGTTGGGAGTTGTTTCGCTTTTTAATGATGGAGCAGAATATGGGATCTATAATGTTGGAACGCTTCCACATCAGAGACGAAAGGGAGTAGGCGCAGCTCTGACACTTTACGCGGTGCGTGCAGCGCGGCTTCTTGGGGCAAATTCTGTTTTCCTCCAGACAGAACTTGAAAGCTCGAACGAGGCGTTCTATCAAAAGATTGGATTCCGCACCATTTTTACCGCACCTTGTTTTGTCAAGCCTACACAACATACCTCATCATAAGATCATCTTCTTTAAGCTCTCGAAACTGTATGCCACGCATCCGTGCCACAAGACCCTCATAATCACGCGCTGCTGCTAATTCAATCCCAACCAAAGCCGGTCCTGTTTCCTTATTCGTCTTTTTCATGTATTCAAACAGTGTAATGTCATCCGTCGGGCCTAATACACCATCCAGGAATTCCCGAAGCGCTCCTGGCCGTTGAGGAAAGTCTATAATAAAGTAGTGCTTGAGCCCCTTGTAGAGGAGCGCGCGCTCTGTAATTTCCGGATATCTGTTAACGTCGTTGTTTCCGCCGCTGAGGATGCACACGACTTTTCTCCCTTTGACAGGATACTGGCCTAGTGCGGCAATGGACAACGCTCCCGCGGGCTCTGCGATGATTCCATGCTCCTGATAAAGATCTAGGACAATGCACGCAAGCGCGCCATCATCAACCGTTACAATATCCAAGTTATATTCCTGTGCGATTGCAAAGCACCGAGCTCCCGCCTTTCTAACCGCAACTCCATCCGCAAAGCGATCAACGGACTGTAAATCTACAGGATGACCAGCTGCAAGAGCAGCTTTCATGCACGCTGACCCCGAAGCTTCCACACCAATTACTTTTCCATGCGATCCAACAGCACTGATCATACCCGCAACTAAACCACCACCCCCAACGGGAACAAATACATAATCAAAATGTGGACAGTGCTCAACAATCTCAAGGCCAACGCTCGCCTGCCCCGCAATTACGCGTTCATCATCAAACGGATGCACAAAGAGTTTATCGTGTTCGTTGCAATACCTCATTGCCTCTTCATACGTGCTGTCAAACGAATCGCCATCGATATGAATAGAGAGTTGTTCGTTTCCAAAATGACGTGTGCGCGCGATCTTTTGATAGGGTGTCGTCCTTGGCATGAAAATCGTTCCGTGAATTCCAAGGAGATTGCAGCTGTGCGCAACTCCCTGTGCGTGATTGCCTGCGCTTGCGCACACAACTCCTTTTTCTTTTTCCGCGTCTGTTAGCGAACTCAGAAGAGCGTATGCTCCTCTGATTTTATAGCTTCTGACTTGTTGCAAGTCTTCCCGCTTCAAATAGACTTCGCAGTCATATTTTTTTGAAAGCTCCTCATTGAATTCAAGAGGGGTCTTTCGGACGACAGATTCTATTCGTTCTTTAGTTTTGAGTATGGTATCTAGTGTTAGTTTCATTGTGTTTACCTCGCTTAAAAATCCAGACGCTCGCAGACAACGTTCCAAGAGAGATGGTTTATCAGACCGGAAAAAGAACGAAGCCAGCGAGAGAACTAACTAGCAAATAGAACGAATAATAATATGAGCGACTGTTCTCATAGCATTGAGAATATGCTCGAACTATTTAAAGATTGCGTTAACGATTGCAAAATTCGCTGGTTATGAAGATTATGCGTGCTACTCTAAACACAGCAATGCTTATTTACAGTTCTCAGCCCATTTGCAATATTGGCACTCTTCCGTTTTATCCGGGATGTCTTTTTTTAAGGTTTGTATTGCGTCTTTAAAGAGCTTTTCAGCGTCTTCTATGGAGATGTCCATCTTGACTAAGTCAGTGTGGAAGATGACTTCTCCTGTGTCATTGACTTTAATAGGATGGTAGAATAAGAGATACGCGTACTCTTCTGTTTTGTAGCCGTTCTTTCTTAGTAAGAGATTGTAGATGTTTAACTGGTTTTGGTAATGGTCTTTCGTGTCCTCTTTTAATGGAAAGCCTCTTGTTTTGAAGTCTAAGACGATGAGCCTATTGTCTTTTATTAATAGATTGTCTATCGCTCCTCGTAATGTGGTGTCGTTGTCTTTCCACTGGATTCCTTTGAGGTTGTTTCTCCAGACTTTTAATAGCTCTTTATTGTCGAAGAGCTTCGCTTTGAGGTCTTTTAACTCCGGGGGTAATTGCCCTTTCTCCATGTAAGAGTCAAAGTGGGTTTTTAGGATACTATCCATTCCACTGGGTAAAGAAGGAAAGATCCCTGCGGGACGCTTTATTTTTTTATTAAACTGAAGCCAGAAGCATCTCTTACATTCTGTGTACAGGTTTAATGTTGAAGGGGAGAGGGTGAGGGGCATTGGGTGATCTATTTGTTGTGACTTATTTAAATTGTTCTTTGTAATTGGATACATTTGAATGATCATACTGAAGATTCCATATTGATTTAAATCCCTAGCTTATGGATAGCTCGGGGGATTCAATGTCATACAAAGTAATTATTGTTGTATTTGCATTAGTTCTAAGCACATTTTCAGTCTCAGCCTTAGACTCCCATCCATTTTTTGATAAACGATTTGGGTTTGATGATACGATATTCAATAAGATCCATAGCGGAAACAATCATCCGCCTAGCAATAACTCCTGTCAGCCTGATTTCCAGCTCAAGTGTTATAAGGGGAATTCATACAATTATGATTCATGTGGGAACCGTGGTAATTTGAATGAAAGATGTTCTGGCAAGACAGAATGTGTTCAGGGCGTGTGCGTGTTTAATCCAAGGGGTTTTGAGAGGTATCAAATATCTTCAAGTAATGAAACAACAATCCAATATTATGAGGCCGGCTATGGTTCCCAGCTTGCGGTTTATGGAAATGCAACATCTGATAGGTTTTACGAAGGTAGCGATCATAGGTGGTGGTGGAATTTTCCAGACAAAAAATTCTTTGTGTCCTTTGCGCTAAATAATCTTCAAGACTTGCAATATGGGGAAACGAGATATGATACTAATTCACTGTACTTGGTGGAAGGCGGGGCTAGTGAAACGAACGGACCATATCCTACCTTTTATGGAAGCTTTAATGGACTAATATACAAAAAGCCGAACAGCTTCTATCCTTATGGAATCTGTGATTCCCCAGAGAGTAGTGTGATTTACTTTAGGGGCAACGGATTCGCAATTGATTATGAAGGAGATACTTACCATTTAAACGATATCAGTTTAGCCTACTTTTATGAGAATTCTGATATCACAACTCCGTGTGAAGCGACTTATATGATGTTTGCGCAGAAAGTATCATGAATTGAGTCATATCAGTAAACAAATAAATAAGAACACCATGGGGGGCATAAAATGAAACTCTTAAAAACGAAAGGCATTTTGGCTGCGATAATATTCTTGATTGCCATTGCCGCAGTAGTTGTCGCAACGGCTGATGACAACAGTTGGAAAGGAAGAAAATGCAACAAGCTATTTTGCTTTGGGGAACCCAAGTTAGATTCCTTTGTGGATCTTCACATCATACAAGGCGGAGATAATCCGAATATCTGGATTAATATGAATACCACATTCCTCGGATTCCCTATTTCAAATGCTGATTGTTACGGTGTGCTGCATCTGCCTTCAACAGATATCTTCACATACTGTGCTGATTCCAGAAACCTGAATTTTTGGTACGGGAATCCGGATGATCCAGTGCCCCTAACTCCGGAGCTTATGCCCCCTGCTGGAACTCCCATAAAGGTGGATGTATATATCTTCTTCATGGGACAGTCGTTCCATCTCAGGGAGAAACTTACGAATTGGGAATAGATTTTCTATTTTTCTTTAATTTTTTTTACAGATATGACAGGAAGCTGCGAGGATAATCTTTGTAAAGGTTTAGTGCGGAGTGGGAGAGGGTGAGGGGCATAGGGATGTTTTGGATCTCATTCATATTGCATCAATCACTTTTCGTATCCTCTTCGTCTCCTCAATTGTAATCTTCTTGAGGAAGAATAAGAGGTCTGCATTAAACCGCTCTGCGATATCAAGCATTTTTCTGCAGTCCTCCTTTGAAAGAGGCTCCGCTTTTTCTGGCGTGAGGTAATACTGATTATCTATTCTGTCTGTTTTGAATTTTGAAAAAACAGGATGGAGAGCAGTGAGTCTGAAGACGTCTCTGAGAAGGATTGCGGAGGCGGAGTGGTTCTCGCACTTTATGCCGCAATAAAAAAATAAGGCCAATACCGTGTTATACATGGAGTAATATGCTTCGCTCACCGCGTTTTCGTACACTCCAGCATTAAAGACTGCTTTTGCGGCAATAGTGCATTTCTCACTTTTGATGAGGTATGCCTGAGAAATCTCATGAGAGGGGTCAACCGTCTCGAGCTTTCCTTCTTGTTTTAATTTATGCAAGAAATCCAAGCTTTTCATAGTATTCCTCCGCTCTTTTTATGATGACATGGTTTTTTATTATTTCGCGCATAAGCAGATCGTTTTTGTTGAATGCTCCAATCTTTACGCTGAGGCCATGATAGACACGTTCTGCCCTTTCCTTTATTGCTTTTTCTGTTGTCTCTATGTATATATCAATATCGCTATCCTCCTTTGCGGTTCCCTTAGCGTAACTTCCGAAGAGAATGATCATCCCGTCTATTTTTGCGAGATCTTCAAATATGGGCAAAAGAAACGTGTTTTTTGCGGCGGTTTTCATAAGCTTGTAGTTTTCGGCGCTCAGCACGGCCTTCAGGGCGATGAGATTTTTTCTTATGAAAAACACATAGTTTTTCCCTTCGACTTTGTAGTCAAGAATCAATCCATCTCTCAGCGATGTGAGTTTACGAGAGAGCGTAGAAAGCGGTATCTTAAGATCAGTCGAGAGCTGTCTCACGTGGGCTTCGCTTTTCAGAAGCTGCAGAAGTATTTCAAACGTTATACTGTCCCATTTTTGGTACATATGTTCCAATAATGGGTTGGTTATATATAAAGGTTTTGCTAACATCGCTGAATCATTCCCAGAAGAATCTCTTACATTCCGTGTACAGGTTTAAGGGGGAGGGGCATAGTCAATTTGGACATAACCCCACATGTTTATATTTTTATGGGGTGCTCGTCATTTATTCGATCTTATCATGTTTCTTTAAATTACATTTTGCACAGAGAATTCTCACATTTTTCTCTGTGATGCTGCTTCCGCCTTTAGAATAGGGTAAATCATGATCGTAGTGTAAATTCTTGGTTGATTGACATATTACACATCTGCCTTTATCCCGTTTCCATACCTCAACTTTGATCTGTGTAGGTATAAGTCTCGTGTGCTCTGAATCGTCCTTTCCTCTTGGAATTTCAATCTGTTCATCCAATGGGTTTAGAATGAACTTAATCACTTTTCTTCCGTTCGATTCCCTTACCTCATAATCAATTAAAGAAAACATCCCTTTTTCTGACCATATGCCTGAATTCAATTTCTCAAAAACAAATACTTTCTCAGGGTCTATTAAGCCTCTTTTGAAGTCTTCAACAGCTTTAACAAACTTGCCGTTTTCAGTTACTGTTCCGTTACTGTTCCGGAGCGGCTGATCAATTTTCTTTGGATCTGGACAGTTTCTGGTTTTAGGCATGTCATGGCCCTCATAAATGAGTATGTTCTTTTTATAGTCGATCTCATCGTCATATGGGGCACCACGTCTAACTGACATTAAAATGACGCTGATAC
>Ga0209542_10009400_pt1 | contig 17932 bp, 23 predicted proteins | sample RifCSPhighO2_01_FD_184028 | JGI IMG/M metagenome (GOLD analysis project Ga0209542, IMG submission 184028) | Soil microbial communities from Rifle, Colorado - Rifle CSP2_plank highO2_0.1 (SPAdes) (version 2) | ecosystem: Environmental > Terrestrial > Deep subsurface > Rock core/Sediment ...
CTTGCATAATAATTCAATCTCCTTTGCCCATATAGAAATTTCACCTGCTTTTGTCTTGAAGACAAAGCCTTCTACTCCAATAATATCCCCCATATCAAATTTCTTGAATAAGTTATAATTTTTTTCTCCTACTTCATCCTGCCTTACATAAATCTGGATTTTTCCAGTTTCATCCTGAATATGAAGAAAACTTGCTTTGCCCATCAATCTTAAAGTCATGATTCTTCCTGCAACAGAAACTTGCTCTTTTCCAGGAACATGACCTGCCTTCTTAAATTTCTCTAGAATTTCTGAAGCATGATGCTTTTGATGAAACTTGTAAGGATAAGGATTAAAACCCATATCTTTTATCTGATTTAACTTGTCAATTCTCTGCTTTATTAATTGAGATTCTGTATCCATAGTAAATTAATCATTTGAGTTATTTATATAACTTTTTATTAATTTCGTTATTGTTTTATATTAAAACAGTTATAAATAAGAGTTTAATGATGTTACACTAAAACGTAACATTTATATACTAAATGTTACATTCAATTGTAACATGGTCGTAGATATATTGAAGGAATGGAATCCTTGGTGGGAAAAAAAAGAATTAGTTCAAGAATTAGAAGGAATTTACAGACCACCATATAAAGAATTAATTGATTCTGTGAAAATAAGGGAAATAACAATTATAACTGGTGTGAGAAGATCTGGAAAAAGCACATTAATGTATCAAATGATTGACAATCTCTTAAAGGAAGTTTCACAAGAACAGATATTATTTGTAAATCTTGAAGATAAAAAGCTAACAAAAATAAATTTGGATGAAATGTATAATTCTTACAGAGAAAATTTAAATCCAAATAAAAAAGCATATATTTTCCTTGATGAAATTCACAGAAAGAAAGGATGGGAGTCATGGATAAGGAAAAAATATGATTTAATGATAAATGACAAGTTTATTATTTCTGGATCATGCTCTTACTTGCTAAGGAAGGAATATTCAACATTATTAACAGGAAGAAATTTAACTTTTGAAGTTTACCCTCTCTCATTTGAAGAATATCTCTTGTTCAACAAGATAGAAATAAAGAAAGAAAGAGCAAAAGTGATTTTAGACAGAACAAAATATAAAATAGCCAATCATTTGAAAAAATTTATTAATTTAGGGGGATTTCCAGAGGTATTTTTCAAGAGTGAAGAATTTAAGATTAAAATTTTAGAACAATATTTTGATGATATTTTATATAAAGATATTATTGACAGATATAACTTAAACAGCCAAAAAGCAAAAGATTTAGCATTATACCTTATTACTAATTTCACTGGATTAATTTCATTAAGAAATTTAAGAAATTCTATAGGTATATCATATGATACTATTAAAGATTACATATCCTACTATAAAGAAGCTTTTTTATTTTTCAGTTTAGATCATTTTTCATATTCTTTCAAAGAGCAAAAAATATCAGCCTCAAAGATTTACTGCATTGATAACGGATTGAGAAATGCTGTAAGCTTTAAATTCAGCAAAGATGAAGGAAAGCTGGCTGAAAATTTAGTTTTTGTTGAATTAAAAAGAAGGAACAAAGACGTATACTATTGGAATGATGTTGATTTTGTTGTAAAGAATAAAAATAATTCCTTAACAGCCATTAATGTTTCTTATACTGATAATATTGATGAAAGAGAAACAAAAGGCCTATTAAAATTTAAAAAAGAATTTAATCAAGCAAAAGAATTAATGATTATAACTAAAGATTTAGAAAAAAAAGAAAGAAATATAATTTTTATACCATTATGGAAGTGGCTTTTAGAAATATAAAAATATCCTTGCATCAGATATTACTCAAAATAAGTTTTCATAAGAAACTATTTCTGAATAAAGGTTCTTGCAAGATTTCATTTTAAATGCCTTAGGAGCTAAAGCCATTCCAAAAACATAACCGTTGTTGTTGTCATTCCAGTCGTCGCCGTTAACATTCAACCTGTTGCCACCGATGTCCTAATAGGAGTCCAAACTAGCAACCAGATATGTAGCCAATTTACCAATTACCCCCTACCGCTTCATATTTCGAATGAATTTTACTTAATGTCGCGGTTGAATTTTACCAAATAAATTGGCGTGTGGCCTTAGCTCAAGCTTTTTCAAACTTTGCTAAGACAATTGCTAAAGAAAAGAATAATTTAAAAGACTATTTATTTTCTGTGAAAATTTTTTGCGAACGGCACCCCAAAAGCATAACCGCCGTCGATCCAGCCGACGCTGACAACAACCAACCAGTCGCCATCGATGACCCAACAGGAGACCAAACTAGCAACCTCTAAGACAGGTTCTTTAACACTATCAAAATTAAAAACATTCACTCCCTTCTTATGATGTTTAGGTGAAGCTATCTCTCTTAGATTCTTGGCAACATTTTCTGGTGTATGCTCCAAAGCTCTTGCCAATCCTCCATGAGCAAAATCATCACAATCCTGAACTTCTCTCTGAAATGTCTCATAAGGTGCAAAAGCCATATTATCATCAATTAGATAAATTCCATTAACTTTCTCTGCTTTTTCCAAAAGTTTCTTTAGGGAAACTTCATCTTTAATTTGAGCATTTGTAAAAACTCCATCCTGAGTTCTTACAATATAACCTAATTGAAGCCATCTTGGATCAAAAATATCCCTTTTAGCATCAAACTCTCCTTTCTCACCAAAACCATGGGCAACTGCAGAAATTGATTCATGTGTTGTAGCTGGTTTGAAAGAAATTTTTTCTCCTGTTCTTGGATGGGAATAATCCCTGCTCATCTCTTCCAGATTTTGTCTGTAAAAATTTGGACCAAAAGCAGGATGACTAACTGTTAAAGCATCATCTCCATGTGAAACTACAAACAATTCCCTGACTGGAAATTGCGACTTTGCTCTTATTATTCCATACTGTGCTTGATTCATTTTTACCTTAGAATTAGAGTAAAATTGAAGTTTATAACTCTTTCTATTTTGTTACTACTATTAAATTTATATGATTTCTCCTTTTATTTCAAAACCATTCAGATTTTCAGGTTTTTCATATTTTACATCAATCTTATCCACTTTAGAGGTTATAGGACCTTTCTCACAAAGCCTAATTATTTGCATAATCTTATCTTCTGAACCCTCAAAAACAGCCTCAACCTTATTGTTAATATTCCTTATCCATCCATTCAATCCAAGAAGAAGTGCCTTATTCCTTATGAAATACCTAAAACCAACCATTATCACATTTCCATGAATCAAAATATGAGCTCTTTTCATATATCTTTTATTACAATAAATATTAATAAACCTTTATGATAATTCCTTGGTATGATATTAGGGAACATCATAGGAAAGACTTCCACAAGGGAGTTTAATTTCTCAGTGAAGCATGAAATAAACAAATTTGATTATGTTCAAATAATGTTTAAAGACAAGTATGTCCTATCACAAATATTAGAAATAGAGAAAGGTCATGAAACAATCGCAAAATGCAACATCATAGGATACAGGGAAAATAATAAATTAAAACAATTATTAAATCCTCTAGAGCCAGGCTCTGAAGTCCTGAAAGCTGATGATGGTTTCATCAAGGAAGTTTTAGATTTAAGGGAAGATAAAAATTCTGCTTTTGTAGGAAATTTACAAAGGTATGATCAATTAAAAGTCTATCTTGACTTAAATAAATTATTGACAAAACATGTTTCAATATTAGCTAAATCTGGAAGCGGAAAAAGCTATGTCAGTGGAGTCCTAGTTGAAGAAATTTTAGAAAAAGATATTCCCATCTTAATAATAGACCCGCATGGTGAATATTCTTCATTGCAGGAAAAAAATGATGATGAGAAATTATTAAACTACGGATTAAAACCAAAAGATTACAGGAATAAAGTAAGAATTTATAGTCCGAACATAACAGACAATCCCGAATGCATTCCCTTAAAATTAAGCAATTATGACTTGAGCTCACAGGAGATATTACATATATTACCTACTAAATTAAGCAATGTTCAATTAGGTTTGTTATACAACTCCCTAAAAGAAATAAATAGGATAGATTTTAATCAATTAATTCTTGAATTAGAGTTAGAAGAAAATCCTGCCAAGTACAGTTTGATTAATATTATAAAATATCTGGAAAAATTAAATTTATTCTCTGATGCTCCCACTTCACTACAAGAATTAATAATGCCGGGAAAATGCAGCATAATTAATCTAAAAGGTGTTGAGCAGGAACTTCAGGAAGTTGTTGTATATAAATTAGTAAAGGATCTTTTTGAAGAGAGAAAAAAAGTAAATATCCCTCCATTTTTTTTAATTCTTGAAGAAAGCCATAATTATCTACCTGAGAGAAGCTTTGGCGAGGCTAAAAGCTCGAGAATTTTAAGACAATGCGCATCAGAAGGAAGAAAGTTTGGCCTTGGAATGTGTGTGATTAGCCAAAGGCCCAGCAGATTAGATAAAAGTGTTATTTCACAATGCAGCACACAAATTATATTAAAGGTTACAAATCCGAATGACCTTAGAGCAATTGCAAATTCTGTTGAAGGATTAACTTATGAATCTGAAAAAGAAATCATGAACCTGTCTGTAGGAAGCGCCTTAATTACTGGAATTGCTGAACTACCGTTGTTTGTTGATATAAGACCTAGAATGACAAAGCATGGGGGTGAAGCAGTAGATATGCTGAGCATAAGCAATAATATAAATGAAGAATCAAGAGGGGAATTACTGAATGTTATCAAGCAAAAAATAAGCAAAAGAGATTTAGAGCTATTGGGGGAAGATGTTAACAGAAAACTAATACCTTGTTTATATATTCAGAGTGATGAAAGCAACTTGCTTGTTAATCTCAATAGTGGGAGATTAATCAATAATCTTGAAACTGGAGATGGCAAGGATATTATTAAAAAAATAGAATTAAGCCCACAGCAGAAAAAAGTATTCAATTCTGCTTTAATCCTAAAAGAGTTTACTGCTGCTGAACTGTTCAGCAAGTCGGGAGTTCAATTCTCTGAAGTTTATGACATAATTAATATCTTGATAAATAAAGGATATTTTATTCAAGAGGGAAACAAATACAAATTAAGCAGCATATTTAATCTTGATTTCAAGGAGTTTAATGTTTATAATAAGCCTGATTTTCACAAAGTAGAAGGAGAGAGATTAGAAAAGAAATTTAACAGTTATGATATCATTAATTTCCTAAATAATTTTATTAAAATTAAAAATAGTAAAGAATGCTGGTTGGAAGTTTATGATTGAATTGCTCCTTCAAAAACTTGTATAGAGACTGTAGCTTCCAAATCTTTATTTAATAATTTACTCTTTTTATTTTTTGGTATCTTTGTTGGGTCTATATGCCCATTAATTTTACAACAATTTATGCTCCCATTATTAATTTGATAACTTCCGTAAGGGCATTTTTCTGTAGAACAATAAGCTCCAAATCCCTCTATTTCTTTATGATATCTACAATGAATCAAATTATATTTATTTTCCATATTTTTTATTTTGTATATTTATTTATAAATGTTACTATTTTTTAGAAAGGAACTTAGGATAAATATTCCTGTCCATGAACACTTTTTTTGTTTTTACTGCTAATCCTTTTTCTTTTTCCATTATCTCACCTGAATTCAATACAGAATTTCCCAGAGCAACCAATTCATCCTTTAAAGTCATTATCGCTATTGTTTCATTCTCATTAAGATTATTTAATTTACTTATCCCTGGAATGTTCAATGAAGCCCCATGGCATATTGAATCCACTGCACTATCAACTATCCAAATTTTAGGAAGATGTTTCACTGCTTCCTCTATAGGCAATATTATTTTTCTTAATTCCTTTTCATTTCCTTCCTTGTAAAATTCATAAGCATCTTTCAAGTCATGCAAAGAATGCCAATCTTTATCTGTAAATGGACCTGCTTTTGTGCGAATTAATTGAGACATATGTGCCCCTGTACCTAATTCCTTCCCAAAATCATGACAGAATTTTCTAACGTAAAAACCTGCTTCACATCCTATTTGAAATAAAACTTCTTGTTTATTTATTTCTAAGATATTAAGATAATAAATCTCTCTTGTTCTTAATACTCTTTTAATTGCTGATTTAATTGGTGGCAATTGTTTTATTTTTCCTGTGAATTTTTCAGCTACTTTGTAAATATCTTTTTCATCAACTGGCTTATGCAAATACATCAAGCAAACATATTCCTTTCCTGCATTCAACAAAGTCTGGACTATTCTTGTTGCTTTTCCCAAGGCCATTGGCAATACTCCAGTCACTCCAGGATTTCCTTCTTTTTAGACTAAGGTCCCAGAATGACCAGATTTAGTTATTCCCAATATTTTTTGGACATAATCTGAAACCATATGTGAAGTTGGACCACTTAACTTATTTAAATTTATAATTCCATAATTTACCAGTTCTTCAGTGCTTCTTTTATTTGGATCCTGTCCGTAATCCCAATTCGTTTCAGATTCCTTCTTCAATAAAATTTCCCTTTTAATGTTTTCAAATGGAAGTTTATTCATAAGATTAAGAATTAGTCAAGGTTTAAATTACTTTTTACTTGTTCTTCCAATTATCATCGGCTTTTTAAAAGCCATTTCCATAAAGGAATAAACTTAATATTTTTATTCTCAATTTTTTCTTCTTTTTTATAATCTTCTGTTATTACTATTGCATTTATTATCCTAAATTTTTCCATAAATTTCAAAAGGCCCTTTAGTTCTTTTATCCTCACATTATTTTTATATTTAACTTCTAATGGTAAAATCTCTTTATTATTCTTTAATATAAAATCCACTTCTTTTTCTTTTTCTCTCCAATAATTGACGGCTTTTGTATCAAACATAACTATATTTTCCATTATTTTTCCAATTTCTGCAGAATTTAATGCCAATGCAAAACAAGGATGCAAAAGATAATACTTCTTAAGTTTTCTTGAACTCGCTTTTAAAGAACCCCTAAAATTCTTTATTTCCCTGATTAAAAAACAAGTCTGTAGATAATACAAATAATTGCTAATCAATTGTCTGCTGACATTAATATCCTTGCTCAAATCATCCAAATTTATTATTAACCCAGGATTTGATGCTATTATATTGATGATTTTTCCCAATACCTCAATTTCCTTAATCTCAAATAAACCTGTTAAATCTTTGAAAATAATTTTTTCAATTACTGATTCCTTTATATATTTACTTGATATTTCTTCTGATGAATTGATGATTTCTGGAAACGGTTTTAATATATAATTATTTAATTCTATTTTTATTTCCTTTTTCCATAATTCTGGGTTTTTTACCATTTTAGTAATATCTTTTTCTCTTAACATTAAGAATTCATGAAATGAGAGCAAATCAAGATAAAAATAAAAAATCCTTCCTGCAAGAGATTCTTTTGCTTTTAGCAATATGTTTAAAGAAGCTGAGCCAGAAATAAAAAATTTTATTTTATTTGGGTATAAATCATAATAAATTTTTACTTTATTCTGCCAATCTTCTAATTTTTGAATTTCATCAAGAAATACGAAAATTTTTTCTTCTCCAATTTTCTTTTTTATTATATCCTCCTCATAAATCTTAAATAAATCTTCTAATTTAGCATCTATTTCATCAAAAGAAAAATAAATTATATTTTTAGGATTTATATTTTTTTTAATTAAATAGTCTATAACCTCATAAAATAATGTAGTTTTTCCGACCCTTCTTAGCCCAACAATCCCTATTATCTGTCTTATCTCCAAGTGATTTAATATATCCTTGAATAAATTCCTTTTAAGCGAATAAATGAATTCTTGTTTTACATTACTTAATTTCCACCAATGATTCATATTAGATAATCTTTCTATATTTAGCATATTGGTTATTTATAATTAACGAATATTTAAATCTTTCGTTTCTATATGGAAACTAATGTATAAACTTCTTGATTATTAGAACTGACGAGATTTAAATTACTTTTTACTTGTTCTTCCAATTATCATTGGTTTTTCTTTTATTTTCTGCTTCTGCGGCTTTATTCTCATGTCAGGTTGCGTTTCCTTGTGAATTTCATGCTGCAATACATCTTTTTTCTCCTGCTCTTCTCCTGACTTATGTTCTTCTGCCCTAGTTTCTATTATTTCTTCCTTCTTTTCCTCTTTTGCTTTTTTCTTTTCTTTCTTAAGAGGCTCTATCTTAATATGAGGCAATTCAACTATTATATAACTAATCTCCTTGTCTTTTTCTTTTATTTTCTCTTCTACAGCCTTAACTTTTATTCTTGGAGGAGGATTTTTCCTTCCATGCTTCCACATTTCAAGATTAAGGTGCTTTCCTATCTTGACATTTTCATTCTTCATATGTTTTTTTATAAAATCTCGAATTGCTTTTATTGCTCTAGAAGTTCTCTTGTAATTAGGAGCTTTTGAAAATTCTTTTCTTAATGGGATGGTATATAATCTTTCCATTTTATGCCTTGGTTTTAGTTCTTCTCCAATGTCTTTTTACTGTTGTATGCCTTCCAGGATGGATTTTTTTTGATTTACCATACTTTTTTAATGAAGTCCAGTAAGGAGCCCATCTGGTTTGCCTTCCTTTTTTGGCTAATCTTAATTTCTTTGCTAAGTGAATATACCTGCTCATTTTGCCAGTTTATCCAAGAATGATTTTCCTTTTGGAGTTATTACCCTTCCTTTATGAACACCCTTATCTGCTTTTTTTATTAATTCTATTGATTCTAATTGTTGTAATATTGTTCTTATTATTTTTCCTGAGCCTGAAAATGTTTTTTCTGGAGTGTAACCTCTGTTCTTTCTTGAGCTGTATTTCACCCTTAACTTGTTTGTACCTATGGGACCTAAAAGATAAATTTTCCTTAATATAGAAGCAGCCCTCATATACCACCAATCTTTTTCCAGTGGAGGCCTTTCCTTTGCAACCCCTGTTTTCACAAACATGCTCCATTCAGGAGCTTTTATCTTTTCTTTTAGAGCATTAGCTGCCTTCTTTATCAATTCCTGCGTGTTTGCATCATATATAGTTGCCATTTTTATTTCATATCTTGCGATACTAGATTGGCTATTTTAATAGCACAAAGTTGTTGAAGAATGATAGTTTATAAAGTTTTTTAATTATTTTTTTCTAAAAATTCTGAACAAGTTACTATTTTAATATCTTTAAATTTCTTTAATTTTAATAAATGTTCATCTCCTGAAATTATAAAATCTGCATTACTCTCTACAGCTGTTTCTAAGATTATATCATCGTCAGGATCCTCTTTTACAATTCTTAATTTATTTTTAATATCTACGATATTTGAGATTTCAGATACAATATTCAAGAATTTTAATTTTTGGTCTTCTGTAAATTTAAATTTTGGATAGTTTAATACTTTTTTCAATTCATTAAGTTGCTCTTTAGATATGACTAAATCCAGTTCTTTATTCAAAATTCTATTAAATACTTTTTTAGGTTTTCCTTCCCAACCAAGAGCAGAAATTAAAACATTTGTATCTAAAACTATTTTTTCCTTGCCCATTTAATTGCCTCAGATATATCACTGGATGAAATATTTAATTTCTTGAACTGAGATTCTACATCTTTTGATAGATTATCAAATTCCATTTTTATGTTGGGTATTTTCACTTTCTTAAATAAAACTCCTTCTTTCACAGGAAAAGGAATAAATCTATCCCCTTCTTTAAATGATTCTATTTTTCTTATTTTTAGTGGAACAACCAATTGCCCTTTTGGACTCATTTTAACAAGTTCTAATTCCATATTATCAACTCCTATTGTTAAACTGTTAAACTGTTAAACTATTTAAATGTTTCCTTTTGATATTTTCTTATCTTATAACCTTCTTTTGTATCTTCTATATTATAACCTTTCTTTCTTATTGCTTCTCTTATTTCATCGGATTTCTTGAAATTCCTTTCTTTTCTGTATTTCTCTCTTTCATTTGCTAAAATAATTATTTCTTTGGGTATTTTTTCTTCTTTGATTTTATCTAAATTTAGACCTAAAACTTTATCAAAGTCTAAAGTTAAAGAATATTTTTCCCCGCTCCCTAATTTATCATCTCTTAGAATATCCCATAATAAACCTAGTGCTTTTGGAATGTTCAAATCATCGTTAATTGCTTCCAGGAATTTTTTCCTATAAGTTTCTTTATTTCCTTTTGAATCTTTCCTGTTTTTTAATTCTAAAAGAATATTTTTCAATCTTTCAAATGAATTTCTTGCTGATTTCAAAGCTTCTTCGCTAAAAACCAATGGTTTTCTATAATGTGTATTCAAGCATAAATATCTATAATCCAAAGAATCAAAATTTTGTTTTTCTAGAGAATTTAAAGTAATAAAATTTCCCAATGATTTTGACATTTTTTCTTTTTCTAAAACCAGGAAAGCGCCATGCATCCAAAAATTAACCCATCTTTTCTTTGTTACAGCCTCTGTCTGTGCTATTTCGTTTGTATGATGAACTTGGATATGGTCTATGCCTCCGCAATGAATATCAAACTGCTCTCCAAGATATTTTGTTGCCATCACAGAACATTCTATATGCCAACCAGGAAATCCATTTCTTCCCAAGAAATCCCATTCCATCTGCCTTTTTTCATCTTTAGGAGAGAATTTCCATAATGCAAAATCTGTAAAATGCTTTTTATTTTTTATATCAATTCTTTTTCCTGCCTGCAACCCTTGGATATTTTTTTTATCTAAAATTCCATAATTCTTGAATTTAGAAGTATCAAAATAAATCCCGTCTTCTATTTCATAAGTATATCCTAAATTAGTTAGTTTCTTAATCCAATTCTGCATATCTTTTATATGGTCTGTTGCCTTACACCATATATCTGGCTCAATAATATTTAATTTTTTCAGATCTTTTTTAAATTCTTTTGTATAAAATTCAGAGATTTCATATGCTGATTTATGCTGTTTTTTTGCTGATTCCTCTAACTTGTCTTTTCCTGTATCTGCATCAGAAGTCAAATGACCTACATCTGTTATATTCATAACATGTTTTACTTTGAATTTGTTGTAAAGCAAAGTCCTTTTTAATAAATCCTCAAATATGTAAGTTCTCAGGTTGCCTATATGAGCATTTTGATAAGCTGTGATCCCACAAGTATATAATCTTACTACATTATCCTTTAACGGCTTGAATTCTTCTTTTTTTCTCGTTAAGGTGTTGTATAGTTTAAACATATAAAAAGAAAGAAAACCTAATTTAAAAATTATTCTACTTTTATGAAGAAGGGGCTATTTGGATTTTGGGCTTCAACTACATTTGCCTCAAAGCCATAAATGTTCTTGGCAACAGTCTTGGCAACTGAAACACCTACAACAAACCCTACTTCCTGTCCTGTGGTTAAGGTAGCTTTGTTGGTTGGAACTATAAATGTTATTCCCGGGGTCTGAGAAACTATACTCAAAGAATAAGGCTTTGTCTGGTTATCCTGATTCACAATCCATATCCTGAATGTCTTCTGCTCACCTTGCTTTACAATAACTTGCGAAGGCAATGTTACTTCCTGGTCATGCGTTGCAATCTCATTCAGGACATTCTCTGCCTCTTCAAAAGCACCTCCTGACAATGTTTCAACCTTGCTGAAAATTCCCCTTACAAACATCAAGCCCAAAGACAATATAACAACACCAACAACTATTATAATAATTGTTGTCATTGACAATTCAAGAGCACCTCTTTTACTCATTCATTTCACCTCAGATTATACTCCATTTACCAAGCTCTGCTTCCTTATACTGAACATTAACATTTCCTGTTTTAGGAAATTCCCTGTTGATTAATACCAAACATAAATAATCTGTCTTATATAAATCTATTTGCTGTACTGTTTTGTCAGCAGGATTTCCAATCTTGAAATTCCCATTTTTTATCCCATTAATTGTGTATAAAATTGTATTATCCCTATCTTGACCCTGCTTCCAATAAAAGCAATCATCTATTTCTACAAATACATTTAACAAAAGGCTACTATCTAAATTTAAATCAAGAACTGAATTAGGAGATTTCCCTATCTCAACCACTTCAAACCTGTTGCTTACAAAAATATTCTGATTCCTTAGGATTGTATTTTCTTGGGTAGTAGAGCCTATGACTGCCAAGCCTGTATATGTTATGCTTGCCACATAAATGAATGTTGAAAATGCCAAAATGGCAAACAAGAAAATCATTATCCTTGTATGTGTGGTTTTTGGAGAGGGAACATTCCTCATTAATTCATTCAAATTTTGTTTTTTAGGCATGTAATCACCCAATATTTACAATATTTCTTTTTTAATAAAGGTTTTGGATGGGGCGAGTGGGATTTGAATTTGTGGATCCTCACGAAAGGTAAGAACCTCCCACACTACCACGAGCTTCAGTCGTGTGCTTTCCCAGGTTAAGCTACCGCCCCATACCTAATGATGAAAGAAGAAAATTTATTTATAAATGTTTTTGTGAAAAAAATATACGCCGGATCTCGGATTTGAACCGAGGACCACATGATTTCTGACTCAAACCTGAATAACAGTTTCACAATGTTAATTCATGAGCTCTACCAGGCTGAGCTAATCCGGCTTATAAACCTAAATCAAAAAATAGCTTAAAAATGTTACTATTTAAGATTCCAAACATATTCAAATTCCTCTAAAAATTTATCAGCAGTTGAGATATCATAAATTACTAAAATATTTTCATCATTTTCTTTGTTGCCAGAAGATGTTGGATTATAGCTTCCAGTAATTACTATGTCATCAACTATGAAAACCTTATGATGCATAAAATTAGGATTCTTATCTATTATAACATTCAGGTTTGCTTCTTTCATTTTATTATACTCTGAATATTCTGTAGTAGCCTGAGTATTGTCAAAAATTCCCTTAATTTCAACATCTTTTGATTTTTCAATTATCAAATCACCTAACTTGTCTGATGTGAATGAAAATGCCATAAAATAAATTCTTTTTTCTGCTTTAGAAATTACATCATAAACATGTTGCTCGCAGTTATCTTCAGGACAGAAATAATTTTCAATCAATATCTCATTGTTTAAGATAGTTTTGGGATATTTTACTTTTTCATCATTTCCAAATCTATTCTTTAAGAAACTGTTGAATTCATCATTGTAATTTTCTGCAAGATCTTCAGAGCTTATTATCACCAAGTTATTGTTATTTTTTGTGTTGTCGTTCACTGTTGGATTAAAAGAGCCTGTAGAAATTATCCTGTTGTCAAATATGCAGAACTTGTTATGCATCAAAGCAGTCCTGTCATCCTTGATTACATTTTTCATGCCAGAAATTTCCTCATAATTGTCATTGTCAACAACTATTGAATAACCCTTATCTTTAAAAGAATCTATTAAGTTAAGCAAGTTCAACTCATAAAATGCGCAGTTTATTTTCTCAGAAGAACCTACCAAGTTAATTAATTTCTCCTCGCAGTTATCCCTCGGGCAGAAATAAACATCTATTTTTCCTGTATCAAGTCTTATGCTTTGGAATGCAAGTTCTTCATTTACAGATTTTCCTGTTATCTCATTCCTAACCTGCTGAATAAACGTGCATGAAGTGAGAAAGAGCAAGGCAAATATTAAAATAAATACTTTTTTTCTCATCGATTAATTCAGGAAGTCCTTGTTTTTAATTTTTTCTAATAAATTTATTTAAATAGTATCATTCTAAAAACTCTTTATTCTTTATTTTATAAGGTAAATAAACTTCACTAATAAAACTTATTCCTTTAGTAGCAAGAGCTTGAATTTCAACTTTACCATCAAGTTCTTTCATAAGCTTAAATTGCCTTTGCCATTCTTTATTATTTTTAAACCATTCATACTGTGAAACTTGTTTTATTCTAGCTAAATCATTCTCATTCAATTTAATTAAATGTTTTTTTAAATCATATTTAATTACATCATCACAAGTAACACCAATATACTTGCAGTTGGGAATTGTTAACCTTTCAGAAGCATGGGACAACGCAATAGAACCATATTTTATCACAGAATAGATATAGGCGCCAAATATATCATTGTCACAGAGGACGTAAATTGGTAGTTTTTCTTCTTCAGATAATCTTTGCAATAGTCTTCTTATCCCCCTAGTCGTCTGACCCTGACTTGTGATAAGCAACGCATCATTCTTTTTCCAAAATTGATCTTCTATTAATCTCTCGAATATTGCTGCTTTCTCCATATACAAAACATATTTTGCATTTACTTTTTTGAATTCCAACTCATCTGTTATTGAAGGGATTGAATAACCTCCTTTTCCTAATTTAGAACAATTTATTATATCACCACTATCAATTAAGGTAATATTCCCAGCCATACTACCCATTTTATTAGCAGAAACATGCAATTCTTCTCTTGATAATCCTGTAATAACTTCTAAATCTTCAATTATTTTATCAGACTCTATTTGATCATCCACCAAATTAATATTCGTATTCGGAATGGTTCTTTTTGTAATATAAAAAACCCCCCTAAGATGCTCATGTTTTCCGGTTTCTAATAATTCTTTTTTCAATATAGAGGCAATCTCAATTGTCTGCAGAAATTTCTTTGCATGAGCAATATTAAAAAAATACCTTGTTGAAGTTTTATCCCCAATCTCCAATGTTCTTGTCCTTTCATTAAAGACAACATTGCTTAATGCCCTTATTGGAACAATTATATTTGGATTCTTGTTTTTATCAATATCCTTAATTACTTTCTCGCCTAATTCCTTCAGCTTATTTATAGACTTATTCTTTTGCACCATTCTCAGCCTCTAATGTCGGTAATTCCTTTTTCAATAATTTTTGCAGTTTTTCCTGCAATACTTCTTTTTTCTGACTTGTCAAGTTTGATAATGATGAAGATAGTTCAGGAATATATTTCTCAAACAAATTAATCTTTTCTTTTTGTTCTTTTAATTTTATATGCTTATGAATATAAATACTTAATTTTCTCCCGCATTCCTGCAAAGCAAGTTTAATTTCCTTGATTATTTCATCATAATGAGCAATTGCTTCCTTTGCCTCGCTCGTAAAAGGAACCCAAACACTTGCCATATGAACAAGAACAATCACAGGACCTACAGGCATATTAGCTCCACTCTGCTGCAAACCATAAGGCTTCCAATTTGTTTCTGAAACAGCCTCAGTGATTGCACATGCACCTTGCTGATATAATAATGGAACCTTATTGGCCAATCTTATCAATCTTATCTGAGAATCTTTTTCTATTTCTCCACTATATGCGATGCCAATTTCTATAGTAAAGGGCATTCCTCTATAAACAGAAGGACTTCTTGAGGAAGTAATATAAAAATCAGCATTAATTTCCTTTCTTAATCCTTTTTCTAATAATTCTGCTGTTATCGGGCTTAGACAATCTGCAGGAGGAGCCATTATCTTGACTTCCTGCAATGACTTGAATAATAATTCTATCTGCTTGTTATCTAATTTCTTTGGTTTGTCATCTGTTTTTAATTTTGCCTTGCTGCAAATTTCCTTTGCTGTCAGTTCACCTATTCTTGAAAATTCACTCTGCAGAAAACCCTGCAATGTATTTGCTCTTGTATCCTGAAACATTTTCATCAATTGACCTAACTCAATGCCATAAGGGTGGGGCTTAATTTCCCTGGCTTCATGAGGAAGTTTGTCTGTTACCCTCAAATATTCAAATCTTTCCTTTTCAGGATTAATATAAATGAATGTTGCATGAGGATTTACAATTGCTGTTTCCTTAATATATTCATCAACACTTTGCTTTCCTTTAAGATAACGGCCTTCTATTTCAATTTCAATTTTTGTCCCGTGATCTTTGCTCCAATTTATTTCATTATCTTTTAGTATATTGGGTTCATTCTTCTTAGTGTCAATCTGCAATTCAAAATAATGAGCTGGTTTCTTCGGGCTTATTATTGAATATATCTTTGTTGATTTTCCTGTTGTCAATTGAGAATAAAGCACTGCTGCACTTATTCCCAGTCCTTGCTGTCCGCGGTTTTGTTTCAGAGTATGAAACTTGCTTCCATACAATAACTTGCCAAAAATGTTTGGAATCTGCTGCTTGATAATTCCAGGGCCATTATCCTCCACAATAATATTAAACCTATCTTCATTAATCTGCTGTATTTCAATTTTAATTTCAGGAAGAACTTTCATTTCATCAGCTGCATCCAATGAATTATCAACTGCTTCCTTAACAACCATCATCAATGCCCTTGTTGGATTATCAAATCCAAGCAAATGACGATTTTTCAAGAAAAATTCAGATATGGATATTTCTTTTTGTTTTTTAGCCAATTCGTATGCCTTAATATTTTCTGTCATTATATCCTCTTTTTTATTACAGTTAAAACAATTTATTTATAAGTATTCTGTTATTGCTTTGATTTTTGCTTTTCTATGTAAAGATAAACATTCCCATGCTTAGAACCCTGCAATAAATTAATTATGCCATGCCTTGCAATAAGAACATCATCTATTCTTCCAATTATGCAAACTGTTTTTCCATAAACAACTATGCTTGTATTCGTTAACTCCTCGAGATGCTTTCTTGCCCTGCCTTCTGTCCCTATCAGCCTTGATTTTATCCTGATTAAATCTCTTTTATTCCTTGAGAATTCCTCTATATCAATCATCTCAAAAGAATAATCATCATCCAACAATTTCAAGGCTATTTCTGGATTAAAGCCTCTGGAGATTGCTCTTATTATATTAAGACAGTTAAAAACATCCAATGATTCGCCTTCAATGAAAACATCCCCTTCCTCTGAATTAATCCTTAATATTGTACTTGTAATCTTCTGGATTTTTCTCTTCGTAAAACCTTTTTTTCCTATCAAAACAGAAATCCTATCCTTTGGAATCTTTAATTGTTCCATAATATATTTTTATTTAGGTTTTACATAAAATATTGTCTATCTTTATTAATTGTTGTACAAATTCATTTTTTAAATTTAATTTATATAGTTTATTATTTTTTATAATTTTAGTAGATATAACCATCTTTTTTTCTATTAGTTTTGACCAAACTTTTAAGAATGATTTCCAATTAACTCCTGAATTTTTAGCTATTTCTTTTTTAGTATAACTAAATTCTTTAAATAAGATAAAAAAATCTAATATTTTAATTAAAGAACGACTTTCAAAAAATTCTAAAAATATGCTCTTATCTTCTGACATTTTAATTATTATTAACTTACTTTCTTAAATAGTTTATTTAAAAGTTCTTTACTTTTTTGTATTTGTTCTTTAGTTGCTGTTGATTTAATACCTTTTTTATTAGATATCTTATGAATATCATAAATACTAACATCTAAAATTTCAGCTGCTTTTCCTATTGATAACCTTCCATTAGCATATGATTTAATAATATAATCTTTTATCATTTTTAAAATTCTTCAGCTTGAATATCTTTGATTAATCCTTTTTTCTTCAGAACAGCAATTTGATTATCTCTGTACTTAAAAATAATATCCCCTTTCTCATTATCCAATTCCCATGGCTCAACAAGAATTGTGTCATTTTCCCTTATCCATAATTTTCTTTTCAATCTTCCTGGAATCCTGCATATTCTTGACTTGCCGTCAAAGCATCTTACTCTTGCTCTGCTTCCACCTAATCTCTGCTCAACTATCCCGATTGTTTCTCTTCCTCTCGGGAATCTTACCCTTATGAATTCATCTTCCTGTTCTTCTGGCATGTTTATTTGTTAAATTGGATTTTTTATAAGCTTTTGCTTAGATTATTTATACTTACATATAATGTATTAATAGTTATATTTATATAGTAAATTACTCACATTTAATGTATTATTATAAAATACTTGATTAATTATAATACTTACATATAATGTATTAATAGTTATATTTATATAGTAAATTACTCACATTTAATGTATTATTATAAAATACTTGATTAATTATAATACTTACATATA
>Ga0209542_10009401_pt1 | contig 17930 bp, 13 predicted proteins | sample RifCSPhighO2_01_FD_184028 | JGI IMG/M metagenome (GOLD analysis project Ga0209542, IMG submission 184028) | Soil microbial communities from Rifle, Colorado - Rifle CSP2_plank highO2_0.1 (SPAdes) (version 2) | ecosystem: Environmental > Terrestrial > Deep subsurface > Rock core/Sediment ...
TGACTATTTCCGGCAATCTCGCCAATACCGGCGGCACATTTTCCGGCTCTTCAGGCACAGTCACATTAGATGGAACGGACCAGACGATTTCCGGCTCTAACACGTTTTTTAATTTAACTAAAAGCGCTTCCGCTACTTCCACTTTAACTTTTCCGGCAACTTCCACCCAAACTGTGGCAAGTGTGCTTACTTTGCAAGGCGTAGCCGCTGGCCTGCTGTCATTAAGGTCTTCAGCTTCCGGCACCCAGTGGAGCATTGACCCTCAAGGCACCAGGACCATTGCTTATTTGGATGTAAAAGATTCAAACAATGCCAATGCTTTGGTTATGAATGCTGCTTCTACTAATTCGGTAAATAGTGGTAATAATACTAACTGGATATTTACCAGTCCGACCTTTACTCAGCTGGATTATCAATTTTTCCAAAATGTTGATCTTTTGCAACCGTCAACTTCTTTAGGCCTGCAAAGCGCCACTACTTCACTTACTTCCACCTCCTCCCCTATAAGACTAAGAATGAATCTTACAGTAACTGGTAACAATTTACCTGCCAATTACCAGCAGTTTAAATTGCAAGTTTCCACCACTACTGCTTCGGGGTGGTTGGATGTTAACCCAGTTATAGGTGCGCCTGCCGGTTGGTGGGATATGACTTGGACTAAACGCAAGCCCATTTCCGTATTTAATAATACTGCTTCCACCACTTCCAATTATCAGACAAAGGTTTCGGTCACATATGCCAGTAGTATGCAAGCTGACTTTGATGATCTGCGCTTTACCAATGCTTCCAGCACCGCTTTAGACTACTGGATAGAAACATTCAGCACATCAACTTCGGCAACAGTTTGGGTGAAAATGGACAGTTTGGTGGCTTCGGCAACCACCACCCTTTATATGTATTATGGGAATTCCGGGGCCACTGCCTCCACCAGCCTGGCAAATACCTTTAGAAATAACGAGATATATTTGGAGACCAGGAGGTGTACAGATGGCACCAATTGCAACGCTACAGATAATCATACCGAATTTGACAGCATTATTGCTGCAAATTATACCTTGGATGGGAGCGGTTATAGAACAGCGGTTAGCGATGCCACCAATCCTTTCGGCAGCTCGGAGCAGTATTTTTCTCGTTACCGCTTTTTGTTTTTGGCAACGACCACTGGCTCCTACGGTTTTGGGGTGAACACCGACGATGCCGGAGAAGTTCATTTAAGAGATGCCGGGGACACCGACACTAGCCATACTGTTTTGGCCTCCTGGTACGGAGGCCACGGGACAGGCACTTGCGGCAGCAGCGGCAGTCCTGGAACCGCAACGCTTACGGCAGGAAGCGTATATTGGCTGGAACACAGGCAGAGTGAATGGGGCGGCGGGCAACAAGCCCAGATGTGCATACGCGTGCCTTCGGGAAGTTACCAGACTGTTAATACCACTAATTTTCCAAGCCGATTGTTTGCCAGAGAAATTCTTTCGCAAGAAGCTTCTAGCACAATTGGGAGCGAGCAGGTTGCTGATAGCTACGGTTGGCTGTTTTCCGGAAACCCTTCCGTAGCCAGTTCTGCTACTATTTCTGCGGTACTTTTGTCAACCTCGGAAATTCGAGGTACTTATAACGAAGATAATCCAACAGGCATAAATCCCTTTGAAGTACCTACCGGACAAGAAGTTGAGTTTGACTTTGCAGTAAATCCCCAGAACATGATCCGTGATGTTTACTATTACTTCAGACTAATAAAGTCAGATGATACTGCCTTAGATGCTTACACTAATTATCCGTCTATCGTAATATTGACTAATCAAAGCCCCACCGCGCCCTCCTCCTTGGGCCCTGTTGGTTTAACGGATGGTTCTCCGACCACAGATAATACCCCAACCCTTACTTTTTCCCTATCAGATCCAGACAGTGGCCAACAGGTCAAGTACCGGATTGTCGTAGATGATACTTCTAATTTTTCTTCCCCTTTAGTAGATTATACTTCTGCGCTGCAGACCCAAGGAGCGGGCTCTTTCACGGTGGGACAAGCCGCAGGTTCTGGATCATATGCCACTGGTTTTGCTGGGCAAGAGCTGGCAGATGCTAGTTTCTATTGGCAGGTTAAAGCCATAGACGCCTTAGTAGCCGAGTCCGCTTATAGTATTGCTAACGGCGGTTCAGTTGCTTTTAGAATAAACACAGCTGGAAGCTCTGGCGGCAGTGGCGGTGCCAACCCTTTCCCTCCTCCTCTCGGAGGCTTTACCCTTCTAATTAACAATAATGATACTTTAACTACCAGCAGTAATGTATCTTTAAGCTTAGACGGAGGAGAAGCTATAACTATGGCTATTGCTAACTCCTCGGACTTTACCAGTGTCCCTAAAATCCCTTACCAAACCACCCTCCCCTGGAACCTCTGCCAAAACCCCAGTCTTTGCCCTTCTAACACTTACACAGTCTATACTATATTCTACAACCAGAACAACGTGGCTTCTCCTATGGTCTCTGACAGCATCCAGTACTTGGAACCTACAGTTATTAGTCCGCCTGGGCCAACACCAACGCCGACAACCACACCTTCGCCAGGACCAACCCCACCTCCAGGTGGAGGCGGGGGAGGTGCAGTGCAGTGTGTCCAGTATCAAGATACAAAGTTTGTTCCCCCAACCGCCCTTTTTACCAGAAACCTCAACCCCAATGGCAAGGGGGAAGATGTCAGGGTTTTGCAAGTCTTCTTAAACCAAAACGGCTTTCCTCTGGCCCAAAGCGGTCCAGGTTCAATCGGAAATGAAACTACCACGTTTAGAGACTTAACTCAAGCCGCTTTGCAAGATTTCCAGGAAACCTTTTTAGCCTTTATCGGCAAAAGCCATGTTCGGGGCAAATTAGATACCCCAACACGAAATTTCATCAATCAGCTCTACAACTTACCCAGAGTATTTTGTCAGTCTCCACCACCGTTGCCGCCACCGCCGGTTCCTCCCATTAACCGTAGTCCATTTGGCTTTTTAGATGCAGTGAATGCCCAAGGCACTGTTTATGGCTGGGCTATAGATTTAGACCAAGAATCTTCCAGTATTTTGGTTCACTTGTACTTTGATGCTCCGGCAGGTTCGGGTCAAACGCCTTTTGGAATTTCTTCCAATATTCCAAGGCCCGATATTAACCAAATTGCGCGTTTTACCGGCGATCATGGCTTTGCCTTTCCTGTGCCTAGTAATTTCCAAATTGGCAGCACTCACACAATCTATGCTTATGCCATTGACGCTCAAGATTCAAGCGGCGAGCACAACCAAGAATTATTTAATTCGCCCCTAACTTTTGTATTCGGACAGCTTGCGCCTCTGCCTACCACCACTCCGCCCGTAAATCCCCCTATTACAGAACCTCCAGTTGTACCTCCGACAACTCCTCCGACAGAACCGAGCCCAAGCTCAACCCCGACTTCTCCCTTAGATGGAGGCCAAACTACCCCTCCTGTAGAATCAGGGGAAGAGATAGGATTTTTTGAAAATTTACAAAATTTATTAGGCCAAATTGGTAATCAAATTAGTAATTTGGCACAGTCTGCAGTTAATAACGCGGCCTCTGTTTTTTCCGGTTTGGCGCTTGTGCCTGGTGATTTAGCAAACAGCTTGGGCAAAGCAGGCAAGACAATGAAAAATTTCTTCGATAGTTCTAAAACCTCAAAACTTACAATTGGTTTCGGCAGCTTGGCCTTGGCACCTATAGTGGTTGGACTGCAATATTCTTTAGCAACCGGAGGACTTATTACGAACTATTCTAGTTGGCTAGATATCTGGTTAAAGCTTGTTAGCCTGTTCCAGGGCTTCTTAACCAGCATTGGCCTAAGAAAGGTCCGTAAGCGCTGGGGCACAGTTTATGATTCTGCTACCAAGCAGCCGCTTGATCCGGCCGTTGTTGACTTGATAGACGCTAAAACCGGTAAAGTCATAGAGCGGTCCATTACTGACCTGGCTGGCAGGTTTGGGTTTTTGGTCAAGCCGGGAAAGTTTGTCTTGAAGCCAAAGAAAACGCACTACAGCTTTCCTTCCAAAACCATTGCTGGTTCCGTGGATGGCATTTTTAGTAGCTTATATTACGGAGACGTGTTGACTATTCAAAATACCACCGACGTGCTTTCTCCAAACATCCCTATGGACGCTGTGGCTTTTGACTGGAACCAGCAGGATAAATTGCGGCTGATTAAATTCCACCCTCGGTTAGAGCAAGCTTTAAGTTTCTTACTTAAAATACTGTTCTGGGCCGGTGCAGTCATAGTGAGTTTTTCGTTTTTAGCTAATACTACCTGGCTTAATGGTTTGTTTTTGGCACTCTATGTATTTTTGGCAGTGCTGCAGCAACTAATAGTTCCCAGGCATTTATGGGGACAAGTTACCAGCAGGCGAATAAATCCTTCCCATTTAGTATTAGAATTGGGCCTGCCGCAAAACCCTAACATTATTTTGGGTAAGGCTATGACTGACCAGGAGGGCAAATTTTTCTTAAAAGGTCCACCTGGTAATTACATCTTAATCATAAAACAAATTTCCGGAGAACAAGCCATAATAGTTTTTAAAGAAAATATTAAAATAGGAGCACAGGGTTTAGTAAATTCCAAAATTCAAATTTAGCAATCAATATAAATATCCTCTTTTTAGAGGCGAATTTAGCTTGGAAAAATTACCTTAAAATGTTATAATAAATTGAAAGTTATGAAAAAAACCGAGCTTATTTTTAACCTCATTTCCATACCTGTAGACGCGATAATGCTGATTCTAGCCGGCATCGCTTCTTTTTATTTGCGGCAGCATAGTGTGGAAATCGTCGGGCCAATAATCTTTCAACTCCAACTATCACAATTTTTATTAGTAGTTTACAAAATAGTCCCTGTGCTGCTAATCTTTTTCGCTTTTTTAGGGTTATACAATTTAAAAGGCACGAGAAAATTTACTACGGAATTCGGCAAAATTACTATTGGAGTTTCACTCGGACTTTTGATCGTAATGCTCTTGTTCTTTTTTAACCAGAGTATTTTCCCATCCCGTTTTATAATTTTAGCTACTTGGGGCTTGGGCATTATTTTGGTAGTTTTTGGCCGCTTAGCAATTAAGCTTATTCAGCAACTTTTATTTTTAAAAAATATTGGTTTGCATAAATTAATTATTATTAACGGGTATCGGCACAACGCTGAAATCGTTGAACGAGTTTATAAAAACAAACGCTATGGATACGAGGTTAGCGGGGAGCTGGAATTTAGTGAGCGAACTTTTGAACAGCTGGAAAAATTTTACCAATCCGGCAAAATCGACGAAATTCTCCAAGCCAATCCGGCATTGCCCGAGGAAATTAACTTAAAACTGGTCCAGTTTGCCAGGAATAAAGGCCTAAGCTTTAGTTTTGTGCCGAACTTATTTGAAGTCCAGAGGAATAATGTGGAAATGTATAACCTACACGGAATTCCGGTTATTGCCTTAAAAAATACCCCTCTTGACGGTTGGGGCAAGGTCAGTAAAAGGATTTTGGATATCGTAACCAGCGCTATTTGCCTAATAATCACTTCACCCTTTTTTTTATTCATTGCCATTGCCATAAAATTAGGCAGCCAGGGTAAAATTATTTATTCCGCCACGCGCGGCGGCCAAGGAAAAGATTTTAAGTTTTATAAATTCCGAAGTATGTTCAGCCATTTAAGCGTTGGGGATGAATATGGCGGTTCTAAAGCCGCGGAAATGAGGCGGGAACTTTGGCAAAAAAATGAACGGGGCGGACTGGAAGGGCCGTTTTTAAAAATTAAGGGCGACCCGCGGGTGACTAAGGTGGGTAGATTTTTAAGGAAAACCAAGCTAGACGAGTTGCCGCAGTTTTGGAATGTCTTAAAAGGGGATATGAGTATGGTAGGCCCTAGGGCCCACGTGTTAGACGAGGTAGACCGCTACAGGAACCGCTATCGCCGGATGTTCAGCATTAAGCCTGGAATTTTTGGGATGTCGCAGATTGCCCAGGTATCTTGGCCGGACTTGCCCTTTGAAGAAGAAATTAAGCTTAACACCTATTACATAGAAAACTGGAGCATCTGGTTGGATATTAAAATTTTAGTCAAGAGCTTTTTTCTCTTATTTTATGGCGCAAGAACTCGAGAGGACTATTAGATGTTAAATATTCGCATTGCGCTTGTGCACGATTCATTTACCCAAATGGGCGGGGCAGAAAGGGTGATTGAAGATTTGCACCAAATTTTTCCCAGTGCGCCAGTTTTTACCCTTGTGTTTGATGAAAAATTTCGCAACCATTACAGGGATTGGGATATCCGCACCTCACCTTTGCAAATTTTCTACAATATTTTGCCAAAGCTTCAGTATTTGTTGCTATGGATCCCTTGGGCGACCGACCAGCTTGACTTTAGCGAATTTGATGTGGTAATTTCTTGTTCTTCCGGATTTGTGAAAAATATCCGTGTGCCAAAAACCGCTAAACATATTTGCTACTGCCACACCCCGCCAAGGTTTTTATGGATAGACAAAGACTATATAAAACAAGAAGTGCCTTTTTTGCTTAGGCCCCTTGCGCATTTAGTTTTAAATAGAATAAAAAAGTGGGACCTAAGAGGTAGTGAGAGGGTTACGCATTTTATTGCAAATTCAAAAGAAGTCCAAAGTCGCGTCAGTGCCGTGTATCAGCGTACTAGTACAGTAGTGTATCCAGGAGTGGATGTTGACTTTTGGAAAGCCACAAGGGCCAAGCAAAACTATTTTTTAATAGCCGGACGCCTGCAGGCGCATAAAAATAACGAGCTAATTGTCAGCATATTCAATGAGTTGGCCTTACCCCTTCATGTGGTTGGTAGCGGGAGGCAGGAAGAGTATTTAAAATCTATAGCCGGGCCTAACATCAGTTTTCTGGGAAGGTTGCCAGACGAAAACTTGCGCGATGAATATAGTGGCGCTTTAGGCTTTGTTTATCCCCAAATAGAAGACTTCGGCCTCATGCCCCTTGAAGCCGCCGCTTGCGGAACAGCAACGATAGCCTATGCGAAGGGCGGAGCTTTAGAAACCGTAGTCCCTGGGGTAACAGGAGAATTATTTGATGTAGTGCAGGCCACTGGCCTGCCAGACAAGAGTGATATTAAAAAGATGATTTTAAATTGGCAGGCTGAAAAATATTCAAAAGATTCATTGCGGGAGCAAGCGGAAAAGTTTAGTAAAGAGAAATTTAAACAGCGCATTTTAGAGTTTATTTATAACTTACCATAATCATATGGATGAAAAACGAAGTGGTCCACAACCAAGTATTCCGGAAGTGTTGTTGGTTAGGGTTCCAGAGCAGGAACAAAAAGGAAATTTTCCTGAGCTTACACAAGAGCAACTGGAGGCAGCAGAAGCGGCATTCGTGGCTGACATGGAAAATGGGGACATTTTAGTTACTGCAAAGTGCCATCGGTTTTTCGATAGTCCTTCTGACCAAAATTCTGTGAAGTTGACAAAGCAAGAGTTGCAACGCATAGGTTTGACTACTGACGATTTGCCCGCTGAAGGACGAGGCGAACAGCCTCTGTATTTAAGCCAATTTGTCAATGGGTATCGTAAATATATTGCTAGATATGGAGTAAAATTTTTGCGAGGAATGTTTGGAGACTTTGACATGAGAGGAGATAGGTTGCCTACTCGTGGGAGCCGTTTCCAAGTTAGTAGTCAAGGTGAAACAAAATTTGAAAATCCGCCCTTTTTTCGTACTGCCTTGCAAGAGGAAGATCATAAAAGGTCTGGGTATGGCAGAGCATTTTTGTTTGAAACAAGGATAGGTGATGTTCGTTTTGACTCGCCACCGAAAAAACCAAATGAAAAAGGGGTAAGTGAAGTCATCAAATTTGCACAGGTCTATATAATAATGCCAGGCACTGATCTTGCAAATGAAAAACGGCAAGCCATGTTAGTAATCACTGCTTATTTAAGTCAGTCAAACTCTAAAACACACGGCAATCCTACTTTAAAACTACCTCCGGAAAAACAGGAACTCGGGAGCTTAGCGATGCTTAGAAGATCATTAAAAACTGATCCTAAATTTTTAATTAAGGTTTTTAAAAGGTTCGCTCCACAGGCTTTCCAAGCTACTGATAAATCAAGTTATTATTCCGCTGACGGTAAAACATATCCAATGCGCATTGTTTTTGATGTGCCGGGAGCAAACTTAGTGGATTTTGAAACCGAGTTTGTCGCAGACTAAAATCATATGAACATAGCAATTGACCTAAGAAGTTTGTCCAGAGGATATATTTCAGGCGTAGAGAACTACACCTTAAATTTGCTTGACCATCTTTTAGCTATGGATAAAAAGAATCATTACATTTTGTTTTACAATGCCTGGCACGAAAATGTAATGGGCGATTTTCATTACATAAATTCCAAAGTAAAAAAAACCAGCATCCCAAACAAAATTTTGAACTTAGGCTTAAAGTTTAAACTCCTAAGTCTGGAAAAGTTAATCGGCCCGTTTGACTGCTTATTTATGCCTAATTTAAACCAGTTCAATATTAGCCCTAACGCTAAACTAGCCCTAACAGTGCACGATCTTTCGCCAATCGTGACTCCGGAATTTTACGACCTAAAAAGAAAGCTTTGGCATAAGTTTTTAAATTATAAAGGAGCTTTTGCCAGGGCAAATATTATTTTCGCGGTTTCCGAGTACACGAAAACAGATCTGGTAAGGCTGTTCCAGGTTGAAGAAAAAAAAATTAAAGTTGTCTATCCGGGAATTGACCAAAAGCATTTTAAGTCCGACATTAACCCAATTAAGCTTCGTGAAATTCGGAATGTTTATGGACTGCCGGGAAATTATATTTTATTTTTAAATACTATAGAGCCCAGGAAAAATTTAGTTAACCTGATTAAAGCTTTTGATTTGATTTCCAATGACATAAATTTGGTTATTGCAGGTAAACCCGGCTGGAAATACAAAAGCATTTTTAAACAAGTCCAAAAAAGCAGAAAGTTTTCTAAAATCAAGTACATTGGCTACATAGAAGAAGCAGACAAACCGGCAATTATTGCGATGTCGAAAGCTTTAGTTTACCCTAGTTTTTATGAAGGCTTTGGATTCCAGCCTTTGGAAGCCGCAGCTTGCGGAGTTCCGGCAATTGTTAGCCAGGTTAGCGCCTTGCCTGAGATTTTAGGCGATTCCGCGCTTTTAGTTAACCCGCACGACGTTAATCGTTTGGCAGCGGGAATTGACGCAATTTTGAGCAATGAAGCTCTGAGCAAAAAGTTGGTAGAAAAAGCAAAAGAAAAAGTTAAGCAGTTTAACTGGCAAAATACCGCGGAGAAAATATTAGCAGGACTAAACAACCTTACATGACCCAGTAATACAACCTTCAATTTAGTTTTAAATACCAAGCAAATCAGTATCAGCCCTTAATTAACAGGTCTCATATAATAGTCGAATTAGCTCAACTAATTAGCCAAACGCCTAAAAGTTGCATTATAAACATCTTAATTTTAAAACCGTGATAATTAGCATTAATATTTTCCTTACGAATAATAGGCGTTTGGGATTGAAGGTTGATATACTGGGATGATTATTGGAATTGACATTCGAATGATAGGCCCCAAACACGGGGGTATTGGCAGGTATGTTTTTGAGCTTGTCCAAGCGTTATTAAAAACCGACCAGGAAAATACCTACAAATTTTTTTACAATCAAAGCGGGGACGAAGCAATTAAACTTTTGCCAGGCAGTAATTATAGAATTAACTTTATAAAAGTTAATAGCAGGCATTACTCATTTTCGGAACAAACAAAGTTTTTAAGGACCCTCAATAAATTTAATTTAGACTTGGTCCATTTCCCAAATTTTAATGCCCCGCTTTTGTATAAGAGGCCTTTCGTTGTTACCATCCATGACATGGTCCACCATAAAATCAGCGGTGCAAAAAAAAGCCGCTTGCTCCACTTTTGGGCATATAAAAAAGTCATTGGGTCAGCGGCGCAAAAAGCTTTTGCAATTATCACCGTTTCGGAAGCTTCAAAAAAAGATGTAGTTAGTTTTTTGAATGTTCCTGCGGAAAAAATCCGTGTTATATACGAAGGCCCATCTTTGTCTACAGAAGTTAACGAGGCCCAAGTAAAAAAAATTAAAAACAACTTTTTTTTGCACCGCCCCTATTTTCTATTTGTGGGCGTGCTGGAACGTAAAAAAAATTTGATTAATTTAACCCGCGGCTTCGACGAATTTTTAAAAAAACACCATTTGGATATGGATTTGGTAATTGTTGGCAAACCGGACAAGCATTATCCGGAAATCAAATATAAGGCAATGGATATAAAACATAAGGACCATTTGGTTTTTGCCGACTTTGTGGAAGACAATGAACTAGCAGCACTTTACAGAGGCGCCTATGCTTTTATTACCGCTTCCTTGCACGAAGGCTTTGGGTTGCCGGGGGTAGAGGCAATGCAGTTTGGATTACCGTTGTTAGTATCCAACACACCAGTGTTTAACGAAATTTATGACGATGCCGCGATTTATTTTAGTCCCCTGGATACGTCAGATATCGCCGAGAAAATGCATCTAATTGTAAGGGACAAGCAATTTTATTCCCAAATGCAGGAAAAAAGCTTAAAACGGTCCCAGCTCTTTGATTGGAATAAAACAGCCCAAGAAACTCTAGAGGTATACAGGCAGTGTTTAAAAGATAAAACGTTAACTTGACGATATGAAAATATTGTTAGTTGGTGGCGGCAGCGGCGGCAGTGTTTCTCCGCTTTTAGCAGTGGCTGAAGAAGTAAAAAAATTCCATCCCAAAGCCAAGTTTCTTTTTGTTGGTAGCCATATGGGCCCAGAAAAGCTAATGGCCACAGAAGCCGAAATTCCTTTCCTGTCTATTTCCGCAAGCAAGCTGCGGCGCTACTTCAGCTGGTCTAATTTTATCAGCCCACTTTTTACTTTAATCGGCTTTGCACAATCAGTAAAAATATTAAAAGATTTTAAGCCCGATTGCGTTTTCGGTACAGGAAGTTTTGTCCAGGTTCCGCTAGTTTGGGCTGCTTGGTTTTTAAAGGTTCCGGTGGTTTTACACCAGCAAGATTTGCAGCCGAGTTTAGCCAATACTTTGTGCCAAGTCCCGGCAAAAAAAATTACAGTAAGTTTTGAAGATTCATTAACTCATTTTGCCTCGGGGTTAGGATTATTTTACAAAAAAACTCGTTCGGAAAAATTAATTTTAACCGGCAACCCATTTAGGGAAGAGCTGTTAAAAGCTACTAAAGAACAAGGTATTTCGCTTTTTGGCCTAAAAAAAGATTTTCCAACGCTTCTCGTGTTGGGCGGCGGCACTGGCGCGGCTTTTTTGAATAATTTAATTGAAAATTGCCTGCCGGATTTATCTAAAACCGTACAAATTATCCATGCTACTGGAAAGGGTAAGCAAAAAAGCAAAGACAAAGAAAACTACCATTCCTATGAATTTATTTCTGAGATGGGCAAAGCTTACGCCGCAGCCGATATTGTCTTGAGCCGGGCCGGCCTATCTACAATTACTGAATTGTCAAATTTTAAAAAGTTAAGTATAATTGTGCCGATGCCTAACAGCCACCAAGAAATTAATGCTTTTTTATTAGCTAACTTGAAAGCTGCGATCGTGCTGTCCCAAAATGAACTTACCCCCCAAAACTTCACAAATTTAATCAGAAAATTGTTGTTTGAACATAAATTAACGGAAAAAATGCGAGAAAATATTTCAAAAATTATGCCAAAAAATTCAAGTAAAAAAATTGCAGAAATTATTATTAAGTTGGCCGAAAGTTAATTTTATGTCGGCAGGCAAACAACCAACTTTGGGTTTAGCATTGGGCGGTTCCGGGAGCAGAACCAGCTTTTACATTGGGTTTTTGGAAGTTTTCGATGAACAAGCCGTAAAAGTAGATTACATTACAGCCAGCTCCGGCGCTTCAATTGTGGCTTCGGCCTATGCTTGCGGCGCGCTTAAACAAATAAAAGAATGGGCTTTGTCTTTAGAAAACGACACTTTAAAGCAGTACATAAGCCCCGGGAAGCGAGGCGGGCTTTATTCGCTTGATGGTATGGAACAAAAAATGAGAGAATTCACCAAAGATTTGACTTTCGATCAGGTTCGCCCGCTAATGTCATTTGCGGCAGTGGATCTTGATTCCGGCGAACAAATAAATTTGTGCATGGGTGATATTGCCAAGGCTTGCCGTATTTCCTGCACTTTGCCCGGAGTTTTTGAGCCGCAAAAATGGGGCAACAGGACTCTGGTAGATGGCGGCCTGCTTAATTTAGTACCGGTAAACGCTTTAAAGCAGTTTCCGGTTGATGTAACTGTTGGCGTTGATATTCCCGGAACAAAGTTTATTTTTACCGGAGGGCAAATGACCCTAAGAAAAGTGTTTAATACCATAAAAAAAATGTTATTCATAGATGAAATGGAGCACCTCCTTTATCGGGCTTTCGGCGAGAAGGAAATAGATTTTGAAAAGAACCTTGGTTTTTTTTCCGTCTTAGGCAGAAGTATGGATTTGGCGATTAAGGCAAATAAAAATTTAGAAGAGCAGGACTTGGTCTGCGACTTAATGATCGTCCCGGACATACCAAAGTTAAAGCCGGCACTATACGTCCAATTTAACCCTTTTTACGAACTGGGTAGGGAATGCGCCTTGGCTTATTTGCCACAAATTAAATCAGTTATACAAAAAAAACAAGAGCAAGAGGAAAAGGTTCATGCTTAATTTAGATGCTGTAAAAAAAATTTACTTCGTGGGCATTGGCGGCATTGCAATGTCTGCAGCAGCCTGCCTGGCAAAGCAGGCAGGTTTTGAAGTAGAAGGGTCTGATAGTAAAGAAGTCTATTCACCAGCAAAAGATGTAATAGACGAATCTAAACTTAGCTATCATATTGGCTATGATGCTGGCCAAATAAAAAATTCTAACGCGGATTTGTTTGTGCTTTCCGCCGGGGAAGGCTTGGAAAACCCTGAAGTTAAATATATTATAAATAGCGATTTGCCAAGAACCAGTTTTTCCGAATTGCTTTACGAATTAAATAAAGAGTCCTTGAGGATAGTAGTTACTGGCACTCATGGAAAATCAACCACGGCTGGTTTTTTAGGGCACTTGCTAAAGAATTTGGATGATAGCTCGTTTATGGTTGGCGGAGTTCTGCAAAATTACGACCAGAATTTTTACAAAGGCCAGGGACATTATTTTGTGTTTGAAGGCGATGAATATAAATCGCAGTTCGACGACCCTACACCCAAATTCCACTATTATAAGCCGGACATCATCGTCCTAACAAATTTAGAATATGACCATCCAGACCAATTTGCCAGCATTGAAGATTTGGAAAAGGAATTCGCGGAGTTAATTTTTAAATTACCCGAAGATGGGTTAATTGTTTATAATGCCGACAACGCGCTTTTGGCTAAGCTGGTGCACGAATCAAATGTTGCCAGTGTCAGTTTTGGCATTGACAACCAGGCGGATTTCAAGGTTGATGATGTGGTGTATGGTTCTGATTTTACGACCATCCAAATCAGCAACAAATTTTCCAAAAATATTTCTGCCCAACTTTTAGGCCAAACTGAAGAATATAAAATCCAATTGCCCGGAAAAATGAATGTTTACAACGCTTTAGCGACAATTGCAACGCTGAGGGCGCTAGGCTTTTCTCAAGAGCAAATTGCTTTGGATTTGCTTAGTTTTAAAGGTATTAAAAGGCGGTTTGAGCTAGTCGGGGTTAAGAATGGAGTGACCCTAATAGATGACTATGCCCACCATCCAACAGCTGTTAAAGAAACTTTAGATGCCGCTCGCCTACGTTATTTCCCCGTTAATGATCAAGGATTAAAGATTAAGGATGTCGGGCGTTTATGGGCAATATTTGAACCACACACATTTAGCCGCACCAAGGCAACATTAGGTGATTTAGCAAAATCTTTTGATTCAGCAGATGAAGTTTTAATTTCAGACATCTACCCAGCACGGGAAAAGATTTCTGATGCAACTATTACATCAGCTGACGTTATAGAAGCCATAAAGAATGCTGGGGAAAAAGATGCTATTCGGCTCGTCCATAACAAAAAAGAAGCGCTAGATATCATCAAATCTGAAGCAAAGACAGGGGATGTAGTAATAGTAATGGCTGTTGGTAATTTTAACCGCTTGGCCTATGAGCTTAAGGAACTTTTATAACTATGGAGATTAAAGAAAATATTTTATTAGCCCCATATACCACTTTCAAAATTGGCGGGCCGGCCAAGTTTTTTTGCGTCACGGAAAATGAGCAGGACTTAAGACAAGCTATGGAATTTGCAAAAAAAGAAAAGTTGCAAACTTTATTTATGGGCGGCGGCAGCAATATGCTAGTTAGCGATAAAGGCTTTGATGGCTTGGTAATCAAAGTCGACTTAAAAGGCATTGAAACGATGCAGCACGGTGGTAATGAAGTTTTATTAAAGGCAGCTGCAGGCGAAAATTGGGATAACTTTGTAAAAATGACAGTAGAAAACGCTTGGTGGGGACTGGAAAATTTGTCGCACATTCCTGGAAATACCGCGGCCGTGGCAGTGCAAAATGTGGGGGCTTATGGCCAGGAAGCAAAAAACGTAATTGAAGCTGTTGAAGTCTATGACACCCAAGATGGTAAAATTAAAGTTTTAAAGAATAAAGATTGTGAGTTTGGCTACCGGTCAAGCATTTTTAATTCGCGCGAAAAAGGGCGTTATATTATTCTTTTTATAACGTTTAGGCTGTTAAAAAACCCCCAACCGATTTTGTCGTACCGTGATCTAAAAAATAAATTTGATAGCGTCGAACCTACCCAGCAAGAAATAAGGCAGGCAGTAATTCAAATCCGCAACAAAAAATTTCCTTTTCCCACGGAAGCAAAAAATGGCAATGCCGGATCTTTTTTCAAAAACGTAATATTAAATAGCCGTGAATACAGCCAGCTTTTAATAAAAATGGAGCTTTCCTTGGGCAAACCTGCCTCAACTGCTCTAGAACAAAGGAAATTTTTGCAAACCGATGGTTCAATTAAAATTCCAACCGCGTTTTTGCTCGATGTATGCGGGCTAAAGGACTTGGAAAACGGGGGAGCGGCAATTAACCACTCTCAGCCCTTAGTAATCATCAATAAAACTGGTAACGCCACAGCGCAGGATGTTTTAAACCTAGCAAATAAAGTTAGGCAAACTGTACTGGACAAAACCGGCATCCAATTAGAACTAGAACCTGACTTGGTAGGGTTTTGATTGTGATTAAACTTTGTTTGCTGTATAATTAGATAAAGAAATTAAAATAAATTTTTATGGCCGTGAACATCAAAGCCACCAATACCACCTTAACACCTTCAATTAGGGAATTTATTAACGACAAATTAGCGCAAATATCTAATTTTATTAAAGAAGAAGATAAAATCCACGTAGAATTAGAAGTAAATAAGAAGCACAAAAGCGGCAAAATTTTTAGGGCGGAAATTGACATCCAACCCCGCGGCAACTATGCCGAAGCGGAAGGAAATGATTTTTTTGAAGCAATGGATTTGCTAATTCCCAAAATTAAAGAGCAATTGACCAAGGCAAAGGACAAAAGAGTCAGTTTACGCCGAAGAAGGAAAAAAATATAGCGCAAATCAAAAAAACCACTGGGGAGTGGTTTTTTAGTTTCTTAGCATTTTTGCAAAACCACCCTTTTTATTGAGTAGTTCCTTGGAGCCACGGGCAATTGTGGCTACGCTGACTTTAAGCCTTCTTGCAATATCCCTTTGGCTTATCCCTTTTTCCAGCATTTTCATTATTTGCCAACGCATAGCCAAGTCTTTGTATTCAGCAGGGGAAAGCAGGTCAATTAAAAATTCATGTAAAAGCTTTTTGGACTTTATTCTTAGGAAAATCCCTTCTAATTCCTTACCGTATGATGATTGGTAATTCATAAATAATTGTGGATAACTTAAAGAGTGCATTAATTAACTAAATAATATCATGTTTCAGTGTACTAGTACAGTGAAACACAAACACTTGACAATAATATATCGTTTTGTTAATATTGGTTTATGAAGACTGAAATTCTTAAATTAACTATGTTTGGTTGGGGTTGGGCTTTGCAAAACACGCAAAGTCTGGGTTTAGGTATGTCTTAAAACATCTTTTTCTTTCAAAATAAGGCACCTCCCACGGCTTTGCGGAAGGTGTTTTTGTTTTGGGTTGATGATTGGCTGTTAATTTTAGCAATTAGTCATTAGTTCAAAAGGAGGAAGTGTGATGACAAGCGATAAAGAACGGTGCACATTGGTGTGTCCGGGCTGCGGTGAGCCGGTTGGGTTTACGAAGGCCTTTGACCTGTTCTGGACGGGGTTCTGCCTTAGTTGCGGAACTTCACTCATTATTGACGGTCCGGAAGGACAACCTCGTCTTCCGATTCCAGCAAAAACCAATGGCAATACCAAGACTTAGGGGCGCAAGGAAAGTTTCTTGCGCCCCATCCACCCTTTGCTTGACAATTTCAATAATTGTGATAAACTATAATAAATATGAACAAATTAGCTCGAAATTTTTGGTTTTTCTTTTACTTTTTTACTCCAGCCCTTGAGACCGGAAATTTTGAGTTGAGTTCACAGATGCACAAATAGCACTGATGACACAGAAAGTAGATTCGACTCCAAACCTCTGGCTCTCAAGGCCGGAGGTTTTTCAATTGCCCTACGGGGCTAAAATAAGGGAGTGAGGGGTTATGCAGAATATGCGGATTATTCAAAGATTGATCCTGGGTCGGGAAACCAGGCAATCATGGGGCGAGCGGGGGCGTTTAATTCTCTGGCTGCTTGGCTTTTGTCTGCCAGAAAACCGGGCACTTCACATCTGCGCCCAATGTCTGCGGCAACTGGCCTCTACGATGGACGTCTGTAAGTGCCAAAAGGGCGCGGAGCCGATGCTTGTAGTCCTCCATCCGAACGACTTCGTGCTGATGGACAGAAAGGGGCGTTCTCGTGCCTGAGTATCGTAAAAGAAAACGCTCACAGCCGCGTCCTTTCAGCCAAGAAACACGCTGGCGACCCGAAAAGGAAGGACGCCAAAGAAAGGAGGCGACCGGAACGTGGGACTTCCTTTGGACTACGCTAGAAGCCGCTCTTCGCCGAGGGGGAAAACCGTTACCGATAACGGGCCCCCTCGAGCACTTTTTTAGACCCTTAAAAAAGGGTTTTAATTATGTCCTAGTTCTGTTATAATACTACAGATTATAATAGGATTTGTAGACATTTGTAGATTCGTATAAATTCGTAAATTTGTAGTATTATGTCTTTTTTATCCAGAATGTTCGGCGGGGAAGCGTCCGCTTTAAGCAAATACCAATCCGAGCTTGACCAAGTCAATGCTTTTAAAGATGAAGTAAAAAACCTTACTCAAGATCAAATAAAAAAAGAGATATCAGATATTAGGCAAGACGCGTCGACCCCGGAATCTAACGATGAGATTTTCAAAAAGCTAAAAGAAGTTGCTCCAAGAGTTTTTGCCTTGGCCCGCGAGGCAATGCAACGGACTTTGGCCAAGTTCCATTACGACGTGCAAATTGTTGGCGGCCTTGCTTTGGCAAATGGCAAAATAGCGGAAATGAAAACTGGTGAAGGGAAAACTAACACCGCGGTTTTGGCATTGGTACTATATGCTTTGGCAGGCAAAGGCGCGCATTTAGTTACTGTCAATGACTATTTGGCTCGCTGGCAAGCGAGTTTAATGGGACCGATATTCCACTATCTTGGTTTAAGCGTTGCCTCCATTCAGCACGAACAATCTTTTTTGTACGATCCAAGTTATAAACCAGAGCAAGAAGAACTGGACCGCTTAGAAGGCGAGACCCAAGGGCTTGTTATGGACGTTAAGCATATGAAGCCAATTTCTAGGCGCGAAGCTTATGCCGCGGATATAACGTACGGAACTAATAATGAA
>Ga0209542_10009402_pt1 | contig 17925 bp, 20 predicted proteins | sample RifCSPhighO2_01_FD_184028 | JGI IMG/M metagenome (GOLD analysis project Ga0209542, IMG submission 184028) | Soil microbial communities from Rifle, Colorado - Rifle CSP2_plank highO2_0.1 (SPAdes) (version 2) | ecosystem: Environmental > Terrestrial > Deep subsurface > Rock core/Sediment ...
TTCATATCTTTTCACAGAATAAATTTGAACCGCCCTTTAATTCTTCCAAAAACAGGTTGAAATCCTCTACCGGTTCAAGTTTCTCGCCTTTGATTTGGCGCAACTTGAAGCCGGCATCCCGCAAGGTATTCAAAATATGCATGGGCTCCTGTCCCCCTTCCCTGGCAAAAACCGGATAAAATTCCAGTTGTATCTTTTGAGCCCTGCGCAAAACCTGCGGCATCCCCTGAAAAGCGATGCCTTCTCCCCCATTTATATCTATTTTTATTAAGTCAACTCTTCCTTCGATGAAATCGTCCAATCTGACCGATTCAATATTTATTGTAGACTGGCCGTGCCTGGAATCGTAAATTCTGTTAAGCGCGTTGCTTTTTTTGCCGATGTATAACTTCTCTGACCCGTTTTTGTTTGAAACGGCTTTTTGCGCGAGAACTACGTTTTGGTAACCATTGACTTCAATGTTTTTTTTGAGCAAAGCAAAATTCACCGGATCTGGTTCAAAAGCGTAAACTTTCCCGCCAGGACCTGCCAGTTTAGCCATAGTCAAAGTGTGATAGCCGATGTGGGCCCCTATATCCACAACAGTGTCTCCTGCTTTGATTGTTTTTTCCAAAAGCTGGGTTATGGGCTTTTCAAAATTAACATCAACCAAAAGCCCCAAAGCATCGTCCTTTGGGTTGATAAACATTTTATGGCCGTGCAGAACCTCAATGGGATTCAAAAGATAAAGAAGAGTCCTATACCCCATTTTAACCGGCCAAAATCTGCGAATGTGTGTTCCAATCAAGGGTTTAACGATTTTCCTGAAAATTTTTATAAGCATTTTATGAAACGGCTATTAACTCTAAAATACAATGTACCACAAAATGGGTCTGTCGCCTATTTCTCCCATATTACTAACCTAAGATTGATTTTACAAAAATTTCCGCGAAATATTCCTCGCCAAAAGGTTTAACTCTTTCAGATTCCAAAAAACGGCGACCATTTTCCTTATATGCCTGAATTTCGGATTCAGTTAAAGAATATAAGAATTTTCTTAATTCTTCGTATTTTTTGAACTCTCTCATATCAATAAAGCAATTTTTTGGGATATATTTTTCCACATAAGGGTCGCCCAAATATATAGGTACGGTCCCCACGTACAAGCAGTCAAAAATCTTATCGGTTATGTAACCGGGCAGTTCGCAATTTTCAATCGCAAAAGCGAATGTATATTGACTAAGTGTTTCATATTTGTCTTCAACGACGCCTTTGTAAACTTTTTCGATAGCCGCTTTGCCAAACCTATAGGAGCGGGGCAATGGTTTTTGCCAATCACGACCGTATAGATCAATATCTCCTGTCTTGCTAAAAAAAATTATCACCCTGATTCGTTCCGTGAGAAGTTCTTTGTAATAAGAAATCGGCCTTCTGTTTGAATTTATCAGCGTTAAGAATTTTCTACCCCCTTTTGACCAATCCTCGGGCATTGTTCTCTTTTCCGGAAAAGGCAGAGGAGTATGAAAATGTGTAATACCTGAAACTCCTGTTTCCCAAGTGAAAAAAACATTGTCATACATCTTTACCGTCTTTTTAATCAAAAAACGGATTTCCGGCACCACCACCGGCGGTTCAAACTGGAACAGAATTCTCTTTTTAAACTTTTTCATATCCACTATTGGGTAGTTTTTATTCCTGAATTTCCAATAAAGCTTCCTCAAAATAAATTTATGCTCAAAAGCAACATAGATATCCTGTTTGGTCGCCTCGGCAGGATTCCATAAGTCAATTGTATTGAGATGTATACCTTTATCCTCACAATATTTTTTTAAAAAGATAAACGGCCCGTAAGAATTATTTACGTTATACTTATTGTTTTTACTGAATAATACATTCGCTACGTCCACGTAAGAGGCAGGGTCAATGTATACGTTTAGCATATATATAGTCCAACAGTTCGTTGATGCCAGAAAATCTGGAATGTAAACTGGTTGACGGTTTTTTATTGTATGTGCCATCCCGAATCGTCTCCAAAGTTTGCGAAAATTCGCTTTCTTTATCAATGTATTCAATCCCGCTGAATTTCTCGTAAGCTGAACCCAAAAAAGCTTGATGTAAGTTCAATGACAGGATAATTTTCCTTGGGTGCGCCAAAGAGGCCGTAAAAAGGGTAGTGCTCGGCAGAGGCACGCCAATAATAAGCTTGCTCATTCCAATGTATTTGTCGGCAGGTTCTGCCGGTTCAACGACTGAAATATTTCCGGAAATCCCATCAAGAAGTTTCTCAATGGCGGTAACATCTTTTACGGCGGGGTGCGGCTTTATAATAATTCGCCAATCACTAAGTTTTTCGGCTATTAATTGCACGACTTTGAGACGGCTTTGGAGAACTTGCTTTTCTGAAATTAAAGAGTAATCCTGCGCGCTAAATTCCAGGTTTTCGCCGGGCCACATTATGGTTGCAGTCTTCTCGGCTTCTTTGTGTTGATTGGCGGAAAAGTAAGCTTTTTCAAAAAAATTTCTGGTCAGCGCATGCTCCAAAGGATGTCCAAGGACAAACAACTTTTCCTCCCTCACGCCGTCTTTTACACTTAAATCGTAGTCCCTTTCAGAAAAAACCGCTGAATAGTCCGCGTCCCTTAAGCCAGGGCTTATGTCCCAAAAAACAAAACTTGTTTTACCCAAAAACGGCATATGGCCGGCTGTTAAAGGAAGAATCCAATAATATAGGAAATGCCCGAAATACTTTTTCATCTTTACCAGCAACATACGCAAAGGAAGAGGCAGAAAATCGGGCGTTCTCAGGTATGAATTGGTCAAACAAGACCACAGATAAAGTTTTTTGCTTTCAGCTATTCGAAAACCATCCTGCAAAGCAAGCGTTACAATTCCCTTCTTTTTGGCGAACTTAAGCAAGTACAAGCTCATGGGCCATATATCTTCGGGAGTAATAACAATATCGGGTTTGTAGTCTTTGATAAGTTTTTTTGACATTTTGCTAAGCTGATAATTTTTTCGGAAAATATCTCCGTAAAAAGGCGGGTCAAAAAATATAATTTTTTCCAGTCCGGGAAACAGATTTTTGTCGAGGAGTATTTTCTTTGTCCAAGAATCAACGTCTTCTGTAAACAAAACCACTTGGTGTTTCTGCGAAATCTCATGAAGATATCCCACAAGAGTTGCCCGGAAAGTACTGCGGTTTGTCGCCTGGAAAAGAACCTTAGCCATTCTGCGGAAACATTTCGCTTTCTATTAGATCGGAGAGCGTATGAATAACGAGCGCATGCATTTCTTGAATGCGAGGGGTATCTTCAGAAGGAATATTAATCAGAAAATCGCACAGCCCTGCCATTTTGCCTCCGCTTTGCCCCGTAAGCCCGACTATTTTGCATCCGGCAGTTTTGGCGGCCTGTATGGCCTCCAATATATTCTCGGAGTTTCCCGATGTACTGATGCCGAAAAACACGTCGCCCTCTTTGCCCAGTGCTTCGATTTGGCGCGCATACACCTTTGCAAAAGCATAATCATTTGCAATGGCGGTAACCGCGGAAGGATTGGCGTCTAAAGCTAACGCCGGCAACGCCCGTCGTTCTTTCTTAAATCTGCCCACAAGCTCTGCGGCAAAGTGGTGCGCGTCTGCCACCGATCCTCCATTTCCCGCCACCAAAAGCTTGTTGCCGTTGCCCAATGCCGCAATACAAAGAGCAGCCACGCCCTCAAGGTCTGGTGTCTCTGCGGCAAGTTTTTGGACCACTTCAATATGCGTTTGTATATGACTTTTGATAACGTCTTTCATAGCTACTTTACTCTGCGTAATTTCTGTAATATGGGGAGCTCGCTTTCATACACCTTCTTCTTTCCGTCTCCCAACCAAATAGGTACACGCTGAATATCTCTTACTAATCTCTCAATCCCCTGGGGCTCCAAAGAAGCTGCCTGGTCTGATCCCCACATTGCGCGGTCCAGCGTAATATGTCGTTCCACCACGCATGCTCCGAGCACCGCAGCCACCAGCGAGGAATATACTCCCACCTCGTGGCCCGAATACCCGATAGGGCAGGAAAACTGTTCTTTCAGCCGGGGAATTACCTTTAAATTAAGTTCCTCATCTGCTCCGGGATAGGTGGACGTACAGTGCAACAAAATTAAGTCGTCTTCCCCTAGCACTTCTACGGCATGGCGTATTTGATCCACCGTGCTCATTCCCGTAGAAAGAATAATAGGCTTGCCCTTCGTGCGAATATGCTTTAAAAGATTATCATCCGTAAGGGAGGCTGACGCTATTTTATAACACGGAATATCAAACTTTGCAAGAAAGTCCGCGCTTCCCTCATCCCAAGGCGAAGCAAACCACAAAATACCTTTTTCTTTGCAATATCGGTCGATCTCCTGGTATTCTTTCTCCCCGAACTCAAGCCCTCTTTTCAGATCGCCGTTGGTGTTGCCGAACACGCTTTCGCGGGGCCTTGCCAACTCTTCTGGAGTGTACACCACTTCAATGGTGCGCTTTTGAAACTTTACCGCGTCGCATCCAGCCTCCACGGCAACATCGATAAGCTTTTTTGCGGTTTCAAGACTTCCGTTGTGGTTGATGCCTATTTCAGCGACGATAACCACAGGCTCTCCATCTCCCACTATTTTATTCCCGATTTTTACTTTTTTTCTTTCCATATTGTTTTAATTAAATTATTATTACCAGGCGCTCTTCCCGCCATCAATAACTAAATTATGGCCGGTCATGAAGGAAGAAGCGCCAGAACAAAGAAATACGATAGCGGCATTGTATTCATCTGGCTGAGCCATTCTCGAAAACATATTGGTGCTGCCGAATCTCTCTACGAAATCTTTCGGCATCTTGGGATTCTCCACGCCGCCAGGCGAAAAAGAATTCACCCTGATATTGTATTGCCCAAGCTGTGCTGCCAAGGCCCGCGTCAGTCCCACCACACCGGTTTTTGTAGTCACATAGGCCGGCGACTTATATTTGCCTGGCGTATTATACACCCGATGGTCATGGGCGATCTCTGAAACCTCGGAAGCCACATTTACTATGACGCCCTTGCCTTGTTTTTTCATCACGGGGATTACCGCCTTAGAACAGATAAACATACCCGTTAGATTCACCTGCAATTCTTTTACCCAAAGCTCCAAAGGATATTCATCGACTGGAGCAAAGAGTTTGTCTGAATTTTTATCTCCAACTGCCGGATTCATTGCGGCGTTGTTAATTAACACATCAATCCTGCCGTGCTTTGCCACAATCTTTTCTATTACTTCTTTCACAGCCTTCTCATCGGTAATATCCACCTGAAAGTCTGGCTCACCCGCGTTGTCTAGAGACACAACAATGCCTCCTGCTTCTTTCATTGCTCCAACGTAATGCTTGCCCAAAAATCCTTCTCCCCCGGTAATGATGCACACTTTCCCTTGCAAAGAAAACTGATCATAGATTGTAGGTGATTGTATTGCCATATTAGACTACATACTGATTAGCATACTTTTTAACGAATTCGACGTACGAAAGAATGGTTTCTGCTTCTTTGCCCTCCTCTTGCCGCGCGGACTGAAACGTGAAACTGCCCTTGTAGTTTGCTTCTTTTAAGCCGCGGAAGAGCTTATCGAAATCAGCGTTTCCCGTGCCCAAAGGAACTGTGGTTCCGTGCAACACGCGGTCTTTAATATGCACATTCGAAAGATACTTTCCGTACGTGGAAATCTCCTCATAGCTGTCATATCCCAGAGAAGAGCTATTCCCGCTGTCGTACGTGATTTTCAGCGAGGGATTATCGAATCGCTGTACCAGCTCAAGCAGTTCTTTGGGCGGCAGATCAGCTTCCAAGCTTATGGTAATCCTTAGCTCCTTGGCTTTAGGCAAACACTCTTTAAGCGACTGAACCAGCAAATCCTTTTCCTCTTCTGTCTTCACAGAAGAGTTGTCAACCAACGGAATTTCGATATTCTTTGCGCCGATCTCTTGCGCGACAGCAATAAGCTGTTTCAGAATCGCAATGTTCTCTTGCCGCTCTTGTTCTGTTACCCGGAAAAATGGCCTCCGCATAAAGAAATCAGCGCAGATATGGCGTACTTTTACTCCAGATTCTGCGATTGCTTTTTGTATGCTGGCAATTCCTTTTTCTGTCCACAAGGGATTTTCCTGATATCTGTCCAAATCAAAGATAAAGTCAATTTCGTCGATCTGTATCTTGGAAGCCGCCCTGAATTCGTCTTGCCACTCTTCGAATGGGAAAAACTGAATCCCCCGCCCCTTGGGGAGTACTAAGCGGCCTTGCATAATTCCTATTGGATGGGTATTGATCATATGTGTTATTTTACGCCTGTTGCTAAAATCATTAATTCTCTCGACCACCGTATAAATTTATTCTTATGAAGCTTTTGTACCGGCCCTGCCAATTGCAACATCTTGGAGATTATTCTCAGCCAAGGATACTTCCATAAGGCAGGAAGTTGGTAGAACAATTTTGAACTTACATCCTTGAAACCATAGACCTTGTGCACCCGTCGTAGTCCTTCTGGCGTATACGGATGCACATGGGTATAATCGTTGTAAAATATATATATTTGACTCCGCCAATCGGGAGTCATAGTGATGATTCTGCCTCCAGGCTTGAGCACTCGGCAAACTTCTTTCATAAAATTATCCGGTTCCCTCAAATGTTCTATAACCGATTTTGAAAATACCACATCAAAACGTTCACTCTCAAAAGGAAGAGCGCCATGCTCGATATCAGAACTTATCTTCACCTCAATACCCTGGAGCATTTCTGAATCCCCTTTCTCCCGATCAATGCCAGCAACTTCCAAACCCATATCTTTGAATCCTTTGGTGAAATCTCCTCTCCCGCATCCAACATCCAGAAGCTTGTCTCCCTTTTTCATGGAAAACATCTCAAACAAATGTCTGCACAGTTGAGAAGGATAATCGGTATACGGCCTTTGTTTCTTATTGTACACAACGTCAAGATACGTATTCATAGATTTCAATTCGTAAGTTGCTGGACTAATTCGACCGGGACACCGTCAGGATCAAAACAGAATGTAACTTTTGCCTTGCCATCTGGAGAAACCTGGGGCTCACACGTAAAAGAAATACCCTCCTGCTGCAGCTTTTGATATTCTTGGTCTATATCTTCTACAGTAAAAGCAACGTGCGAAGCGCCTATATCAAATATTTCGTAGTGTTCCCGCTTTTCCCCTTCGTGGGAAGCATATTCTAAAAGTTCTACCAACGTGTCGCCGCTTTGGGAAATCATTTTTACGGTATGCACCCTTACACCCTGCAGCCCCAAAATCGTATCGATAAACTCGCCTTCTTCAAGCATATCCCGTTTTATCTTCAATCCCAACAAATCCCGGTAAAAATGAAGGGATTTCTCCAAATCGCTTACGACGATCCCAAAATGGCGTATCGCTTTCATTGTGTTATCATTCGATTTAGCCTTATTTCTTCAGAAACCATTTCTTTGTCAAACGAAATCAGAAAAACAATGTATTCAGCTATTTCTTCCGGATCAATAAACGTCTCAAAGATTTGGTTTTTTACGAGCTTTCCCATCTCTGTTTTTACCGAACCTGGAGAAATGCAAAATGTCCGCACGTTATGCTCTTTTAACTCGCTGTGCAAAGAACGAGAAAAGCCCAAGAGAGCATGCTTTGAAGCGCAGTACAGCGATGTTTCTTTAAAGCCGGAGTACGCCGATGAAGAACCGATATTAACGATTCTCCCCCATCCATTTTTTGCCATATCATCTGCAAAAGCTTTGCAAAAAAGAAATGGAGCTCTGATATTGATCTGAAAGCAGCTTTCAAAATCTTCCAAGCTGGAACCCTGCAAAGATTTTACCGGAAAAACGCCGGCGCAATTAATGAGAATGTCTACGGATTTGAATTCTTTTTCTGTTTTTTCGATAATTCTTTTTACATCTTCTACTTTCCGAAGATCTCCAGCCTCGTAAAAGATCTTCACCTCCTTTCCTGCTGTATCCTGAAGCTCCTCTTTGAGCTTCTGGAGTTCCGCAACGTCGTGAGAAGTCAAAAATAGGTTGCATCCGCCTTGCGCCATTTGCATTGCAATGCATCTTCCGATTCCTCCGGTCGCACCCGTTAAAAAGCAGTTTTTGTTTTCGAGGATTTTGGCCCTTGAATTTTTTATCATATTTTTTTTAGAAAATTTATTAAAGGCGCATACTGTTTATCCTTCATTATTTGCTTGGCAAAATCCAGATCTCTTAAGCTGTCGATATCGGCAACGCGCTCGGTTATAAAAGCTCGTATAAAAAAGCCGTGCAACATACCTGTCTCGCGTAACACCTTCGGCCGTATCACATCGACATACCCGTTCGCATTGTACGTTTTGGGAAGAAATTGTCTTCCTTTGTTATAGTATTCCTCATATTGCGGAAAATCTTCCTGCCCAAAAAAATGAATATAGTTTCCCTCTTTCCGGAATAATTTATATGCAGTATATTCCGACTCATGAGCGCTGCGGAGCGCGGTGGCTTTCTCGTCAGAAAGAATCTCCTCAATGGCTTGGTCAACCACCGTAAGATCTCTCAAGGGAGTCGTGGGACGCAGATGGACAACTAAGTCAGGCACGTACTCTTCATTCTGCTCAAGCCAGTCGAGCGCGTGTTGGAAAAATTCAATGTCTAAAGAAGCATCTTGCGCGTATTCTGCCGGCCTTAAGAAAGGAACTTCCGCGCCGTACTTCTTTGCGATTTGTGCTATCTCCTCTGAATCAGTACTCACGATAACCCTTGAAATATGTTTTGAGAGCTTTGCGGCGGCTATGGAATAAGCGATAAGCGGAAAGCCGCCCACGTCAATGATGTTTTTCTTGGGTATGGACTTGGATCCTCCGCGGGCCGGTATTAAAGCGATAATATTTTTATTTTTTGACATACGCTAAGACGTATTTTTTAATCCCGAAAAGAACAATAAAGTACGCGGCAGCTCCCAAAACAACCGAAAGAAATATATTAGTGTTGTAAATCAAGGGCTGTTTCAGAACAAAGTACATGAACGCAGAAGACCCGCCAGCAGCCAAAAAAGTGAAGAAAATTCTTAAAATAGGAAACCGTATAAAAGTAAATTTTTTTGTAAAGTACACAATAATAGCTAAAATCAAAAAATTGGTAATAACAGTGGCTGCGGCGGCTCCGTACAAGCTGTATTTTGGAATCAAAATCAGGTTAAGCGCAACATTGACAACAGCTCCCGCAACGGTAACCCAAAACGTTTTTCTTTGTTGGTTCAAAACAATCATTGCGTCGTAAAAAGGCCTATAAAGAAATATGGGGCCGGCCGTCAAAATTAAAATTTGGAGCGTTAAAACTGAAGGAGTAAACTCAAAGGAGTAAAAAGCGTGAATAATCTGAGGAGCTAAAACCATTCCGCCAACCATCAAGGGAAAAGCGAGTAAAATCATAATTTCCACTTCAGAATCCCATGCTTTCTGAAATTTTTCTTTTGACTCTTTGGAAAATCTGCTCAGGGCGGGGTAGAAAGAAGCTCCGATAAAGCCCATCGGTATTAAACCGGCCATAACGATCCTTTGAGCGGCGTTGTACCAACCCGCTTCTGCAAACATTTTCCAGTAACCGAGCATTACGGAATCAATGTATCCATAAATCACGCCGGACAGCCCAATCAAAGCCAAAGGCCAGGACATTGTCAAAAACTTTTTCCAAACGGAAAGATTAAAATTGATTTTCAGGGGGAAAATTTTGAAGTGGAAAAAGATTGAAACAAATACCAAAGTCACCAAGGCGGAAAGAAAATAAGCGTAACTTAAATTTTCAGATGAAGGATAATTAAAAAGGATGAAAAAACCCAAACCGAATATCATCAAGACCTGCAGAGTATCAAAGAGAGCTTCGTATTCCATTTTTTGACGGGCGTGGAAAAAAGAGTTGAACATGCCCCAAAAGCTGTTGGCTATAAGAAAAAGAGACAATATGAAAATCATGCTCTGAATGTCTTTTTCAGGAACCGTCAAAAAAGAACCGAGCAGGACTAAAACTAATGTTCCCAAAACCAGCAAAACTTTCAAAGAAATAATGGAATAAAAATCTTCTATTTTTTCCTTCTCTCTGGCGAATTCACGGGTAATAACCGGAGACAGGCCGAAGTCAAAAAAAACGACGAACAGATAAATAAAAGCGAGCGCGAACGAAAACTTTCCGTATTCTTCAGCTCCCAAAATACGGGCTGCGTAAACGATCAAAACCAACGACAAAATTTTAGTCCCCGTCGTACCAAGTCCCAACCATACAGTGTTTTTCACAATGGTCTGTTTTGAAGACGTATTCGTAAAGAGAAGCGTTTTTAGCTCAGAAATGCTCATATGGTCTGTTCCGTACGCATGATGTTTTCTATCGCTGCCAAAACATTTGAGGCCGTGCTATTTGGGCTCACTTCGTACTTCCCATCCTGACCAGCATACCCTGTGTTGAGCAAGACCGTTTTGCACCCAGCCCGTTCTCCAGCTACCATATCTGCGGTTTGATCCCCCACCATATAGGATTTGCTTAAGTTCAGGTTAAAATCCTTTCGCGCTTGGAGAAGCAATCCAGGTTCTGGCTTTCTGCATTCGCATTCAATTTTCAATTCCGAGCGTTCTCCCTCAAAACCTTTCTCGGGATGGTGCGGGCAATAATAGATGGCGTCTACTTTCGCTCCTTTCTTGCCAAGTTCGGTTTCAAGTTTTTTATGTATCTCGTCTACGTCTCCCTCTGTCATAAAACCTTTGGCAACCATCGGCTGGTTTGAAACCACGATTGCCATAAAATCGGTTTCATTGATTTTTTTAACCGCGTCTACGGCAAAATCATATACCTTTAAATCTTCGGGTCTTGAAAGCTGATCCACTTGCTCAATAAGCACTCCGTCCCGATCAAAAAACACTGCGCGCCGCTCATTTCGCAAACTCATCTTTTCAATTTTCCCAGACTCATAATCTTTGCATACTTGCTCTAGCCTTTCAGGGATACCCATATCTTTTATATATTCCGGAGTGTTATACGCATACACACGCTCTCCAGATTCTAAAAGCACAGGTAGCACATCCTTCTCAAAATCCACCAAATCCGCACGCTTTGGGATATACTGGAAAATTTTTGGTGAAAGAATATACACAGAAGCTATGCTTAAGTTATGGAACCAGTTCCTCTCTTCGTGAGGCCTCCTCAGTAATGCTGTAACCCTACCCTCCTTATCCGCCTCCACGAGATCTGAGTCAAAAGGGTGATCAGAAGGATGGGCGACAAGAGTCGCTGTAGCGGCCTTCCTAAAATGCCAGTCAATAAATCTCTGCAGGTGCATTTCTAACATAACGTCACCTGAAAGAACCAGGAAATCCTCACCGATTTCATTCTCCAGCTGCCGGAGGGCACCCCCAGTCCCTTGTGGCTGTTCTTCCTGAATATAATGCAAGACCATGCCCCATTCTTTCTCCTCAAGAAACTTTTGGATTTCATCTCCCAAATGCCCCAAGAGCAACCACACTTCCTTAACGCCATTTCTTTGGAGAAATTTCAGCTGATGCTCCAAAAGAGGAATACCCCCAACTTCCGCCAATGCTTTTGGGGTCTTCTCACCAAGAGCTGGTGCCAAACGCGTTCCTTTGCCGCCAGCTAATATGACTGCTTTGGTAATGTTAGGCATAAGCACCCTTCTTATCACGTTCAGATACTATGGGATTTGCAATCGGCCACTCAATCCTGAATCTTGGGTCATCCCAGCGATAGCTGAATTGGTGACCGTGGGCAAAATATGTATTCTGCTTGTAGGTAAAAATAACTTGATCTGATTGCGCCAAGTATGCCATGCCGTAGCCAGCTGGCGCGAAAATCTGCATGCGATTTCCATCGGAAAGCGTGAACGACTGCCACTTCCCGAAGTTCTTCGATCCCTCTCGACAATCCACCACCACAAAGTACAGCTTGCCGTATACGCACGATACCAGCTTGGAGGTTTCCCGGTCACCGTGAATGCCTCGCAGTACATCTTTCTTGGAACGCGAAATATCGTCTTGCACAAAATCAACGTCAACCCCATTCTTTTTGTACAATTCTTCGTTGTACGTCTCCACAAACTGGCCTCGATGATCTTTGAAAACATCAGGCACAATTTGCAATACTCCCTCCAATTGTGTTTTTTCTACTGTAATCATATGATTTTCTTAAAATAGACATGCAGCAAGTCTGAAATATAATCCAAGTCTTCTTTTGAAAGATGATGGTGTACTCCAATATGAAGACCGTTTGAACCAACGTACTCAGCCTCCGGAAATTCTCCGACTTTGTGCCCTAAGAATGCAAATGCCTTATGCTGGGTCGGCATGCTTCCAAAATTCCTTTTGCACTGAACAAGATTCTCTTCAAGATAGCTATACAGCTTCTTGTAGTCATACTTTGGATTTTTAAGAGTAATGCTGAACGCATGGGGGGAGGTTACTTCATAAGATTCTTCTACGTTAAAAAACGCAACATCTCTTAAGTCTTCTGTCTTCTTCAATAAATAATTGAGGTTTTCTTTCCGTTTGTTAAACACATTCCAGAAGTTCTCGATTTCCCCGAGCATAACGGCTGCCGGCAACACATTCATTCTGAAATTCGAACCACTCCGTATATGATCAAAGTACAGAGAACCTGGCTTTCTTCCATGGTCTTTCAAGCATCGCAATACTTCATCGAGCTCTGCGCTATTGGTTGAACACATACCGCCATCTCCACCGGCCAATACATGGGCTACATAAAAACTAAAGGCAGCAATTTCGCCAAACTGTCCAACATATTTTTCCTTATATTGCGCTCCATGAGCTTCGCAGCAATCCTCAAGAATTTTCAGATTATGCTTTTTTGCAATCTCCTGAATAGCATCCATATCGCAGGGCTTTCCCATCGTATGTACAACCATAATTGCCACTGTTTTGGGGCCTATCTTTTCTTCTATTTTCGTAGGGTCAATATTAAGCGTTTCTCTTTTGATATCAACAAAAACAGGCGTAAAGCCGGCAGCCAGTATGGAGCTCCCGACGCTTGCAAAAGCCAACGCGGGAGTGATGATTTCATCGCCGCGCTTTACGCCAAAGTCATACAAAGCAAGACAAGCTGCGGTATCTGCGTCAGCCCCATTTGTTACGGCTACATTATGTTTGTACCCAAAAATCTTTCCCCATTTTTCTTCTAATTCCGTAACCAAATGCCCACCTGACACCCAGTTTTCGTCGAGCGCCTTTTTAATTAATTCTTTTGACTTCTCGCTGATAACTAAGTCACCAAATTTTATTTCTCTCTTCTCCATATCTTATGCTTGATGATTTTTATAAATGATTTGGCTTCCATTGTTTTCAAATGCGAATGATACCTCAAGGAATCCATGCAATGCCTCCCGTACTGCCTGCTGCTTATCTGGGGGAATAAGCAGCAAAAGGAATCCTCCAGCACCCGCACCCAGTAATTTCCCGCCCAAAGCCCCAGCTTCTATTGCTTTCTCATACATTGCGTCAATTTCGGGATTGCTTATCTTGTCTGACAAACTCTTTTTAATCTGCCATGTTTCGTTGAGCAATCTTCCGAATTCTTCCATACCCTTGTTCCCATTGAGTATCCGTATTCCTTCATCAACCATGGTATGCATGAGCGTAAGCTCTCGCTCGCGGTTTTGAATATTCTCAATCTGGGTTTTTGCTACTTCAGAGGCGTATCGTGAAAATCCCGTAAAGTAGAGACGAAGGGAGCTTTCCAATTCTTTCACTTGCTCATTGCTCACTTGCACGGGCTCTACGCGAAACTCCCCGCTTTGAGAAAATGTTATTTTGTTGAACCCGCCGTAGCTCACTGCGACTTGGTCCTGCGAACCTACATTCTCCCTTAGAATATCCTGCTCGAGGTGCATCGCCTCTTTCGCGAGTTCTTCTTTGGAAATTTCCTGATTTTGCAGGGCATGTAGGGCATGAAGCAATCCTACCGTGAAAGAAGAACTTGACCCCAAGCCCGTGCGCGCAGGCAAGTCTCCATCGTGGTGGATAGACAATCCCTTTTCAACCTTGAAGAATTGCAAAGCTGCCTTTACCGCAGGATGCAAAATTTCATTTACCTCTTTTACCGTTTCGATCTTGGAATACACAATACGGTACTTATAGGGAAAGAAAGGGGGGAAGTACCGAACACTTATATAGCAATATTTATCAATGGTAGTGGACAAAACTTGGCCTCCATGGTTGCGAGACCATACAGGATAATCGGTGCCGCCGCCGAAAAAAGATATGCGAAATGGGGTTTTAGTAATAATCATTTCAGAATGGTCCTTTAAACCTATTCTCCCAACTATAAAATTCTTCTCCTTTCAGATTAGTCGGCTTCAGCTTAAGCTTCTTTTCTATCGCGCGAATAATATCGACTGCATTCGGGTAAAACTCGTTTTCCAGCGGCCGCGTGGTCGCGCATTGGGTATGAGGGAACGCAATCCGTGTAACCGGCGACTTCAATATTCCAAAACATTTTTCTGAAATCATAGCGGCCACTTCCGCGGAAAATCCGCAAAATGCCCAATCATAATCCGCAACAATCAAATGGCCGGTTTTCTGAACAGATCTTACAATTGCAGCTTCGTCTAAAGGATATATTGTTCTGGGATCTATAATTTCAACTTCCACGCCTTGCTTTTTCTCCAGTATTTCTGCCGCTTTGTATGCCTCCACATTCATCCAGGAAGTCGCGACCACGGTAACATCTTTGCCTTTGCGCACAACCTTTGCCTTCCCAAAAGGAATGGTATACGGCTTTACCGGGACTTTCCCTTCCAGCCAATACAACCAGCGATGTTCCAAAAATATCACGGGATTATCACTCCTAATTGCCGAAGCAAGCAGCCCTTTTACGTCATAGGCATTAGAGGGCATAACCACAACAAGTCCGGGAATATGGACGAATATCGACTGCAAAGACTTTGAATGCTGAAACGCCTGTCCCCATCCGCGGCCAATAACCGCACGAATGACCAAAGGCACCTTCAACTTTCCTCCAGACCCAAAATGGGCAGGGGCTATCATGTTTGCCAGCTGATTCATTGCCAGCAAGAGGAAATCCACTCGAATATGCACGTGTACCGGGCGCAGCCCGTTCAAAGCAGCTCCCAACCCAACGCCGGTCATTGCATCTTCCGCGAGCGGCGTTCCAAAAAAACGTTTTTCTGGAAACTTCTCTAAACCTTTTGTTGAACCAAAGATTTTTTTGTGATCGGTAACATCCAATCCGTACACAAACACGCTGGGATCCCGCTCCATTTCTTGAGCTAAGCTAAGAGCAATAGCCTTCTCATATGTAATGCGTTTTGGGCTTACAACTTTATTCGGCATATACGTCTGTTTTATATTCGCTTTTTGCCGGAAAAGGCGCTTTTTTGGCCTTGGCAATGCTTCTTTCGATTTGTTCGTTTATTCTTCTTTCCACAGCGGCAATTTCCCCTTCCTCCAAACCAATTTTTAACAATCTCTCTCTCTGAACTTTCAGAGGATCTCTGGCTAACCAGGGAAGCATTTCTTCTCTCGACCGGTAGCCCGCTTCAAAGTCTTCGTTCACGCCCACATGTTCTAAATACCGGTAATATTTGAAGTGCAAAAATCCCGGCATACCCGATACCCGCATCTTTCCTATAATATCTTTTGTTTTCTCGTAAATTTCGTGCACGTCCGTGGTTGCAGACTCTCCCGTATGGCAATAGAATGTGGAAACCACCTCTGTAATCGGCTTGTGGCCCGCACGATGCTGCACTCGAGAATGAATGGCAAAATCATTGTCTTCACACACAAATAAAACAGGGAGTTTCTTTACGCACGCAAAATTAAGACTCTCCCAGAATACACCTTCGTTCACTGCCCCGTCTCCAAAAAAAGAGACAACGAGTTTGCCATTTTTTTTATACGCATTTGCCAGAGCTGCCCCAACTGCAACCGGAATGGTGGTGCCAACCACTGCGGAAGTCATCATGAGCCCGGCTTCAGGAGAAACTATGTGCATTGATCCCCCTTTCCCCTTCGCAGTCCCTGTTGCCTTGCCGTACATTTCAGCAAAAAACTTATCGGTTTCCTGTGTTTTCGCCAGATACAAAGCATGCGATCTATACGTTCCAAAAACCTGGCTCTTGCTCCCTGCCGCCTCAAGCACCCCTGCTGCTATCGCCTCTCCTCCGCGAGACATATGCATAGGGGTTTTCATTTCATCTTCTCCATACAAGTCCCGAATGCGCTCTTCAACACGCCGTATCAAATAGAGCTTTTGGTAAAACGACGCGGACAGGATACTGCGAGAGGAGCTGTTCTTGCGTGAAAACGTTTGCATTAGATATTAGAAAATTGATTCCGTTTGATTATCTGATACCCTTTCAACAGTTCAGAAATACCCTCCGCAAGTGATACTCGCGGTTTGAACCCGGTTTTCTCTATTTTTTCGTTTGACACAATGTAATTGCGTTTATCTTTATCCTCGCCAACCGGAGCTTCGGTAAAATAGAAATGGGGAATCTGCTTTTGTATCTCCTGGCAAAGCTCGCGCTTGCTCAAATTTGCGTCGCTTAAACCGATATTATACGCTTCTCCTTTCATCGTCTCAAAATTTTCCATACTATGAAGGAACGCCCGGGCTACATCGCGAACGTGAATATAGTTGCGCTTAAAATCGGCTTCGAAAAGCACAACGAAGCCGTCATTGACTGCCCGATACACAAAATCATTAACCAAAAGGTCAAGCCGCATGCGGGGGCTTACCCCGAATACGGTTGCAAGACGTAATGATATGGCGTTGCCTGATTCCAGGAGCAATTGTTCTGCCTCCACTTTCAACTGTCCGTACAGAGAGATGGGCCGCAAAGGAGTTTCTTCCGTGCAATGCATTCCTTCTTCGCCTATGCCGTAGCCGCTGTTGGTATTCGGGAATAATATGTTTTGTTCAGAAGAACGAAGCTCGAGAATGCGCTGTATTGCGCCGACGTTCACCGATCTTGCTTCCTCTGGCAGTTTCTCGCATAGAGGGGCGCCCACAAGGCACGCAAGCGGAATAATAAAGTCTTTGTCTTTCATATGCTTTTCTAAAAGCTGCCGATCTCTAGCGTCCCCCCTGATTATTGTGAGTCTCGAGTCAGAACAACAATCCAAAAGCGAAGTCTGATTGTATAAAAAATTGTCTATGACACAAACCGAATATCCCGCATCAAGAAGCATGGGGGTGAGGACAGATCCTATATACCCGGCACCGCCTGTTATCAAAACTTTTTTTGAGTCTTGCATAAAAAGATTACCACTTTTCTATTGTCTCTTTGGTTTTGTCCCTTAACTTCTTATACTTCCAGTACACTTTTTTCTCGAGTTCTGGCGAAACCAGCATTAAGATATCATCGCCCCAAATGCGCCAAGTCCCACCGACGCGGTGGGCTGTGATGATGCCATTTTTTATCATTCTCTTCATGGTCGAAGAGCTCACTTTCAAAAAGTCCTGAGTTTCTTTGGTGGTATATAATTCTTTTGGGGCTATTTCTGTCATGCGTTGCAATGAAATTTCGATGCGCCAGGCAAGAAAATTTTCCCCTACCTGGCGCATCTACAAAACGAAAAATGAATATGTTTGTTGTACTTTCATGATAGTCTATCCATCAAATGGTGTCAATAGGTGTCAAAAAGTATCACATTTAGCTTTATTTCTCCAAAAATAAAGCCCTGGGGAAAACTTTCCCTTCTTTTTGTTGGTATTAGTATGTACAAAAGTAGCGGGTTAGTTACAGATTTTACACTTTTTAAGGACAAATAAAATAAAAAGTGTAACTAATGTATGGAAAATGTACCGAGATGGAGGCAACACGGTTGCGATAATCCCAAACAAGCGTGAGATTCCCGTCGCTTGTGAGGTTGCCTGCGTTATCGTAGGCAAGGTC
>Ga0209542_10009403_pt1 | contig 17925 bp, 20 predicted proteins | sample RifCSPhighO2_01_FD_184028 | JGI IMG/M metagenome (GOLD analysis project Ga0209542, IMG submission 184028) | Soil microbial communities from Rifle, Colorado - Rifle CSP2_plank highO2_0.1 (SPAdes) (version 2) | ecosystem: Environmental > Terrestrial > Deep subsurface > Rock core/Sediment ...
CAGTTTAGGCCATATTTCTGAAAATGAACTCCATCCAACTCCAGAATTCTTGACTATTTCAGTCATACTATAATCCGTATCCCTAGATAAAATTAAAAAGTCAAGTATTCTAATTAACGGGTAATCCCAAAAATATTCCACAAATACACTTTTTTCCATTTTTTGGGTTCGTATGTTTTTAATATATAAACATTTCTAAATTGGGAAACTAATTGATTAAAACTCTTCAATTGAAGATTCATTGACCAATCCTTTCTTCTTCAAAAAATCTATCTGATTCTGCTTGTACTTGAATATTATATCCCCTTTTTTATTATCCAATTCCCATGGTTCAACAAGAATCGTGTCATTTTCCCTTATCCACAGCTTTCTTTTCAGCCTTCCAGGAATCCTGCATATCCTTGATTTTCCGTCAAAGCATCTCACTCTTGCCCTGCTTCCCCCTAATCTCTGTTCAACTATGCCTATTGACTGTCTTCCTCTTGGGATCTTCACACGTACAAAATCATCTTCCTGATCTTCCAGCATATGTATAAAGAACCAACTTATTTTATAAATCTTTTCCAGATCATAACAGCAAGGCATAAGGAATTCCTTTTATTTTTTTTACCCCATCTTTTTCAATTAATTCATTCCTTAATGCAAAATTCACTGATTCTTCGCCAACTATATTAAGAAGTGCATTCTCTTTTATCAAGTTCAGGATATCCTTCTCAAACATCGGCTCTCCGTGATAAAATCCTTTTGAAACGTTCAGTATTTTTTTTCCTTCCTCAAACGTCTTTCCTATTAAATTTCCATCGCAGATTGACAATAATTTCCTATTATTATAAAAATGCTCCTTTACAAATATCATATTTTAGAATTGATGTAATGTCTTGCTCCGCATGCCTGGCATTTTACATAAGTAAACCTGTCCTCCCTGTTTAATGTTGTGTCCGGCTTTCTGCATTCCTTGCATATCACAAAATCATTTGCATACTGCTCTATCTTCTGATTTATCAATGCAGAGGATATTTTTCTGTTGATAATCAATCTTGGACCGTCAAGATTTCCAGGGGTGGCCAATTCTCTCAAAAGATACTTCTGAAAGTGATCAGAATCCCTTCTGAAAATTTGGGATATTTTCAGGAAATTTGCTATTATTGTCTTGTTTCCCTGAATAATGCTCTGCGCCTTTGGAATCTCAAACCTTTCAGAGCTTACTTTTATCTCCGGAAGATCCCTGTATGCCTTATCCAATAATTCCCCATATTTCATGGTAACTTACTAAAAAGAGAATTTATAAATTTACTTGTTAATCTTCCTTCAAGAGATTTTTTTATGCTGATTTTATTATTTTCATTTGATTCCTTGTTAAATTTATCCAAGCAGTATCCCATCCCAAGAAGAATATCGCTCCTGCTATTATTAATTCTGTCCTATAATTGTTCACAAATTCAGATATTGCCTGATATTCCATTTTATTTCAACAATTTATATTTTCCATTAACTTCAAATATTTCCCCTTCTTTCAAGAGCTCTTCCACCGCATCAAAAACCAAAGTAGAGCCTGTCTTCTGCAACAGTTCCTGCTTTGACACCCCTTCCTCGCTGTTTGAGCTGTCTATTATGTTTAATATCTGGTTCCTCAAAGACCTGCCTGAGAACTTTATTTCCTCAATCACCATTCTCTCTTCATTCTGCCCTTTTGCTTCATATAATTCATTTAACTTTCCGTATTCAGCCTCTAATTCATTTTTTCTTATTAACATCCATTTTTCATCAACCTTCCTTATTATTTCCGGATGGATGTATAGTTGAGAGCTTATAGAATTCTGCCTTATCCTACCTATAAGAAGGATTACATCCCCTATGTTCGCCTTTTCCATGATTTTCTTGTTTTCATTCCATGATTTGGCTGAGATTTGAGACGAGCGGTCATCAAGCGTGATGGAAGAGTAATTCTCAGTTTCATACTTGCTTATTACCACGGCAATTATATTAACCCTGCTCACTCTTTTGTTATTGAATTCTATGTAATTTGGTTCAAACTCTCCAAGGGATTTCACATAATTTGAATTATTTATGTCTGATATCCAGAGCTTGTATGCAGTGTTTCTTGATATCATAATTTTACTTATAATAGAAATTTATTTAAATCTAAAGGAATCATCAAAGTTTTGATATAAAATTATGCTTTGGAGAAAATATTTCCGCTTCCCTCTTCAATTTTTCAAGGGCATCCTCCACCTGATCTTGAGAATATCCTTTTTTCTTTGCTTCTTCAATCAATGCTTCAATTGGAATAATCTTGTTATATTTTGCATCCATCTCTTTTATTAATTCCCTTATTAGGACTATCCTTGATCTTTGGGTAGCTGTTATCCCTGTGGAAATCCTGTCGATGTCTATTTTTCCTGTTTCAGGGTCAATTCCTACTTGCATCAAGCAATGAGTAAGAATTTCAATTGCTCTTTTTGCATCTTTTCTCTTCACTTCCTTGGATAATCTAACTTTTGCCGATGCCTCTGCTAATCTTACAAGAGCTTCCAACTGCCTTGCACTTATTGGAATTGGTTTTATTTCGGATTCTGAAGATTGGCCTTTATTTCTTAGATCAACATAAAACTTTTTTATTTCCTCAACTGCTCCATCTGTAAGAACCGGCTTGATATTTATTTTTGCATAAGCAATATACTTCCTTAATAATTTTGGATTTATGGGGGATTCTATCTTGCCTGATTTCTGCTGCAATTCCAAAACATGGGAAGCTATTTTTTCATCTCTTTCTTTATTAGGAATATCCCTTATAAGAAATATCAGATCAAACCTGTTAATCAATGGTGCTGGGAGATCAATCTGTGATGCCATTGAAGCATAAGGATCAAATCTCCCAAACTTGGGGTTTGCCGCTGCGAGAACGCTTGTCTGGCACCTCAATGTTGCCTGAATATTCGCTTTTGCGATGCTGATGGTTTGCTGCTCCAGCGCCTCATGAATTGCACTTCTATCTTCTGGAGTCATTTTGTCCAGTTCATCTATTGCTGCCAAACCACCATTTGCCAATACTAATGCACCTGCTTCAAGAGCCCAGCCTCGAATAAACTCATCCTTTATTACTGAGGCTGTGAGGCCGGCTCCAGATGAACCTTTTCCGCTTACAAATCTTGCTTTTGGCGCTGCTTTTGAAACAAACTGCAATAATGAAGATTTGGCTGCTCCCGGATCTCCTACAAGGAGGATATGAATATCCCCCCTAATTACAGTTCCATCCTCTTTTACTTTTCTAACTCCGGATAAAAGCTGAAATATAATTGCCTCTTTTACCTTTTCATAACCATAAATTGAGGGAGCGATAGAACCTATTAATTTTTCATATATCATAGGATCTTTTGAAAGATTTTTTATTTCTTCCTCCTCTTCTTTAAAAATTTCTAATTCTTCATAAGTTTCCTGTATTGGAATTATAGAATTGGCATCCATCATCAATTCAAAGTTAACTGACTTCGCCCCGGTCTTCAGAGTTATTGGAACTTCCTTTATTATTCCATTTATCCTTATTTTAGAGCCAGGAGTTGTTTTTTTCTCCATTCTAGGCTCAACCAAATCTTCCTTGAGATATACTGGAAGCCTTTTTGCCTGCTCTCCTCCCTCAAGGTTTTCAGGAGATTCTTCAATGACCAGCCTTTGGGCATCAACTAATTCCTTGGATAGCAACCTAAATCTCTGCCTGTTTCCGCAGGAGCATCTTGAAGGCTCCTTGAATTTTGTATCAAGCTGCAGTATTGAAATTGTATTCCCACATACAGAGCATTCAAACTTTGCAGAAGTCACCTGGGGCCTTACATCTGAGGCCTGCCTTACTATGCCTTCTATGTAAACAAATTTGACTAAGTTTTTTGATCTTATATCCCTAATATTAAGAAATTGGGATTTTGGAAGGTTGTATATTCTTGGCTTTATATCTTTTTCAAATTCATATATGGCAAGCTCCAGTGTTTTTATCCCATCTTCAGGAGATTCAAGGATAAATTCCCCCATCTCAGGGGAATACTCCGCTATTTCAAAGAAATCAATGTAAATAAATAATATCCCTTTTGAAGCTGCTTCATGTATTTTTTTCTCGTAATACTGCTCTATAAACCCCTTAAAGTTCTCTATTTGCTCATTTAATGTTTGCATCTTTCTTTGTTTTTTTCAATACTATAACCAATTTATCAACTGCTTCCCTCAGAGTTTGCTCTGATCTTGTTCCAGTGCATACTATCTTTCCATTACTGAACAAAAGAAATGTCGCCCTTGTTCCCTGCAATTTGAAAACCAGGCCTGGAAACTGCTCTGGCTCATATTCTGTGTTTGGCAATTTCAAAGCAAGGAAATTTAGATTTAAATCCATTTTTATATCGCCTGAAGCAACCATGTTCTGGACATTTATCTTCGGCTTTACTTTTATTCTTATCTTTATCTTGGCTAAATTTTTTATTATTTTCTGAAGGGATTCTTTTACTTTTCCAAGAGATTTCGCTCCCGTGCATACGACCTTTCCAGAACTGAATATTAAAGCTGATGTCTTTGGGTCTTTTATCCTCATAACTAACCCTGGAAACTGCTCTGGATTATATTCTGTGTTTGGCAGAGTTTCAGCGAGCTTCACCAATGGAATATCATGCTCAAGAGAAGTAGAGACAACTATATTTTGTATTTTTATTTCTGGCTTTGATGAATTTTTACTCATATATTAACCCCCTTTTTAATGTTTTGATTTATAAATACAGGAAAAAGTATATAAATGTATTATATAAATAAAAGGTAATTACTCAATAGTTAAATTCTATATGAAATTCTTTTTCTTTTATCTTTGCTGTTTCTTTTATTTTCGGATTCTTTATTTCTTTTACAGAAGCATTAACATGCTTCTTGATTAAATGAATATCAAGATCTTGAGTTGATTTTATGTTTATCTCAATCTTGTCATCTTTCTTCAAGTTTGACTTTTTCCTCAAATCCTGGATTCTTCTTATCAATTCTCTGGTATATCCCTCTTTCAATAGTTCCGGGGTTAATTTTTTGTTCAATTCAATTTTTTCTTCCTTTGACTCTTTTACAATTATTTTCTTTATATTAACCTGCCTTCTTATAAGATCATCAAGATCTTTTACTGCCTTGACATTCTTTGTATAAATCACGACTTCTGGTAAAGGCCATCTCACTCCAAGCTGAATCTTTTCTCTTTGAGCAAGAATTTCCTGAATTATTTTTTGGGCATCATCCATTTCTTCCTCTAATTTTTTGTTAATCAATTTGGAATCAAACTTTGGCCATTTTTCAAGATGAATTGATTCTTCCCTTAATTTTATGGGCTTCTTTAATTTCTGATAAATGTCATCTGTTATGAAAGGAGAAATAATTGAAAGCATCTTCAATGAATCAAGAAGAACCCTTTCTATTGTCCGAATAACAATTTTCTCTTCTATCCTGTCCCTTACAAACTTAATGTAAGTCCTGCTCAATTCTAAAAATAAATCTTCAATCAATTTTGCTACTTCATCTATCCTGTAATTATCCATCAATTCAGTTGCATTTTTTATTGTTAAGTTCAGTCTGGATAATATCCATTTGTCTTCTATTTCAAGCTTTGATTTTTTATTTGAATCAATATAATTAAGCAAGTAATTTGATGTGTTAACAAGAACATCAAGATTCCTCAATTTTATTTTAAGCTCATCCCATGAAAAATTAACATCCTTCCCTGCATTCAATGAATGAAAGTAAAACCTAAATGCATCAACACCATAACTTTCTATTGCTTCATTAGGAGAGACTATATTTCCAAGAGACTTTGACATTTTTTTTCCTTCAAAATCACGAATCATTCCATGCAAATAAGCATTTTCAAATGAATTTTTTCCAAAAGTTATATTTGAGCATAATTGCAGCATGTAGAACCATAATCTTGTCTGCTCTGTAGCTTCCAGTATTAAATCTGCAGGATAGTATTTTTTCATTAATTTTAAATCATTATTCAAGCAATTCCATGAAACAGTTCCAGAATCAAGCCATACATCAAGGACATCCAAAATTCTTTTCATTGTTCCATTGCATTTCCTGCACTTGAATGTAACTTCGTCTATCCATGGCTTGTGCAAATCTTTCGGAATATTTTTGAAATATTTCTTTAATTCATCAATTGAACCTATAATTATGTTATTAAAACATTTATCGCACTGCCACAAAGGCATTGGAGTTCCCCAGTATCTTTGCCTTGTTACCACATTGTCCTTAAGGTTTTCAATCCATTTTATGTAAGAATCCCCATATGATTTTGGAACCCAGTTTACTTTTTTTGATTGAGCTAAAAATTTAGGAATTAAATCCTCAACCTTAAAGAACCACTGTGTTGTTGTTCTGAATATAACTGGATTTTTGCATCTCCAGCAGTTAGGATAGTCATGTTCGACTTCTGATGTGGCGATCAATGCATCCCTGTTCTGCAATGCGTCTATAAACAATTGATTGTCTTTTTTTGCATTTAATTTTGAGAATTCCCCCATATCATCGGGATAATTTCCTTTTTCATCAAGATTATTGAAAGGATGAATCTTATTTTCCTTTCCAACTTCATAGTCTTCAGGACCACATCCAGGAGCAAGGTGAACTAAACCTGTTCCTGATGATACATCCACATATCTCTCTGAAAGAACAACTGTAAATGCATTCTTTGATTCCTTCAATATATCATCATATTTCTTTTTTAAAGTATCATAAAAAGGATGTTCATATCTTAATCCTTTTAATTTAGCACCTTTGAAAATTTCTTTTATCTCCAATTTATGATGGGTAAAATTCTGAATTACCGGCGCTGCCAACTGCTTTGCAAGAATCCAAATTTCATCCCCTACTTTTGCTCTTACATAATCAATTTTTGGATTAACCATAATACCAAGATTAAAACAAAAGGTCCATGGAGTTGTCGTCCACACGCATAGATATTCATTATCTTTTCCTTTTAATTTCAGCTTGACAAATATTGAAGTGTCTTTTACATTTTCATATTCCAGCTCATGTTTTGCCAGGGCAGTTTCGCATGACTGACACCAAGTCATTGTTTTCTCACCGAGATAAAGCCTTTTTTGCTCATAGGCCTTTTTAATTAATAACCATTCATTTTCCATAAATTCATTTTTTATGGGCATATAAGAATCATCAAAATCCATCCAAACACCCAGCCTCTTCAAATCTTCAGTCATCAGATTAGCCATTTCAACTGAAAATTTCTTGCATTCCCTTACAAATCTTTCAACGCCATACTCCTCAATCTGCTTCTTGTCTTCAATCTTAAGGTTCTTTTGAACTGCATTTTCAATGGGCATACCATGCATGTCAAAGCCATTCCTGTCCCAAACATCAAAACCCTGCATTCTCTTGTATCTCATAATCTGGTCTTTCAGGCAGTTATTCCACGCCGTTCCAATATGGATTTTCCCAGAAGTGTATGGCGGTCCCTGAAGGAAATAGAATTTTTTTCCTTTTGAATTTCTCTTCTTTATCTTATCATATATATCATTATCCTGCCAGAATTTCAGAACATTCTTCTCAATTTCCTTGAAATCATACATATTATTTATCTTTATTTTTAGTTTTAAAAATATATCTTTTATCAGAATAAGGTTTATAATACTTCATTAGTTTTAGGTTATATGGAAATTTGGATAGAAAAATATAGGTCCAGGAATTTTGAGGATATTATAGGGCAGAAAACAATAGTGAAAAGAGTCAGGGCAATGGTTGAAAAGAAGAGCATTCCGCACCTTTTATTTACAGGTCCTGCAGGTTCAGGAAAAACGAGTTTAGCATTAGTTATAGCAAAAGAGCTATATGGAAGTTCCTGGAGAGAAAATTTTCTTGAGTTGAATGCATCAGATGATCGCGGAATCGACGTTGTCAGGAATACAATCAAAGATTTTGCGAAAACAAAATCAATTGGAAATGTTCCATTTAAGATTATTTATCTTGATGAAAGTGATTCATTAACAAAAGAAGCACAGCAGGCATTAAGGAGAACAATGGAGAATTATTCTTCTGTTACTATATTTATTTTAAGCTGCAACTATTCCTCTAAAATAATTGATCCCATACAATCAAGGTGCACAATATTCAGATTCAAAGGGATAGAAAAAGAGGATGTTCTTGAGTACATTGACAAGATTGCAAAAAAAGAGAATTTAAAAATTTCAAAAGAAGCCAAGGAAAGATTATATGAAAATTCCAATGGTGACTTGAGAAGATTGTTGAACATATTGCAGAGCTGCGCTTCTGTTTCCAATGATATCAATGAAGATGTTATTTATGAAACTGTAAGCGGTGCACATCCAAAAGAGATAAGACAGATAGTAGAATATGCAATAAAAGGAGAATTTTTAAAATCCAAAACAATGCTATTGGATATAATGCTAAAAAATGGCTTAAGCGGTTTGGATGTCATAAAACAGATGCAGAAAGAAGTTCTTGATTTGGATATTAATGAAAAAGACAAAATGAAACTAATTGAAAAATGTGGCGAGATTGAGTTTAGGATGGTTGAAGGGAGTGATGAATTCATACAATTGCAGGCTTTGCTTGCAGGATTTTACTTAAAATGATAGATTTTGTTTATTCTCCTGTGTATGATGAGTTGTTCACTGTTATGAGGAAGAAAAAATTTTCAGGGGAACAGTTCATAGATATGGAGAAATTTTGCGCTTTGCTAGAGTCTTTCTGGAAAAAAGATGGTGATAAAATAAAAAAAGAAATTGAAAAAGTTTCTAGACTTAAGTTTAATGGTAAGATAGAATGTTTTTTGGTTAGAGATATGAGCTTCAATGCAATAAGCTTCCCATTTACATTAAGATATAATAAAAACATGGAAATTATCAAAGGAATATTGATTCATGAGCTTATACATATTTTATTGAAGGATAATAAAAGATTGCTGGAATTGGTGAGAAAGAAATTTGATTATGAGGACTATGACTTCAAGGTTCATTTTCCTGTTCTTTTAGTGCAAAGAAAAGTCATTGAGAACATTTATGGAAAAGAATATTTCAAGAAAGTCCTGCAGAACGAGAATTATATAGATGAGCTTGGATATGAATGGGAGAGAGTGAACAATTATTATGGAAAGTTTAGCAACAATATAATCGGTTTTATACAAAATGCTGTTAAATAAATACAAGCCCAAAAAGTTGAATGAAATTATTGGACAGGATAATGCCATATCTAAATTAAGAAAAGCTGTCAATGAAAAAAAAGCTGTTCTCATTTATGGAGTTCCTGGAATTGGAAAAAGTTCTTCTATTTATACATTAGCTCATAATTTAGACTATGAAATTATTGAAATTAATGCCTCGGATTACAGAAACAAGGATCAGATTGATAAAAAAGTAGGAAGCTCTTCAAGACAGCAGAGCTTGTTTTCAAAAGGGAAAATAATACTAATAGATGAAATAGATGGACTTAACAAGGATGATAGAGGAGCAGTCCAGGAAATAATAAACATCATAAAAGATTCAAGTCACCCCATAATCATAATTGGGAATGATATATTTGATTCAAAATTCAAAGATTTGAGAAAGAACTGTGAACTAATCCAGTTTGAAAGACTAAATTACCTTGATGTCTTGAAGATATTGAAGAATATTTTGAACAAAGAAAATATACAAGTTGATGAAGAATGTCTAAGAAAAATAGCTGTTAATTCAAAAGGAGATGCGAGAAGCGCAATAAATGATTTAGAGCTTCTAATGATAAGCAATGATAAAATCTCATTAAGGGACAAGAAAGAAACAATCCTCAATGCATTGAAGAATATATTCAAAACAAAGAACCAGGAAGAAATACAAAAATCCATTGAAATGCTTGATGAGGACCTTGATGAAGTTTTTTTATGGATCGAGGAGAATATTCCCTATGAATACAAGAATGAAGAGCTAAAGCAGGCATATGATTATTTAAGCAAAGCTGATGTTTTCAGGGGAAGAATAAGAAGATGGCAGTACTGGAGATTTTTGGTTTATGAAAATTCTTTGATGAATCTTGGAGTTGCTTTTTCCAAGGACAAAATAGACAATAAATTTATCACTTACAGAAGAAATTCAAGAATCTTGAAGATCTGGATAAACAACAGGAGGAATGACATAAAAAAAGAATTGTCTGAAAAATTACCTAAGGAATTGCACATGTCAAAAGCAAAATTTAGGAAAGAGTTTAATTATATGAAGTTTTTACATTGATTCTAATTTTTGAATTCTTTGATCAATTGGCGGATGGCTATTAAACATATTTGATAACCATTGTTTTTTCTTAAAAGGATTGCTTATAAAAAGGTGGCTCGTTGACGAAGAGGCTGTCTTCAATTCAGAAGTATCATTCTTTATTTTTTTCAATGCATCTGCCAAACCTTTGGGATATCTTGTCAACAACGCACCAGAAGCATCTGCAAGATATTCTCTTTTTTTTGATATAGCAAACTTAATCATTTGAGCAATTATCGGAGCAAGTATCAACAAAATAATTCCAATAACAATAAAAATTAAATTTGCTCTTCCTCCTCGGTTATCATTTGAACCAATGCCTCCAAACAAGAAACTTCTCAACATAATTTCACTTGTAAAAACAATTATACCAACTAATACTGAAGCTAGAACCATAACTCTGATGTCATAATTCTTAATGTGAGAAAGTTCGTGAGCAATTACTCCTTCCAATTCCTGCCTGTTTAATTTCTGAATGGCTCCTTCTGTGAAGGCGACTGATGAATTATTATAATTTCTGCCACAGGCAAATGCATTTATCTGGTTTCCTGGAATAACATAAACTTTTGGTTTAGGAATTCCTGCAGCTATTGCAAGCCCTTCAACAGTATTAATCAAATGAGCATGGTCTTTCTTATTTGCCTCTTTTGCATGAGACATGGCTAAAACTATTTTATCACCAGAATAATAACTGATCAAAGCAAAGATTACTGCAATAACTGCTGCAAAAATAATAAAAGTAATCCCCTGAAAGAACAGCAGGTTAATCACATAAGCCAGTATCCCTATGAATATAAAAAATCCAAAAAAGAGCAATACAGATTTCCATTTATTGGAATTTATTTCAGAATACATCTTAAAATTCTACTTTGATGTTCTCTTTTTCCTTTCCTTCTGTCTTGAAGAATTCTTTCTCATCAAACTTGAACAGATTTGCAATCAAATTTGTTGGAAATCCCTGGATTTTTGTGTTGAATGACATCACACTATCATTGTAGAACTGCCTTGCATAAGCAATCTTTGATTCCGTTCCAGACAATTCTTCCTGGAGCATCTTGAAATTTTCATTTGCTTTCAATTGCGGATAATTTTCAGCAACTGCAAAAATGGATTTTAACGCATCAGTTATCTGATTGGAAGCTTTTGCCTTTTGCTCCATAGAACCTGAAACTAATTGTGATCTTGCTTTTGTCAATTCAGTGAGAACTGTTTTTTCATGCTTGACATAGCCCTTGACTGTGCTAATCAAGTTTGGTATAAGGTCATATCTTCTTTTTAATTGAACGTCAATCTGAGACCAGGCATTATTTATCCTGTTTCTCAGGACAATAAATCTGTTATAAGCCATTATTATATACAATATCAGCACTCCAAAAATTATTAACACCCAGTATATTGAATTCATAATTAAATAAAATGTTTATATGTTTAAAAGGTTTTTGGATAAAAATTTAAAAGGGAAGGGTTTAAATATTTATATAATGGTATAAATTATTAGACAAAATGGTAAGATTTGATGAACTATTGGGAAATAAAAGTTTAATCAAGATACTGCATTTTCTTATTGAGAACAACAATGAACTATCACAAACAAAGATAAGGGCAAAAATAAAGATAGCCAAAGCAACCTTGATAAAATGGCTTAATTATCTTGAAAATAATAATTTTGTTCATGCAAGAATAGAAGGAGTTTCTAAGTTATACACGCTAAATAAAGAGAGTGTTATATTAAAACAATTTAAAATCCTAGGTAATATAATAAAGATCCAGGAGTTGAGTAATTTAATAAAAAAGCATAATATTAAAATTTATTTATATGGAAGTGTGGCAAGAGGTGAAGATTCAAAAGAGAGTGATGTTGATTTATTAATCATTGGGAATATTAAGAGGCAGGATATTATAAATGATGTGAATAATTTAAGCAAAAGAATAAACAAGGAAATAACATTGCAGATATTCAGCGAACTTGAATGGGTTAATCTGGGAAAAAAAGACAGGGCATTTTATGAAAGAGTTGAAAAAGACAAGATAGAAATTTAAAATGGATATAAATGAGTGTTTGGAAAAAGGATATTTGATAAAGATAACAAAAAAAGATGATTTAATCAAGAAGGAATTAGAAGAATCTGAATATGATATTGACAGAGCAAGAAAAGCTTTTGATGATGAAGACTTTAAATGGAGTATCGTAATGAGTTATTACACTATGTTTCATTCTGCAAGAGCCTTATTGTTCGGATTAGGATTTCAGGAAAAAAGGCATTTTGCCATTCCAATTGTTTTGGAATATTTAAACAAGAAAGGAAAAATAGAAAGGAAATACATAAATTATTTCAATGCGGCTATTTCTTCAAGGGAGGATGCGGATTACCATTATACTTATTCAATAAGAATTGCAGAAGATAATTTAACAATAGCTGAGGAATTCAAAGAAAGAATAAAAGAGATGATTAACAATGAATTATGACATTATTATAGGAAGAGATGATAAGCAGATCAAGGAACTTGGAGATAAGGGATTAATCTTTCTTGGAAAACAGTATGTCAAGATGGGGCAGTTCAGCTCTTTAAGCAATAGGGTTATGCTTGATGTCAATACAAGCCATGTAATTTTAGTAACTGGAAAACGCGGAATGGGCAAGTCTTATGCGCTATCCGTGATTGCTGAAGAAATGACACATCTCCCCGAGGAAGTGAACAAAAATATAGCCATACTAATGATAGACACAATGGGAATATTCTGGAGCATGAAATATCCAAATTCAAGGCAGGAAGATGAATTAAGAGAATGGAGTTTAAAACCTCAAGGGCTGAATGTAAAAGTTTATGTTCCTCTTGGAAAATTTAATGATTATAAAAATAAAGGAATTCCTGCTGATTTGTCCTTTTCAATAAGACCAAGCGAGTTAAATGCAAATGACTGGTGCAATGTTTTTAATTTAAGTTTAACAGATTCGATTGGGGTTTTAATTGAAAGAATAATTTCTGATTCAAAAAAGGATTATGATTTGGATGATATAATAAATGAAATAAAAAAAGACAAGAAATCCAACCAAGAAATAAAAAATGCTGTTGAAAACAGATTTCAGGCTGCCAAGTCATGGGGCATATTTGACAAGAAAGCAGTTGAGATAAAAGATATAATAAAGGGTGGGCAAGTTTCTATATTAGATACAAGCTGCTATGATGATTTCAATGTAAAGGCCCTAGTCACCGGAATATTGTGCAAAAAATTAATGCAGGAAAGAATGACCGAAAGAAAAAAAGAGGAAATGTCAAGAATTCAGGCAGGAGAGCATTTCTTGATTAAAGAAGAGCAGGATTTTCCTATGGTTTGGATACTCCTTGATGAAAGTCATGAGTTTTTGCCAAAAAAAGGAACTACCCCGGCAACTGATTCATTAATTCAGATATTAAGAGAAGGGAGGCAACCCGGAATTTCTTTAGTATTGGCAACACAACAGCCGGGAGAAATTCATAAAGATGTTTTAACCCAGTCTGATATTGTTATAAGCTTCAAGTTAACTGCAAAAATTGATATAGAAGCATTGAATGCAATAATGCAGACTTATCTTACTTCAGATATACTTGCTTATATTAATAATCTGCCTGATATAAAGGGCTCTGGAATTATTTTGGATGATACTTCTGAAAGAATATATTCATTCAAGACAAGACCTAAGTTAAGCTGGCACGGGGGGGATGCTCCAAGCGCAGTAAAAATAAAGAAAAAAATTCTGGATATCGGATTATGAGGGACAAACACACTTTAAGGGCATTAAGGGAAGGTTATTTGGGGAGGGCTGTTTACAAACTGCAGGAAATAGACAAGAGATTTAACTTGATAAAAAAAGAGAGCAAGGTTCTGGACTTGGGATGTTACCCCGGCTCATGGATTCAATATTTAATTGGATTGAACTGTGATGTTTATGGCATAGACATAAAAGAAGTAAAAGGATTAAAATTCAAGTTCATACAAAAAGATGTTTGTGATGATTCAATATTTGATCATCTTAATAATGACTTTGATGCTGTAATTTCTGACTTGGCTCCAAGATTAAGCGGGATAAAAGAACTGGACAATGAAATAAGCTATGAACTATGCTACAGGGCTTTTGAGATTGCAAAGAAAATTCTAAAGCATAAGGGAAATTTTTTAGTCAAGACATTTGACAATCCAAGACTAAAAGAATTTATTAAAAAACTTGAAAGAAATTTTGACTATGTAAAGGCATTCAAGCCGCAAGTGAGCAAGAAAAGAAGCAATGAAATTTATGTTATAGCCAAATCAAAATTCTAATCCTAAAACTCTTGAAATAAATTCTTCTATCTCTTTTAGTTTATCTTTGTTTAATGAAACTTGCAATCCATAAGAGGTTGGTTTTGTTATAACAAATTCTTCTTTGATTAATTTTTCAGCTATTTTATTTACATCTTTGCCTAAATGAGAAGGGAAACCTCTTCTTAATGTATCAAATGGGGTATGAACGCCACCAATTACTTTTTTTCTTCTTAAATGATATAAAATAGTTGCTTTAATGTTATCTTCGTTAGATACCATATTGTTAAGTAATTTAATCATATTTAAATGTTTCTAATATTGAAATATAAAAACATAAAGAGAAACATTTATATACTAGAATCTATAGACTATACTTTGTGAAGAACGAAACAGTATTCATAGAAGTATTTGGTAATAATCCTATAATGAAGGTTTTAGATTTCCTTATAACCTTTCAGTTATTTGATTATCCATTAACAGAAATAGCTAGAAATTCAGAAGTAAGCTATTCTACATTACAGACATTCTGGAACAAGTTGGAAAAAAATAAAATAGTTATAAAAACAAGAAGAGTTGGAAAATCTGATTTGTACAAATTGAATACAAACAATCCCGCCATAAAACAATTAATTAGGTTGGATTGGAATTTAATCAAGGGTTCTGAAGAAGAAATGATGATTGCTGCTTAATTTATTTGCAAATCAAAACATAGTCTGTAAGTGTATGGAGAATAAACTCCTGCTTTTACAATTTTCTTTATTTTTATTTTTTTAGAATAATTTAATATCTTAGTTTTTACATCTTTCAATTCTTTTTCTTGTGCAAAAGTATAGAAATGAATTATTCCTTTTGGTTTAATGTATTTCAATGCTAATTCTAAATAGGAAAATGAGTCTGAAGGATGGGGCATTGTAATCCTGTCAAACTTTTTATTTATTCTTGGAATAATTTTTTTCACATCGCCCTGAAACAGTTTTATTTTTCTTGATTTATTTAGTATTAAATTTTCCTTTGCATACTTGTTGCATTCTCTGCTTAGTTCTATTGCATAAATTTCCTTGGGTTTTGAATGCTTTTCTAAAATTATTGAAATCGGAGATATTCCACTAAACATCACGAGAACTAATTCATTATTTTTCACCTGCTTTGCTATCCTTAATCTTTCATTTGAGGATCTTACAGAAAAATAACATTTCTCTATGTTCAGCCTGAATAAACAGCCACTTTCCTTATGAATTGTTTCTTTAGTTCTTTCTCCTGCCAGTATTGTGATCTTTGGAGTTCTTAACCTTCCTGAGTATTTTCCTGACTTGTATGCAACCGTTTTTATCCTATTGCTTAAAAGAGATTTTGCCTTTTCTTTAGTTATTTCCCCATTGAATACAATAATATTTCCAATAATGTCATATGAAACCATACTATTCTTAAAAAAAAGATTTATATATACCTTTTGATGCTATTATCTATGCATAAAAAAGAAACTGTAAGACTTGTTTATCTTCTGGCATTCACTTTCTTAGCATTATCTGTTTTTGGGGGATTGGGATTCTATGACAATTACAATGCAATAACTGGGGCAACTACGTATTCATATTTTGGGAATCTGGGAAGTTTAATGGAAGAAGCATTAAGGTTACCTTTTGAATCTGTGATTGCTCCTTTTTTTACAACAGTTTTTGGTCCTGATTATTATATATATTCAATAAAAATCCTTTTAATAATAGTTTTAAGCATAATCTTTAATCTTGGAACTATCTTGTTATTTAAAGAAAACAAGAAATCTGCGAGATGGATTGCAATAATATTTGCCACTCTTGGAGTTGTTTTGATACCTTCTGAATTTTTAAGCTTATTATTTGGTGGACAAGGCGGAGATATGGGGGTAATAGGAATGTTTATAGTAAGTGCTATCATTTTGGCATTTTTGCTTGGGATATTCATTCCTTTATTCAAGTGGGATGCAAAGGGAATAGGAAATAATATTTTAAGGGGATTATCATTTATTGTGTTAATATTCTTGGTTAGCTGGGTTAGATCCTTTTCTGAAATGCCGGGCTTTCTTGCTATAACATTAGATTTGATTACCTTGGTTTGTTTGATTATGTTCATAATATCTTTTATTAGGGCATTTTCAGGAACTGGAAGGGATGCTGTTTCAGCAGGAGGTAGGGGGTTAAATAGTCTAAGAGAAACAGGAGGTTTAAGAACCCAACCTGGAAGAATTAGAAATTGGGTTAAGGATATTTGGGGAAAAAAACTAGAAAAAGATGAAATCCCCTCAGGTACATTTAAATCCGATGACACTAATAACCAAACTAGGGATAATCTCAAAAAAATAATAATTTCGAATTATAATGTAATAAGAGCCAATTATGGGTATATAATGGAAAATTCTAATAATATTAGAAACTTCAAAAAAATAGTAAAATATCTGGAAAAAATAAGAGATTATTCTGCTGGCATAAATTCAAGTATTGGTTTTTCTAATTTATATAAAACTGATGGGAATATTAATTTAATATATACATTATTCTCAAAAATAGAAAAAGATAGCAAGGCTTTAATAGAAGGATTCAATGCAGTGAGAGAGACTATTTCTTTTAAGGCACTTTTAGCCAGACTTGAGAGTAGTATTGGCAAGACTATTAGAGATCTACAAAGTCCGATAAATAAATTATAATAAAAAGTTTATTTTATTACTTTTAGTTCATTCCTCAACTTTTCTATTTTGCTGAAATTCAACTCTTTTTTGTTTAACTCTGCCTTTATCGATTTCAATATTTTATTCTGCTCCCGAAATTCTATATCCTTTACTAAGATATCAATTATTTTTATAATAGAACTTTTATTATAAACAAGATAAAGAAAATAACCCAGGCGAGAACCCCCAGACCTCCGACAGTGGCGACAAAGGTAGGGAGCACTCCGGAACCGGAATTAAATGAAACATCCCAGAAAGCGCTGTTGTTTATCTCTTTGGGCTTGTACATTGCCCATGCTTCGGAGAATTTATTAGGACCTATGCCGAAAACCGGGTCTTGCTTGAGCGCGGACTTGGCCACAGACATCGTAGCCGAGAGTGACGGACTGACTTCATTGTTAGTTATACCCAAGCGCCCCGGCAAAATACCCCCGATGAATTGCCCGGACATAAAGAACATGAGCGTAACCATGATAACGACAAAAGAAAATGTGGGGAAAGGAACTTTGTGCTCCCCACCCGCATGGCTCGCGTCAGCGTGTTCCCCTTCTCCCCTATGAGAAGCAATTGAAACTTTATATACAAAGATAATCAGGCCGGAAATACCGATGAGCTGCCAAACAAAGGGAAAGTTCACCGCCGCTACCATGGCCATAGAGAGCAGGGTGAGC
>Ga0209542_10009405_pt1 | contig 17924 bp, 20 predicted proteins | sample RifCSPhighO2_01_FD_184028 | JGI IMG/M metagenome (GOLD analysis project Ga0209542, IMG submission 184028) | Soil microbial communities from Rifle, Colorado - Rifle CSP2_plank highO2_0.1 (SPAdes) (version 2) | ecosystem: Environmental > Terrestrial > Deep subsurface > Rock core/Sediment ...
AATAATTGCTCGGGAGGGTTGACCCCTGTATAATCCTGCGACGCGGGTATGGTTCAATGGTAGAACATTTGGTTGCCAATCAAATGACCCGGGTTCGATTCCCGGTACCCGCACTACTTCGCTCTGTCGCTTCGCGACCGAGCTTCGAAGTGCAAGCACTATAAATTTCTGAACGAGCAAGGATTGTCACCGATTACGAAGTAGTCCTTCGAAGCTTTACCGTGTCCTCCATAGCTTTAGCGAAGGAGGAGCGGAGTAGGGCATAATTTAGGCATGCATTACGTATACATTCTCCGAGACGAGACAGGGAACGTGTACAACGGCTACAGCAATGACCTACGAAAACGCCTGCAGTACCACAGGAGCGGAAATGTTCTGAGCACAAAAAAACATTCCGCACCGAAAGTAATTTGGTATTGCGCATTCGAAAGCAAACAAAAAGCCCTGCGGTTCGAGAAATATTTAAAAGCTGGCTCGGGACACGCTTTCGCGCGCAAACACCTACATGACTAACGCTGCTGTGCTCCCGCCAGGATTCGAACCTGGAACAACTGCTTCGAAGGCAGTTATGATATCCATTTCACCACGAGAGCGTTTCGACATGATACGCGGAACTTCGCTGAAATACAAAGAATGCAATACAATACTCCCATGAAAGAAGAAGGGCTCTCCGTACCGAAAGAACTCGTAGAACTCTGCGGGGTATTGGAAGCCGCCGGATACGAAGCGTATCTCGTCGGCGGATGCGTGCGCGATTTGCTACTCGGACGCGAACCGAAAGATTGGGACATCACGACAAACGCGAAGCCCGAAGAAATACAAAAATTGTTTCCGGAAACATTTTACGAAAACGATTTCGGAACTGTCGGCGTCGTTACGCAATCAGAAAACCCACGGCTCAAAGTAGTGGAGATTACTCCGTATCGTATTGAAGGAAAATATTCCAACGCCCGACATCCGGACGAAGTAAAGTTCGGCGACACCCTAAAAGATGATTTGGAGCGGCGCGATTTTACCGTCAACGCAATTGCGTACAACGCAACTAAGGGAGAGCTCGTCGATTTACACGGCGGACAGGAGGATTTGAAGCGGAAGATTATCGTCACGGTCGGCGACCCCTCCAAGCGATTCGAGGAAGATGCTCTCCGCATGATGCGCGCCATCCGGCTTTCGGCGGAACTCGATTTCGCCATCGACGGCGCGACCGCAGCAGGCATCGCCGCGAATGCCGCACAGCTCGAGAAAATCTCCCGTGAGAGGGTACGTGATGAACTTTCCAAAACACTGCAGAGCAACACACCGATGCAGGCGCTGTATGTGGCGCAAAAGCTCGGTATTTTGAAGTACATAATTCCTGAACTGGAGGAGGGAATCGGATGTGACCAAAATCAAGCGCATTCATACGATGTGTTTGAACATTTAATGCGCTCTCTCCAGCATGCGGCGGACAAGGGCTGGCCGCTCGAAGTCCGTCTCGCCGCGCTCCTGCACGATGTGGGGAAGCCCGCGACACGCGTGTGGTCCGACGAGAAAAAAGACTGGACATTCCACGGTCACGATATGGTGAGCGGGAAAATGGCAAAGAAAATATTGAACAATCTTAAATTTCCGAAAGAGATTATTGAAAAAGTGGTGCTCCTCATCCGCTGGCACATGTTTTTCTCGGACCCCGACCAGATTACGCTCGCCGCGGTACGACGCACCATCGCGCGCGTGGGCACAGAAAATATTGAAGACCTGCTGAATCTCCGCGTGTGCGACAGAATCGGCACCGGCCGTCCGAAAGAACACCCGTTCAGACTGCGAAAATACATGTCGATGATTGACGAAGCGATGCGCGACCCTGTTTCGGTAGGTATGCTCAAAATCGACGGAAAGAAACTAATGGAAATCACCGGAGAGAAACCTTCGCCGCGGATCGGGTGGATTCTGCACGCGTTACTCGAAGAAGTCCTCGATGACCCTACGAAAAACACCGCCGAGTATATGAACTCAAAGTCACTGGAACTCGCGAAGATGTCTGACGATGCGTTAAAAGTGCTGGGGGAGCAAGGGAAAGATAAAAAAGAGGAGGTGGATGAGGCCGAAATCAAGAAACTAAGGGACAAACATCACGTTACGTAAAAAGCTCCCTATAGGGGAGCTTTTCTTGGACTCGTAGAGGCCTGCCGGATGCTAGGCGCGGGCAAAGTGGCGACGGAGCCGTACATATGTACGGTGACGTTGACGCTTGGGCGCCCGCAACAACGCAGACGGTGGGTATATACGAGTCCGAAAATAAAAATCGCCTGACGGGGTGGCCCTGAGCATCATTATCTTTATCTCTCTATCCAGATACTGATGAGGCCGCCTGCGTCAGGCGACTTTCGTGTACATTCGTCGTGTTGTCTAAAAGAGCACGAGATCTACATCACAAAGATACTTCTTAATTCAGTCGGCAATACAGAGGTACGCCGTAACATACCAATTAGTGAAAGTTTCTTTGTACGATATGAATCTCGAAATTGAGACACTCGAGAATGTTTGTTAAGAGCGACCGTCGGTAAGAATAGCGCACTATAGGACACTGTAAAGGACATGCATGGGGATATCTTTATTCTAAGCCATGTCCTTTATCGGATGGCTAAAATATGGCTTAAGATATGGTCCCGACGCTCTCGGTCGGGACGCTGACTTTACGTCAGCGCTATATATCAAGCTCTAGAGAAACAGGGCAGTGGTCGGAACCCATGATATCTGGGTGAATCTTGGCTCTCGAGATGTGGGGGACGAGTGATTCACTTGCGAAAATGTAGTCTATGCGCCATCCGACATTCCTTGCGCGCGAGTTAGCAAAATGACTCCACCATGTGTAATGACCGTTACCCTCGGTAAAAATACGGAAGGTGTCCACAAAACCCGCCTTGATTATGGAGTCTATGCCATGACGTTCCTCCTTGGTGAAACCTTTTTTGCCCTCATTGGGCTTCGGATTCGCCAAGTCATCCTCTGTGTGAGCAACATTAAGGTCTCCGCAGAAGATTACCGGCTTATCTTCCTGCAGACGTTTCATGTAGGCGAGGTATGCCGGATCCCATAGCTTGTGCCTGAGCGGAATCCTACTCAAGTCGTCTTTGGAGTTCGGAGTATAGACCGTAGACACATAAAAATCGTCGAATTCAGCCGTAATTATGCGCCCCTCACGGTTGGGGTCCCCATAACCATCGCTCGCCATGTCGTATTTTATGGCTATATCCTGAGGGAATCCGAGGATAACGCTCAGAGGTTTCACCTTGGTGAAGATAGCGGTACCGCTATACCCCTTCTTATCAGCCGAATTCCAGTATTCCTCATATTCCGAGAGGTCGACCTCCGACTGGCCCTGCTCTGCCTTGGTCTCTTGGAGGCAAATGATGTCGGGTTTCAGCTTTTCAACGAACGGCTCGAACAGGCCTTTCTTATGTACGGCCCGGATGCCATTTACATTCCACGAAACGAGTTTCATGCTTGAAAGATATCATATCGGGCTTTGCATTCTTCATGCCATCATCACTCTTCATGAGCAATACTGTAACCAGTGACGGAGGAAAGCGTCTCAACTATTACGAGACGTGGAAATCTAAAACTCCCGTCGCGTGCACACTATGAATCAACTACATTTGTTCAGTCCGCCAGTAGAAAAGGGGAGCCGTGAATGGAGCACCTTCGATTCTATCGCCGATTCTTCCAACACAGGCATGTTCCGCGTGCTCTCGCCGCGACAGAGCGACGAACCGCGGTACAGCAACGTTGTCAAAATCAGACGATACCAGGAACCGGGTCTGCTTTTCCTGAAGCGGGCATAAAAAGCATCTCGACAAAGCAAACTGCGCGGTCAATCCCGCGCAGTTTTGCTGTATGTACAAAAAATCACCCCACGCTGTCGCACTGACAGCGTGGGGCTCGAATCCACTCGAATTTTTCTCAGAATGAGACGTATCCGCTTATTTACGTCGCTGGCGGGGAGGCATTTTGAAGAAGGCCTGTTCAATTGTCATACCTTCATGACGATGGGAAAATTCCATGGCCCGCTCATAGCATGGTCGACATGCTGGCACGAGCTTTTTGCCCGGCTGTCTTCCAACAAAGCGCCGCACATTCGGAGTGGCTCCCTCGGGCAAGATCTCTCCGCATCCTGGACCTCGACACCGCATTGCTCTCGTTGGTGGTCGAATCAAAGGCGCAGGGAGTTGTTTGATAAGCTCGGGCCACTGGTCTGGGACTAAATTGCGTTTCTGCGCCTGATCGAAAGTGTATTGGTAACAATCGCGACAGAACGACAATCCGGCCACTCCCCGACTACCGTCACCGGCAATTTTGGAGATGGTCTTATTACACCTCCACGGAGCGTGACAAATCTCTGACTTCTTTCTTCTAGCCATTGTGCCCTCCTTGAGCAGGTTTGGATTGTTGAATAAGATGGCCACTTATAGTCCACTAAAGCCAAAGGTTGGCCATCGCCACCGATGGGATCGTTCATCGAGTAATGACCGGATCGCTTTCTCCTTCGCCTTCAGGAACCTAAGGCGGAGACACATGTTGAGATCTTCCGGCTCGTGAGCATATTCATGTTTGGCATCGTAGTTGCGGGCAATTCTCAACGCCTCTGCGCATACGACACCGAGTTTCAGTGCGTGGGCCAGCTCCGACAGAGTGTCGTCGTTATAAGCGTAAGCATAGTTTTCACACTCATAGATTTCGCCGCAAATTTCGGCCGACAATTCTCCGAAACGGAGAATGTACTCTGCGCTGACGCCAAGCCGAGCGAGTTCTGCGAATTCGCTTTTTAAGCCGAAGTTTCCGCCGGTATCTTTTTGATACTCTAGATACTGCTTCGCGAAGCTCCGGTGCTTGTCTTCTTCGTGGGCCATGATGCGTGCCTGCTCGATGACGTAGCCATCATTATCGTCATCGACAAACTCGACAAGATCAACTGCAAGTTGTGGCGGATCGTACTTGCTGGTCATCGTTTTAGCCCTCCTTGGGCGGGTTTGAGTTGTCGAAGATCAATTTCCTAAGGACACTCGAATCTCCAAGTGCTCCATGGAGAGGGCGAGCGCGTACGTTCGTCCTGGGTGTTCGCGTTGTTTCACCGGGCAAACATGCCAAGAGAACTACGCATACGGAAATCAAGGAGCGTGCAGTAAATCAGGCCGGCAATCATCTGTTTTGCATCCTCTGGTTTCTCCTCGTCCTCGATGCGGGCAATTGCCATGATGGCATCGGTCATGAACTCGTTGCTCAACTGCAGGTGACGAGCAACGAATTCATCACGGCTTGCACGTGCCAACCCAAGCTGCAAAATGCTCCGAAGATGCCATCCGTCAGCCGCATTCTCCGCACAGCGCAATAAGTCGTTGCGAGATTTCTTTTCTCCCAACTTTGCCACTTCCTCGCGATAAATTCTAACTGCGTCCTTTAGAACGGCAGTAAAGCCCTCGAGAGTTATGTCCGGTTCGCTCATTGTCTTGCCCTCCTTGGCGATTTGAGTTGGGTGGTAGTCGCAGCAAAGAGACGGTGATCCTTCCGCTTCTTTGCTACGACCACTCCCCAAGATTTTCAAAGAACTTTCTCAATGAGAATCCGAATCATCGGATTCTCAACAGAGGGGAGAAGCGAACTTCTCCCAGTGCCGCGCGGATTGCTCCGTGCGGAAATTACGTTAACCCCGATTATTCAGAGGGTTTCTTTCGTATTTGAACAGGGCGCGAACCCTGTCCCAACCAATCAGGGTGACCAACGCTTCGAGGTCAGCCGCCTCTTTATAATCGAAGGTTTTGATAATCGGCCAAGGTCCTCGAGGGACATCGGGAAGTTCGTCTTCGTCTGCGGTGAGGAACTCACCTTCGCAGACCCGACCGTTTGGGAAAAATGGACCTCGGAATAGTTCCAAGCTCCCATCGCGTTGACCAAGGGCGAATTGACGCATGTGGCGTCCTCCTCTCTATGCGCCGAGGCGCGATTTGTTGGGGTATCTGGACGCGATAATGCCTTGTTATGAGCGGTATGTCAACTATTCTGCAATAATCTGTTGACCTTTTCCGACAACAGAATATACTGAGCTTATGCCCCCGGAGATACGCAAAGCACTCAAAGAGATTGGTCTCTCCGACAAGGAGACTGCGGTGCTTCTCGTATTGCTTGAAAAGGGACCGCTGTACGCTGCTGCGATAGCGAAGGCGGCAAAACTCAATCGGACGACAGCATACGGAATACTGAAGGAGCTCTCTGGCAAAGGGCTCGCATCACAAATCAAAAGAGGAGGCGCAGACCAGTGGCAGTCAATCGCACCAGAATTATTGCCCGGCTATATCGAGAGACGCCGCGATGCGCTGACAGAAAGCAGCAAAGCAATCGAAAACGCACTGCCGCAAATCAAACTACTACGCACCAAGGGCAAAGCGTTGCCGAAGGTGCAGTTTTTCGAGGGAGTCGATGGCCTCAAGCAGGCATACGAAGATACGCTCGAGAATAACAAAGAAAAACGTCTCCGCGATATCACCGGTATCGACGCCGCGTTTAATCTATTTGACGCCGGCTGGATCGAATATTATTTGAAGAAACGGGCGCGCCTCGGAGTCCAGTGCGTCGACCTTGTTCCCGATACTGATTGGGGACACAAGAGCAAGCTCGACGACGAAAAATATATCCGCACCACCAAATTTTTACCTCGCGAACACGGTTTTGATGCCGAGGTAAGTATCTATGACAACAAAGTCGGGATTTTCTCCTATGCCGAGAACAATCCCGTAGCAGTATTAATTGAGGACGATACGATATCTCACATGATGAAAACACTTTTTGATTTCATGGCGAAAAATGCAAAATAAAAAATACCAACATTCTTGAGAATATCAGAATATTGCGGGCACGTATTAAGAACGACGTTTGCCGTGAAATTGTTTGTGGACTTCGCGGAGGTGTTTGTCGGTCACGTGCGACCTACACTGATTGAAGAGTCTTCTCTGCCAATTTGACGCCGTAATCAAAAGCGTCATTAAGTTCTTTCTTGTTGGTACAGAAGGAAGAGACATAGCGATCATTCCTAATACATACAATATTTCCGAACTTGCAGAGATACTTTGACGAATCGTAAAAAAGTTCGTGTATATAGCGTGCGCCGAGACGCCATCCGTAAAGTCGGGCGATAGCAAGACCTGCCAAGATATAAAAAGGGTAGAGTAATATCTTCTGGGTATAGAATCCTCCTGCAGGTTCAATGTAGATAATCTTTTTATCCGAAAAACGATGCGCGAGCTCCGCGTCGATATTGGAAAATATAGTGTCGCCGTCAATATACTGTTTACCATCAAGCTCGACTGCTGTGCTAGTAAATGGTCCGCATTGAGAGGTGGCTCTAAGTTTCTCAAAAACATTTTCTTTTGCAGGCAAGTAGTGTGTGCGTCCTTGGGAGACATCAATTACTTTCACAAAGAACGAGATGTCCGACGCGGTGAGCGCCTGCGTGTCGAGGGAGCAGTCTGATTCCCGAGCCGTTCGGACAACGAGGTCGAGATCGATAAAATCAGGAATGCGGTCGCTCTGCGGAGTAAAGAATATTTTGAACATGTAAGCGACCCAATTCTTTCGGAGGAATGTGTCGCTTGCGAGGTACTCGATAAAGAATCGACGTGGAATCTGTGCTTGATTGGAAACGAAATACACGCCAACATCAGCACCGGACGAAGTGGCATATACACTGTGCACACGATTACGCAATCGCTTGTCTATTACTTCCATGACGCCAGCAGTAAACACACCCATCATCCCTCCACTACCAAGAACAAGTACAATGTCTCTTTCTTCTTGCATGTTCAATTACGTCTTTTGCCGTGGAATTGTTTGTGAACCTCCCTTAAGTGTTTGTCGGTCACGTGCGTGTAGACCTGTGTGGTCGCGATGTTCGCGTGTCCCAAGAGCGCCTGCACACTGCGGAGGTCGGCGCCGTTGCTCAGAAGATCGGTCGCAAAGGAGTGGCGTATTACGTGCGGGGTAACTTTCCGTGTGATGCCCGCTTTTATCGCATATTGCTTCACCATGCGTTCCACCGAGCGGGGAGTGAGCCGCGGTAAATCTTTTCCTTTGCCTTTGCCGCCCATACCGTAACTTACAAAAAGCGCGTCACTCATATCACCGCGTTTCTTTATATATTCTGCGACTGCTTTCTTTGCTTCCGGCGAGAGGAAGACCACGCGGACTTTCTCACCCTTGCCGCGTACCGAAAATTCGTCTCGTGTGAGGTCGAGGTCTTGGTTTAAATTGCAGAGTTCGGAAACGCGAAGTCCTGTCGAGAAAAGGAGCTCCAAAATTGCACGGTCACGAAGTTCTCCCAATTCGTCACCACGTGGAGCTTTCATAATCCGGTTCAATTCATCCGCGGTGATGAGGTCGAGATCGCGACCACCTGTTTTTGCGAGCTCGATTCGTTCGGGATTCAGAGAATCGACATCACGCTTGCGCAAAAATTTGAGAAACGCACGAAGCGCAATCAAATGATAATTCTGCGTGTTCTTTTTCATCGTGCCCGCGACACCGGCCGAGCGATTTAAATTTATGCGGAATTCGCGCACCATTTGCTCGGTAATCTGTGCGGGCTTTGTGACCTTCGCGTAGGAAAAAAACCGAGTGATGTAGCGGTCGTAATTTTCAACAGTCTTCACACCGCGACCTTTTTCTATTTCCAAATATTCAAGAAATTGAGTCTTCAATCCTTTCAGGTCGGATGCCATAAAACTATTGTATCAGCCATACGTCGCACAATATTGAGCGACACATGCGTGTACGCTAGAGCGGGCTACGCTTTACCGCCAGAACACGAAGAAGTCGAATATCTTTCTGATGAACGATGCTGTCGGCGTTTCCTGTGCTCCATACGTATCATCAGAGAGGAAACCGTAAACTGGGGAAACGGGCGGCGGAACAATTTGCGCGTCATTCAGAGGATAGTCAGGTCCGATGAGGTCTCGATAGCTCGGCAGAGTATCGCTTTTGCAGCATGGCGGCGTTGGCGCGCTCCCAGGATATGGCGCCTCAATGAGCTCACACCCGACCGTAAGCCCGTCGTCCGAAATAATTTCTTTACATGGCGGCTCGTTTGAATCAGTCGAGCCCCACGATGAAGCGTACGAACCGTTCTGAAGGTCGATTGCCAGCGGTGCGCCATTCACGGTCGCGGAAACTCGTGCGGTCGCAGAAGCCTTCGCCGTAACGGCGAAAGGAATTGACTGCCCGATTTCACTGCAAAATCCACTGGTGCTTCTTTCTTTTCCTCGCATGAGAAACGCAATATTTACTTTCTGACTGCTTCCGGTACCTGTCACTATAGTTGAAACCGTGCCGTCGTACTGACAGTATCCATCTTGCTGAAAATAGGGGAGTTCACCGCTGAATGTGCGTGTGCCGTTTTTATACGAATCATAAATCAGATGCCCGTCGTACGTAGGCCCTGGATTTGGGTCTACCACATCAGACGTTCCGGGAAATCCTGCTGAGCCAGATGAATCACCGTACATCTGCGCCGAAGCAAATGAGAATCCGCCGAATAAGAGCACGAGCACAAGCACTGCTACCAACGAAAATTTTTGCGTGGACATATTTTATTCTGCTGCTTCTAATAACTTCTCCTTTCTGAGAACAACATCCATACCATCTGGACGCTCTTGGATTGAGAAGCTTACTCCCGGGATTTTTGTGACCTCGATTGCCGTGTGCAGATTTTGTCTCATGCCCATGTCCTGCATGTCGGGATTCCACGAAAAATTGACCACATCCCGGTGCGTCGCATAAGCATCCCGCAGTGCGCGCTGTGCTTGCCTTACATACTCTGTTTCCGAAAGCCGAATCGGAATGATTTTTCCCGCGCCATTCGGAATGTCTGTGCGCATGCCTTCTTTGAATCCCATGCCAAAAGTATATCTTATTTCTGCCCATCCATTGGCGACCCTACTAAACCAGCTCCCAGAGATTTTTGAACACTTCCCGCAAATCATGTGCGAGCGTCGCATCGTGGATTTCCGTACAGTAGAAAGGTCGCCTGCGGGTGTTGACGATGAGAACATATTCTCCCATCACCCAAATTGCCGAATCGAAATTTGCCTTGTCCCATATTTTTATCGTTCGACGCGGATACTTGCGCGCAAGCTTGGCCTCAAGGACCCTCCCAGAACTATTGCTCAACATTTTTAAATGTATGGCTTTTGGAGTTTTTTTCCAGTACTTGTCTATAACGCGAGGAAATACCTCCAAATAGCTCGGGTCAAAAAAACCCCAGCAGGTTGCGTCGGCCTTCAGCATGCTCTCGTCCCATTTAAAAGATTGCGAATCTAGAAATCGCTCCATCTTTTCTTCTTCAACAAATCTAATCTGAGGTACCGAATAAGATTCGTCGGCAGTTGCTCGCGAGAGCTCACTTGTGAATTTCTTCAACACCTTCTCTCGAGCTGTAAGACGCGTGCGATCTACTTCGAGCACATGTTCGATGTCTGCCGGTTGTGCAAGGGAGAATGTTCTCGGGCGTTTCGATACGTTCTCGAGAAGCAAACCCTTTTCTACCAATCCACGTGCTAGGGAATAGCACGTGGTGCGCTTGATACCAACAGATTTCGCAAGTTGCGCCGGAGATACCTCCCGCGTTTTCAGTACTGCTTTGAATATCTTTATCTCTTTTGCATTGAGCCCGAGTGAAAACAACAACTTCTCGTCCATATCGGCAGCATATCCGTTGTCGAAGTATTGTCAACGCTTGTCGGACAACGTTTGACATTGCTCCGTATGGTCCGTATGAATAGCTCCTGACCTTTTACAAAATGGAGACGGAGATAATGAGCAAGCTTCGCAGTCTTATAGATCGCGCGCGACAGCAGCACAAAATTGAACACGTTCGGCGTGAGGCCGGATATGAAGCGGCGAGGAAAAAGCTGCAAGAGGAGTTCGAACACGAAATCAAAACAGCAAAAGACAAGCAAGAGCTTCTTATGAAAAAAGATCTTGTTTACTGGGAAGCTGCGATTGAAAACGCAGTCTCAGTTGGCGAATTCTATGTTTCCAATAAGAGCTTCCCTCAAGAACATCGGCACAGCCACACGTACTACGCCGAGGCATTGCAAAAGCTCTTCGGCGAACCATTTCGTGCTAGTAGTAGCGACGACTATACAAGTCTTCACTGGAGCCCGACCAAACACTATCCTTCTCTCCGAGGAAACTAACACCCTACACAGCCGCGAGTATGTTTCTCGCGGCTGTAATTATTTGTCATCCTTCAAATACTTCTTTTTCTTCAGTTGGTCCGGCAGGTATGATTCCTTGTCGTACATTTTGTAGCCCTTGTGATATCCCAATTCCTTCATCAGCTTGGTCGGGGCATTTCGCACGCGCATCGGAATGGGAAGATTGCCGTGCTCTTTTACGTCGGCGAGCGCTTCAAACACCGCGTCGTAACTGCGCCGGTCTTTTTTGCACTGTGCGAGGTACGCTACACCGTGTGCGAGGTTAATCGTGGCCTCCGGATATCCGATTTTATGTACTGCTTCGAACACCGCATTCGCCACTACAAGCGCCGTCGGCTGCGCGAGACCGATGTCCTCACTCGCGAAAACCACCATGCGCCGGGCGATGAATTTCGGGTCCTCTCCGGCATCCACCATGCGTGCGAGATAGTAGAGCGCGGCGTCGGGCTGGGACGCACGCATTGATTTGATAAACGCAGAGATGGTATTGAAGTGTTCTTCGCCTTTTTTATCGTAGCGGAGATGTTTTGACTGAACCGCCTCTTTGAGGGAATCGAGCGTGATTTCTCCGTAGAGCGCCGATGCCGTTTCGAGCGAGGTAATCGCCTGTCGCGCATCGCCTTGTGCCATTCGAATCAACCAATCACGGGCGTCTTTCGGAATCTTGAGTTTCGTGCGTTTCAATATTTTCTCCATCTCGCTTTCGGAATGTTCGTTCAAAACGAATACGCGACAGCGGGAGAGGAGCGGAGAAATAATCTCGAAACTCGGGTTCTCGGTGGTCGCACCAATGAGCGTGATGTCGCCGCGTTCTACAAATGGGAGAAGAAAGTCCTGCTGCGCTTTATTGAACCGGTGTATTTCGTCGACAAAGAGCACGACGGGTTTACCGATGGCGAGCGTCCCTCTTTTTGGAATCACTTTTTTGATGTCATCTTTCCCGGCCTCGACAGCTGAAAGCTCGTGGAATTCCGCGTTCACGGCATTCGCGTATATTCGCGCGAGCGTCGTTTTGCCCGAGCCCGGCGGACCCCACAGGATAAAAGAAAATAATTCTTTCTTCTCGATTGCGACACGCACGGGCTTCCCCTTTGCGGTGAGATGCTCCTGGCCCACAAATTCAGCGAGTGTCTTCGGCCGTATTTGTGAGGCAAGCGGTTCCATAGCGCAATTGTACGCTTCGTATAATCTTGTGCCCAGCAGGGCGCATTGTTCTACGTGCAGACCGATTTCTGATGATGGTATACTGAAAAAATGCAGACAAAAAATATAATTATTTGGATCGGTATCATACTCGTTGTCATTATCGGAGGGTACATTACCTACACATCATTTATGACCGGCACAGCGCCCGACAACACACAAAACGCCACCACTACCCCGAGCACTACCGGTGAGCAGGTGCAGGCACAGGAAGTAAAGGTGGGTACCGGGGCAGAGGCGACACCGGGCTCCAAGGTATCCGTCTTGTACACGGGTCAGCTTCAGGATGGCACCGTCTTCGACAGCTCGGCCGCGCATGGCAACCAGCCACTCGAGTTCGTACTCGGCGAACAGGGCCTGATTCCGGGCTTCCAGGTAGGTGTAAACGGTATGAAAGTAGGTGGTGAACGCCTCATCGCCATCCCTCCAGCGCTCGGCTACGGGGCACAAGAGGTCAAAGACCCATCCTCCGGCAAGGTCATAATTCCCGCAAATTCGACCATAATCTTCCGAATCCAGCTCGTAAAAGTGACTCCGGCGGCCGCTTCGACCGCTCAGTAAAGGAGGGGGCAAAAGCTTGCCCGGTTAGTAGAATTTCGGCTCGCTCGAGGAGCAAAAAAGCGTAAAAACACCGCGATTCGGTGCCAAAAGACGCCTAAATACCAGTTGGTTCATGATGAGGCCTTTTCAAGCCGAAATTACACTACCGGGCTTGCAAAAAGCTAGGTAATATGCTATCGTTTGCCCATGCTTACGAAGCGAAAAAAGGCAAATGAAGTCGCAAAAACGCGCCGACATGACACCGATACGGGGTCTCCGGAGGTGCAGGTTGCGATTTTGACCCGCCGTATCGAGGAACTTTCCACGCATTTGAGCAAAAACAACAAGGATAAACACTCTCGACGCGGACTTTTGGGCCTGGTAGCAGACCGAAGAAAGCATTTGAAGTATTTGGAGACAACCAACAAGCGCGCATACGGCACGCTCGTTAAGAAACTCGGACTGAAAAAATAGTTTGTAGACTGTAGTGCGTAGTCTGTAGACACTCAGACTATTTTCGATTGATGCTTCTATTCTAGAGCGTACAATGGGTTGAGTCTTTTTTAATAATGCATTTCTCTACAAACTACTAACTATTTTCTACTAACTACCCCTATGGCAATTATTAAACATCCAGAACAACGTGTCGGTGTATTCATCGATACGCAGAATCTCTATCACAGCGCGAAAAATCTCTACCACGCACGCGTAAATTTCGGCAATGTGCTGAAAGACTCGGTCGCAGGACGCCGCCTTATCCGTGCCCGAGCATACGTGGTCACGACCGAAAGCGGAGAAGAGAAGGGTTTCTTCGAAGCGCTCGGGAAAATCGGCATTGAAACCAAGACCAAGGACCTCCAGATATTCTTCGGAGGTGCAAAGAAGGCCGACTGGGACGTCGGTATGGCGGTTGACGCCATCACCATGTCGCCGAAGCTCGACACGGTGATTCTTTTCACGGGCGACGGCGACTTTATCCCGCTCGTCGAGTACCTCAAGGTGCACGGCGGCTGTCAGGTAGAAGTCGCGTCTTTCGGACGCTCGACTTCCGGCCGACTCAAAGAGGTGACCGACCATTTCCTCGACCTCGACCAGGACCCGAAACGCTATCTTTTGAATTACCGCGGCAACACGCGGCGCACGAACTCACGCTCGGCACCGGAAATGGGCGCAGGAGCATCAGGCGGAGACGACGTAGCTGATGTATCAAAGATAACCGGCGTTGAATAACGAAAGGCGTCAAAAAAGATTACGGCCGACTCACCTGAGTCGGCCGTTTGGTTTTGTATATTGCACTATATGTGGTTGCGATTGTGGGATTCACCTCGACGTGGCGTCCGGCCAGCTGCGAGTTCGATTGACCGAAGATGCTTCTCCCATGTCGTCTCCATCAGCGCGATTTGGCAAGGTGCCGTGAGATTGTCCCGTGCGAGTCTCAACGCTGCATCAGTGATGGCAGCTTGAGATCCAGCGACAATACCTAAATCCTCGACGCAGCTACGGATTTCACTTTCACGTGATAGAGAAGCACAGCAGGCAAGCAGCGAGAAAAAGTTTCCTTTCGTCATGATTCGTTTCCTCATTGTTGACAGTTGCAACAGACAGATGCGGACTTTCAACGCATCTCTACGCTACAACCATCTTTTTTCAAAGAACTTTTCTTTAAGAGAGCTCGACTTTTTCGAGCGCTCTAGAAAGTGGACGAAGTTCGAGTCGTCCGGCTCGTCAGGATGCGCGGGTCTCAGCCCGGTTGCCCTGAAAAAAGAACTGATAGTTTTCGTCCTACTCCGCCTTTCGGCTTGTTCGGACTTCTGTTGCCAAGCGGGATATCAGCCCGCTCCGGTTCCTCAGGTCTTTTTCGGACCTGCAATCAATCGGGCAAGTGCTTCCGCCCAATCTTTTGCATGCACGAGCCCGCGGTGATTTCGCCATTCGATTTGGGGGTACTTCTTCTTGCCCTCATCGGTCTGGATGAAAGCCCAATCAACTTTGGCTCCCGTTTCCTCATCGACGTAGCACATGAAGTCGTCTCCCCCGCAAAGAATGCGAGTATCACCAACCGCGAACGGACCTGTCCAGCGAGGCTGGAACACATCGAAGGCTGCGGAAGCCGGGTGACTATGGTGGTTCGCGTCGGTTAGGACGGCCACATACTTCACTCCGTTCTTCATCGCCAACAATGCGAGAATCGTTCCGAGGGGCATTTCTTGTCCCGCAAGACTATAGAAGTCGGGGGACAGCGTCTTAGATGACGCTGGCAACATGAGGTCGCCGAGAAACGCATCGAACTTCTCCGCACCGAGCAGCCCTTCAGCCTCATCGTAGGTGCCCACAACCTTAAGGTCGTGTCCCTTGAGAAGGCCTTTGGCCGAAAACTGGTGCTTGGCGGAATCGTCGAGAACGAGGATTTTCATGAGTGACTCCTGTGCGCTCGAGGCGCTGGTGAATCTCTATTTCCTGCGCTCATTGTAGCACGATATCGCTTCTTGTCAATCTTTCTTGATGATATTATTTTGATAGAATGTCTTTGAATTGCTGGCTAAAAGACTGATATGTCAAAAATCACTGATGAAATAGAAAACAAGGATTTGATAAAGAAGCTGGAGGACATGGGGCTCACCGAGAAGGAGGGGCGTGTGTACGTGGCGCTTTTGCCGTATCGCGACATCGGCTCATCGAAGCTTATTCAGATGACCGGCCTCCACGGCCAATTCGTGTACGACGCGCTTGCCCGTTTGGAACAAAAAGGGCTTGCGCGCCATGTCATACAGAACGGCAGGAAGAAATTCAGCGCGAACACTCCGAATCGCCTACTCTCACTTATAGAGGAGAAGCGACATTCCGCGCAATCGGTCGCAACAGCATTGCAAAGCCGCTACGCGGGCGAGCGGGAACAGGACGTCGAAATATTTCAGGGCGAGGGTGCGTTCATTGCTCACCAAATGAAACTGCTCGAGCGACAACCCAACGACACTGTCATCGATGTCATCGCAAGTGAGAGTGAACGCTACCAGGCCACGTTTGAAGCTGAAGGGTTGTGGGATGAGTATGTGAGGATTTTGCGTGAGAAAAATATCAAGACGCGCTATCTAGGACAAGAATTGCAACGCGAACGACTCAAGAAAATGGAGACGGAACTTCCGTGGACGTATCGAATCCTCCCCGGTCACGCCACGGGGCTTATGAACACCGATATTTGGCACGATAATGTGACGCTCAATATATTCGGCAATCCCATTCTCTCAATTACGATTACCGGCAAAGAGATCGCCGACGGCTATCGGCAATTTTTCGAGACACTCTGGAATCTTGCGAAGAAATAACTATCCCCGTCGCGCTGCACGCCTCGAAGAAACATAGGCGAGCACTACAAACACAAGGCCGATTAATCCGGTGATTGTTTCCGGTACGTGCACAAATATTCCGCCGAGCATCGCGAGCGCGAGACCGAGAATCGCGTAGTGTGCTCCGTGTTCGAGGTAGATAAGCGATTGCAGCGTCTTCGCCCGTACGAGCGCGATAGTGAATGTGCGTACAAAAAGCGCACCGATTCCTAAGCCAGCAATAATTACCGGGAGATTCGAAGTAATCGCAAAAGCGCCGACGACGCCGTCGAGCGAAAACGCAGAATCCAGCACGTTGAGATACACGAAGAGCGCGAGCCCGCCCACTGCGGCGATGGACCCGTGCTCGACTTCAAACGACTGCGCGACGCCTTCTATCACGATGAAGAGCACGACACCGATAAGCCCTGCGATGAGAAGGGTCGCTGCTTCGTGCGGTACAAAGAAAGCTGAGATAAGTAACACGACAAGCACGAGAGCAATTTCAATCGCCTCGATTCCTCCCCATCGCGAAAGGTGCTTCTCGATGGTATCAATCCAATGGACCGTCTTTGCATTGTTGAAGAAATATTTGAATGATACGAGCATGAGAAACGCGCTACCGAAGGCCGCAATCGCAACGTGAGCATTTTTAATCTGTTCGCCGTAGGCCTCTGGATCAAAAAAAGCGAGCAGAGTCACCGCATACGGCGAGATGCCCGCAGCAGCTGCGACGATGAGAATCGGGAGCACAAAACGCGTGCCAAATACCGCGACGGGGATTCCCCAGAGCAAAAAACGGTTCTGCCACTTTGTATCCATTCGCTCGAGTACCTTGGCATTAACGACCGCATTGTCGAATGAAAGCGTTGTTTCGAGCACGGCGAGGAGTGCCACGAGGAAAAGCGCGCTCGGCCCGCCCCAGAGGTATGCCCCTATGCACACGAGGAGTGTGATTACCGACGGGAAAATATAAATCCGCATACGGCGGCATACTACCACAGGCGGCGACCATCATTTGAAATTCAGTCCGCAACTGATACTATCCATTCATTAGTATAGTCGTGGCGGTCGGATAGGCAGGATTCCCTGGAAGCGAACGGGGCAATGCTGAAATCCGGACGTCACATTAAAAAATAAATTGAAGATTTTGAGCAAGATGCGCGGCGCGGAGAAATCGGTGCGCGAGACGTACAGAAGTACGACGAGCGCGACGAAGAGGCTCCGCAACAAAGCAGATTGCCAAAATGTTCACATTTAATATGAAAAAGAAGGAATACTCTCTCGAAATCGGGGGAAAGACGATGACAGCCGAATTCAACGATTGGGCCGACCAAGCAAATGGTTCGGTCTTGCTCCGCTACGGCAACAGCGCCGTGCTTGCAACCGTCGTGATGGGCTCGAAAGAAAGTGACAAAGATTATTTCCCGCTCTCGGTAGAATACGAGGAGAAGTTTTACGCAGCCGGCGCCATTCTTGGCTCGCGCTTCATGCGCCGTGAAGGCAGGCCCTCAGATGAAGCGGTGCTCTCCGGCCGCATCGTCGACCGCACCATCCGCCCGCTCTTCCCGAAAGGAATGAAGCGCGACGTGCAGGTCATCATCTCGGTCATATC
>Ga0209542_10009407_pt1 | contig 17918 bp, 12 predicted proteins | sample RifCSPhighO2_01_FD_184028 | JGI IMG/M metagenome (GOLD analysis project Ga0209542, IMG submission 184028) | Soil microbial communities from Rifle, Colorado - Rifle CSP2_plank highO2_0.1 (SPAdes) (version 2) | ecosystem: Environmental > Terrestrial > Deep subsurface > Rock core/Sediment ...
AATTTTGTAGCTATTGACAAGGTTGCTTAAATATGCTATACTTAAAATATAGTTAAATATAGCACATTTATATTAAAATTTACTTGCGAATCGGCAGTTGTAGCCAAAAGATACTGATATTTCGGTATTTTCTGGCTATAACTGCTATAGTGGTAGTTAAGCAGAAACCAGCCCGTCGCAATGGTGGGCAAAATAGAAAGGAGATTGTCATGGCTACGCAAGTCACCGGCGATCTGTACGTGGAGTTGGATGGAAAACTCGCGGAAATCAAGCGGCAAATGAGGCAGCCGGGAGGCTACCCGTTTGACCCGGAGAAGTTGAACAAATTTCTCCAGCGAATCGTCGAGGGTAGATTTGACGAGAACCAACGTTGGCGTGAGGAAGACGGCGTGATTTACTTTGAAGTCACCTCCAACGGTAAGACCGGACCCGAGTGGATTGAGTATCTGGAGAGCAAGGGCTTCCGGCTCAGCAAATGGGCCAAGGACGTCTTGCTCTCTCCGGAGTTCAAGCCGACCAATGGCGTGACTTACCGGATCGTAGTGCTCAAGGGAACATTATTCACTGACAGCAACCGGATTACCAGGAAGATCCGAGAGGAAGCCGAGCGTCGCAAACTGGAGAAGCCGCCAGCCGAGGTCGCTTGCCTCATCCGGAACGCATTCTCGGACGAGGAGTTGGTGGCCATGGGGCTTTGGTGGCTCGTGGTCTTTCATGAGCCCATCAAGGATTCCGATGGCGATCCTTACTTGCTTGCCGCGAGCCGTGGCCTTGAGGGTCGTTGGCTGGACGTCTACTACGACAGGCCCGTTGGCTACTGGCGCTCTGACTTTGCCTTCGCCTTCGTCCAGCAGGTATCTTCAAATTAGTCCTCTGCGCTCGGACACTTTGTCCTTGCCCTCTGGACTTTTGCCCTTTGCATTTCTCAAGATTTGCAAAGGGCTTTTGTTTTGCATAAAACTAGAAATTTATATATACTGAATTATAATTTAAGATATATAGAATATGAAACTCAAAAAATCCAGATTAAATCGTGGATCCTCGACTTTGTCGGGACAAGATACGCAGATTGCAAAATTAATTGAATTGGAATTAGAAAGGCAAAAAACATCTTTGGAAATGATTCCTTCTGAAAACCATTCCTCTGTTGCTGTCCGTGAGGCGTTGGGTTCAATTTTAACTGACAAATATGCAGAGGGGTATCCAGGAAAAAGATATTACGCCGGATTAAAATATTATGATATTTTGGAAGATTTGTGCAGAGATAGGGCAAAAAAATTATTTAAAGTCCCACACGCTAATGTCCAGCCATATTCCGGCTCGCCAGCTAATGCCGCTGTTTATATGGCTGTTTGCGAGCCCGGAGATACTATAATGGGAATGGCTCTGCCAATGGGCGGACATTTAACTCATGGATGGAAAGTTAATTTTTCAGCCAAGTTTTTTAATTCAGTGCAATACGGAGTTTATGAAAAAACCGGACTTTTAAATTATGAAGAAATAGAAAAACTGGCTAAAGAGCATAAGCCAAAATTAATTTTTGTGGGAGCTACAGCTTACCCAAGAATTTTTAATTGGAAAAGATTGGGCGAGATTGCTGACTCTGTTTCAGCCTATTTAGCAGCTGATATCGCCCATATTGCGGGTTTAGTTGCAGGAGGGGCTCATCCAAGCCCCGTGCCTTATGCGCATATTGTTTCAACAACAACCCATAAAACTTTGCGGGGCCCAAGAGGAGGAATGATTATGGTGACACAGAAAGGATTAGACAAAGACCCGGATTTAGCTAAAAAAATTGATAAAGCTATTTTTCCTGGTTTTCAGGGAGGTCCTCATATGCACCAGGTAGCAGCAATAGCAGTTTGCTTAAAAGAAGCGTCAACCCAGGCTTTTAAAAAATATGCAAAACAAATTGTAAAAAACGCCAAGGCCTTAGCCGAAGGATTAAAAAAATATGATTTTAAGTTAATTTCAGGGGGCACGGACAACCATTTGATTTTAATTGATTTAAGAAACAAAAATGTTTCGGGTCCCGAAGCTCAGGATTTGCTGGAAGCAGCCGGTATCACAATAAATAAAAACAGCATTCCTTATGACCCGGCTCCGCCGTTTAAGCCATCGGGAATCAGAATGGGAACTCCGGCAATTACTACAAGAGGAATGAAAGAAAAAGAAATGAAAAAAATAGCTGGCTGGATAAATGAGGTGATATCAAACCCGAAGAGCGTGAAGAAAGTTCGCGGAGAAATAAAGAAGTTTTGCAAAAAATTTCCTTTGCCAAAATGAATTTAGACTTATATTTATTTAATTGGATAAACAATTTTGCCAAAAAGTATAAATGGCTGGACTTTTTAGGTATTTTTTTTGCAAGACACCTGCCATTTTTAATGATTATTTTTTTGGCAGGATTTGCTTTTTTAAGCCAGAACTTTGGAATTGTTTTTTATCCCCTGGCCCTTGGATTGTTTTCCAGATTTATCGTTAACGAAGCTGTTTATTTTTTTTATAAAAGAAAAAGGCCGGCTTATTTAGATGAGGCTAAAGTTATTATACCCGTTCCAAAACACCCTTCTTTTCCTTCAGGACATGCTTCTTTTTTCTTTGCTATATCTTTTTCTCTGCTGTTTTTAAATATATTTTTAGGATTTATATTTGTTGTGTGTTTTGCTTTAAACGGCATTGCAAGAATATTTTGCGGAATCCATTGGCCAAGCGATATTTTAGCCGGCGCTGCAGCAGGAGGCATTTCTTCAATTTTAATGTATTTTTTGATTTAAAATTATGAATTTAATGCAATCTATTATATTGGGGGCTGTGCAGGGGTTAACAGAATTTCTGCCAGTTTCAAGCTCCGGGCATCTGGCGCTGTTTCAGCATTTTTTTTCTTTTTCAACGCCCCCCATATTTTTTGACACGATAGCGCATTTAGGCACGCTTTTGGCAGTTGTTTTTTATCTAAAAAAAGAAATTATTCATATTTTTAAAACCTTAAAAGAAAAACAAACCATAAAACTTGTATTATTAATAATAATTGCAAGTTTGCCCGCAGTAATAGCAGGATTATTATTAAAAGATAAAATGGAAGGCATATTTTCTTCGCTTTATCTTGTAGGAGTATCTTTTATTATTACTTCTGTAATACTTTTTTGCACAAAGTTTTTTAAAAGCGATAAAAAAGACATTAGTCGGCTTAATTGGTTTGATGCTTTGTTTATAGGCGTATTCCAGGCATTTGCAATTTTGCCTGGGATATCAAGGTCTGGGAGCACAATATCAGCCAGCATTTTTAGAAGTTTAAAAAGGGAAGACGCCTTTAAATTTTCTTTTTTAATGTCTATACCCGTAATCTTCGGGGCTTTTCTTTTGCAATTTACAGAACAGAATTTTAACCTTTTTAATGGCGGCATGCTCACTAATTTAACGGGATTTTTATTTTCTGCCGTTTTTGGGTTTTTGTCTTTAAAAATTATTGAAAGGGTTTTAATCAAAGGCAAATTGCACTATTTTGCCGCATATTGCTTTGTTTTGGGAGTTTTAATATTAATATTTATGTAAGTATTTAAATACGTATTTAAATACGTATTTCTGAAAATATATGAAAATAGTATTTTTAGGGGTTGGCGAAGCATTTGATGAAAATTTGCCTAATAATTCAGGTTTGGTAATATCTGAAAAAACAAATCTGATGTTAGACTGCGGTTTTACAGTTCCTCCACAGATGTGGAAATTTAATCCAGATAAAGATTTTTTAGATGCTATTTATATAAGCCACCAGCACGCAGACCATTTTTTTGGTTTGCCTGGAATACTTTTAAGAATGTGGGAAGGCGGGCGAGAAAGAGATCTGACCGTTATCTGTCAAAAAAGCCAGAAAGATTCTTTCAGGGATTTTATGGATTTTGCTTATAAGGATTTTCAAACAAAATTTAAATACAAAATAAATTTATTAGAGTCAAAGGAAAAGGAAGACATTGAATTTCAAGATTTGAAATTATCATTTGAAAAGACCGTTCATTCCGGAGAAAATTTGGCAGTAAAAATTAATGATGGTAAAAGTGTTATAGTATACGGCGGAGACGGCTCTCCCATAGCCGGCAGTGATTTCTACAAAAATTTGGATTTGCTTATTTTAGAAACATATTTGCACGACAAAGAAATTATAGGCCATTCTTCAATAGTTTCTGCGATTTCTTTTGCGGAAAATAATGACGTAAAATGTTTGACATTAACCCACATTAATAGAGATTTTAGAAAGAACGATTTGCCTGGAATAAAAGATAAGATAAAAAGCGAAAAGGTTAAAATAATAATACCAGAGCCGCTGGACGAATATAATTTGTAAGCAAAAAGCTATGTTCAACATAGCTTTTTTAGCGCCCGAGGTGGGAGTCGCCCGATGATAAACATCGGGTGCCCCGTCGAATGACGGGGGCGAACCTAATTTAGTGCCGAGGGAGGGACTCGAACCCTCAAGGGCGTAAGCCCGCGCGATTTTGAGTCGCGTTCGTTTACCAGTTTCGACACCCCGGCTTATATTTAAAATTTACCACATTTTTAGACATTTTTCAATTATTTCCACGAAGCGTCGATTATCTTATTTGGAAATTTTTCTGCTATTTTTTTAAAATTTTCGCAGGAGGTTCTGTGCAAGACAGCGGCTCTTTGCTGGGACAAATATGCTTTTACTTTATCTCCGGGCTGGGGATTGCAGCACTTGGCAATATGGATTAGCATGCCTTTTTCGCCGGCTAAATAAATTTGGGCCGGCCTTTCTTTTTTTATTATTTCTTTTTCTTCTTTATTTTTTTTTACTTTCTCTGTAATTTCGGTGATTCTTCTTTTTATAAAGCCCGGGATAGGGAATTTAAATCCTGATTTATCCTCACCGGTCATTTTTTTTATGTGTGACTTTGCCATGCTGGTTTTTACAAATCTTAGCCAGTCTTTTGAAGGATTTTTATTCTTATTTATTGCAATCTCTACAATGTCCCCATTTTTTAAAAGATGACTCAAGGGCACTATTTTCCCGCCTATTTTTGCCGACTCGCAATGATTTCCAATTTCTGAATGCACAGCATATGCAAAATCAACAACGGCAGACCCTTTTGGCAAAGCAAGAATATCTCCTTTTGGAGTAAACGCAAAAATTTTATCCGGGAAAAAATCAATTTCAAAATTTTTCCAGAATTCAGACATATCTGCCATCCATTCAAAATCTTCACCTTCTTTTTCAAGGTCTATTTTTTCTTTGTATGCCCAATGCGCGCAGATACCATATTCGGCTTCTTTGTGCATCTGGCTTGTTTTTATCTGCACCTCGGTAATTTTATCGTCATCTGAAAAAATCGTCGTATGCAGAGACCTGTAGCCGTTTGGTTTTGGTTTTGCTATGTAGTCGTTTATTTCTTCAGATATGGGCTTGAAGTGCTTGTGTATTATGCCTAAAATTTTATAACACGATTCTACGTCGTTTGTAATTATTCTTAATGCAAGCAAGTCGTGTATTTTTCCAAAATTCATATCGTGAGTGTAAAGTTTTTTATATGTGCTCCAGTAAGATTTTGTACGGTAGTTTATTTCTATGGGACTAATCCTTTCTTTTTTAAATATTTTTTTAAGCTGAAAGATAAATTTTTTCAAGTATTTTTCTCTTTCTTCATACTCTTCTTTTATATTTTTTTTCAGCCAGTCGAACTTTTTGGGGAATAAATAAGAGAAAGAAATATCCTCTAATTTTCTTCTTATCTCTCTCAAGCCCAGCCTGTTTGCAATTGGCACAAAAATTTGCAAGGTTTCAACAGCGTGCAATTTTTGCGCATCTTCCGGCAAATGGCTTAAAAAATTTAATCCGTCTAATCTTGAAACCAACTCTACCAATACAACTCTTAAATCTCCCGCAATAGCCAAAAACATCCTTCTTATATTTTCAAATTTTTCTCTTGTGAATTTCTTTTTAGTTTTTATATTAATTTCTAAGGAATAGCGGATTTTTCTAAGCCCTGCTATTTTTTCTATAAGACGCCCTATTTCTTTGCCAAATTTTTTTTCAATAGCTTTCATTTCAACTTCTCTTATAGTGTCGCTTTTGTCGTCTAACACATCATGCAGAATGCCAAAAGCGATTGTTTTAGGGTCAAGGCCCATCTTGTCCAGCATATCAGCGACCCTCATTGTATGGTATATGTAATTTTCGCCGGTAGCAGTATTTTTATTTTTGTATGCTTGGCTGGCAAATTCAAAAGCTTCTCTGATTAACTTTGGCTCAGAGCTTCTATCCATCAAATTTTGTATTTTGTTTTTCACTTGGTATAATCGCAGTCTTTATTGCTGCAAATAATTTTTTTTCCTTTTTCAATTAAAATAGAGTCGCATTTTGGGCAGAATTCGTTTTTGGGCTTGTCCCATAATGCAAAGTCGCATTTTGGGAATTTATTGCATCCATAAAAAATTTTACCCCTTTTTGTTTTTCTGACAACAATATCGCCGTCTTTGCACTTTGGGCATTTAATTCCCAAATTATTATTTTTACCTTCAATCGACTCGGTGTATTTGCATTCGGGAAATTTTGAGCAGGCATAAAATTTTCCGAATTTTCCAAAACGCTCAATTATCGGAGAGCCGCATTTGGGGCAGATTTTGTCTGTCTCTTGGATTAGGTCTGCTTTTTGGACTTTTATATATTTTTCTTCTAAATTTTTTGAAAACGGTTTCCAGAAATCTTCACATGTTTTTTGCCAGGAATCTTTTCCTTCTGCCACCTCATCTAATTCTTTTTCCATTTTAGCCGTAAAGTCAATATCAACAATTTCAGGAAAATTTTGCACTAAAACATTGTTTACTATGGCGCCTATTTCGGTGGGTATAAATCTTTTTTGCTCATTTTTTTCAACATAATTTCTGGTTTGTATTGTAGCTATTGTAGGCGCGTAAGTTGAAGGCCTGCCTATGCCGTATTTTTCTAAAATTTTTATTAAGCTGGCCTCGGTATATCTTGCGGGCGGTTCTGTAAAATGCTGCGCAGAATCCAATTTTAGCAGGTTTAATTTGTCGTTTTTTTCTAAATCAGGCAGGTCTTTTTCTTCAAATTTAGACGGATAAATTTTTAAAAATCCGTCGAATTTCAGCGTTTGCCCGTTTGCTCTAAAGGTATAATCGCCGGCTTTAATATCTGCAGACACAGAATCAAATACAGCCGGAGCCATCTGGCAGGCGATAAATCTTTGCCAGATTAGAGTGTATAATTTTAATTGCCTTGAATCAGTCCCATTTAAAGATTCTGGCGTCCTGTCAGCGTAAGCGGGCCTTATGGCTTCGTGCGCTTCTTGAGCGCTGTTTGACTTTGTTTTATATTTTACTATTTTCCCTGCCCAATAATTATTGCCGAATTTTTCAGTAATAAATTTTTTAGCCGCAGATAAAGATGTTTCAGCTAAATTTAAAGAATCTGTCCTGTGGTAGGTGATATGCCCTTCTTCATAAAGGCGCTGTGCTAAAGACATAGTCATTTTTGCAGAAAATTTAAATCTTTGCCACGAAGCTTGCTGAAGAGTGCTTGTGGTAAACGGCGGAGCAGGGTATCTTTTGGTTTCTTTTTTTTCAACATTTTCTACAATATATTCTGAATTATTTAAATCTGCCAGAATTTTATCTGCCTCTGTTTTATTTTTTACTTCAAGCTTATCTATTGATTTTCCGTCTTTTTTTGCCAGAGATGCTAAAAATTCTTTGTCTAATTTTTTAAGTAAAGCTTCAACGCTCCAATATTCTTGAGGAACAAATTTTTCAATTTCTCTTTCTCTTTCAACAACTAATCTTACGGCTACCGACTGTACGCGTCCAGCTGAAAGGCCTTTGGAGATTTTTTTCCATAAAAAGGGGGATAATTTATATCCCACAATTCTGTCTAAAATACGCCTTGCCTGCTGGGCTGAAACTAAATTCATGTCAATTTCTCTAGGGTTTTCTAATGCTTTTTGTATTGCCTCTTTGGTTATTTCGTGAAATACTATCCGCTGGTAAGGTTTTGGATTTTGGATTTTGGATTTGGGATTTGTCCCGACCGCTGTCGAGGATATTCGACTTTCAATCGGAATTTGGGATTTGGAATTTGGAATTTGGAATTTCCCAAGCCCGAGGGCTTGGGCTAAATGCCATGCAATTGATTCTCCTTCGCGGTCTTCGTCAGTCGCTAAAATAGTATTTTCCGCTTTTTCAGATTCTTTTTTTAATTCAGAGATGGTTTTTTTAGCTTTTGGCGGAATAACATATTTGGGCTCAAAATTATTGTCAATATCAACCCCCAGTTCTTTTTTGGGCAAATCTCTTATATGCCCGAAAGAAGCTAAAACTTTATAATCTTTGCCGAGGAAGCGACTTATTGTCTTTGATTTTGTGGGACTCTCAACTATGACTAATTGCATAATGTTTTTTTCTTTTTTTAATTTTAATTTAATGAATATATATTGCTCCCTAAATTGCGTATTTTACCTGAAATTTCCATTAATGCAAGCTGAGCTGATACAACAGGGGCGCTTAATTTTGTTTTTTTGATGATCTGGTCTATTTGGAGAGATTCCTCTTTTAACGAATCCAAAATAAGCTTTTCTTCTTCATTTTCAGGTTCTAAATCCTGCGCAGAGTTTTTGGCAAAAGCAATATCCAACTCTTTTAATATATCGTTAGAGCATTCAATCAGCTTCGCCCCATTTTTTATTAATTTATTGGGACCCGAAGAGTTTAAAGAATAAATAGGTCCCGGGACAGCAAAAAGTTTTTTATTTTGTTTTATCGCATAGTTTGCAGTAATTAAGGAACCAGATTTTTCTTTCGCCTCTATTACTAATACGGCCGAACTTAGCCCCGAGATTATTCTATTTCTTTTAGGAAAAGAAAATTTTGACCCGGGCGTTCCTTCCGTCAATTCAGAAATCAAACACCCGTTGTGCTCTAAAATTTTTTTTGATAAATCTAAATTTGTTTGAGGATAAATTGATTTTTCATCTAGGCCCGTTCCCAACACCGCAATTGTCCTTTTTCTTTTTTCAACAACAGCCCTTTGCGAAAAAGTATCAATGCCAGGAGCCAACCCCGAAACAATAGTTAATCCTGCATCAGCCAGTTCTCCTGAAATTTTTAAGGCAACTTGTTGGCCGTAGGCAGAACAGCGCCTTGTGCCCACAATTGCAAAAAGTTTTTCTTCAGGCGATGGTAAAATACCTTTGTAATATAAAACCTTCGGCGCATCTTTTATTTTTTTTAATTCTTCAGGATATTCTTCGTCTTCAAGTTTTACAATTTTTGTTTCCATTTTTATTAACTATAATTATAAATGAGGGAAAAGTAAACAAAGCGCAATTTGTTTACTTTGACCGAATGCATAATTATATGAATAGATTTATCTATTCATATACCACAGAAGCAGTGGGGTGTTTGCAATTTTTAGGTTTGACACGAGCATTTTGCAGTGATACATTTTAAACAGCGCATCGTTTGCGTTAGTAGGAGAGAGCGTGTGGTTTTTAGATTCTGAACCGAGCGGGGAATAGATACCCCTGGCTAAAAGCCACAATTGAAATACGCTATGACGTTCGGGATTTTAGTGGCCCTAACAGCCATCTAAAAATCATTTCTCTCCTACGTTTTTTTAAAGCCCTTTGACAAGGAGAAAACTGAAATGGAACCGATTGTGCTAAATGAATTTGGCGAAGTTTTAGCTATGCCTGTTAGCTTTGATGGAAATGATACAACGGTTTTGGGAAGAGGGGTGAGAGGTAAAAATTCTTGCCTTGCCTGTGCTGGATATCACCAACATTGTAGTGGCGACATAATGATAGTATGTATTTCAAATACTCATAATGCTCTTTGTTGTGGCAGATGTAATTTAAGAGTGGTTATTCCAAATGAGGTTGCCACTTACGGCGCATTGCGCCAATGGTGTTTAGGCAGGATAGAAAGAGAAGGAATTATGGGAAACAAGGATAAGGGTCTTGTGGGGTTTGGTGCCCCTTGATGTCAAAAATAAAATCGAGGCTGACATAGCGGCAGAAGAAGAAGCAACGAAGGCGATGCAAAGAGCGCATCGCGACGCTAAGCTTACTGCCGAGTAATAAAAATAGAATTTTATAAAGTTCTACGTAGGCTGGAGAAATCCAGCTTTTTTATTTTACTTTCGATTATAAAATATATAAAAAGTAAAATAACCCCTCACCAATTTTAATAATAATCTTTGTATTGCCTCAAAGACAGACGAAGCGGAGCGAAGTCGCTTCGCCTTTTTGCATATTATTTTCGCAGACTTGTCTGAAATTGGTGATGGGGTTATTATCTTAATTTTTCTACTGCTTCAGAGAGTATTTGGGAATACAAATTTAAGCCTATTTTGTTTATGGCGCCGGATTGTTCGCGGCCGAGTATGTTTCCGGCTCCCCGCAATTCCAAATCCTTAATTGCTATTCTGTATCCCGAACCAAGCTCATGGGCGTCTTCCAGCGCTTTTAAACGTTCTTTTGCTAAAGAAGTTAAGGATTCGGGATTAAACATAAAATATGCAAAACTTTCTCTGTGAGACCTTCCAACTCTGCCCCGTATCTGGTGGGCTTGCGAAAGGCCCAGTCGCGTGGCGTCTTCTATTATAATAGTATTTACATTCGGCAAATCCAGCCCGTTTTCAATAATTGTTGTGGCTAGCAAAATATTTGTTTTTCCTTTTTGAAAATCATCCATTATTTCCACAAGTTCTTTTTCTGGCATTCTGCCATGGATAATTCCAATTTCAGCCTTAGGGCAAAGTTCTTTAATTTTCTTTTTTGCCATTTCAATTGTTTGCACTCGGTTGTGTAAATAATAAATTTGGCCTTTTCTTCTTAATTCAAAATTTATTGCTTTTTTAATTATTTTTGGATTATATGGCAAAACATGCGTTTTTACAGATTGCCTGCCTGCGGGCGGAGTTTGTATCAAGCTTATATTTTTGAAAGAAGAAAGAGCCAGATAAATTGTTCTTGGAATCGGCGTAGCCGACAAACTCAAAACATCAAGAGACGGATATGCCTGCCTTAATTTTTCTTTTTGTTTTACGCCGAATCTTTGTTCGTCGTCAATAATCAGCATTTGCAGATTTTTAAATTCTATATCTTTTGAAAGAATTCTATGCGTGCCTATAACAATATCTATTCTGCCTTCTTTTATTTCTTTTATTATTTTTTTCTGTTCAGCTTTTGTTTGCAGGCGCGAGAGCAGGGCAATTTTTACGGGAAGCTTTTCAAATCTTTTTTTAAAGGAATTAAAATGCTGGTTGGCTAAAATGGTGGTGGGGCATATTAAAGCTGTCTGCCTGCTATTGGCTGAAGCTAAAAGAGCAGTTCGCATTGCAATTTCTGTTTTTCCAAAACCAACGTCTCCGCAGACAATCCTGTCCATTGGTTTTGTTTTTGCCAAATCCTTTTCTATGTCTTCAACAGCCTGCAACTGGTCGGGAGTTTCTTCGTAAGCAAAGCCGGCCCTTAACTGGAATTCCAGCTCATTGTCTGCTGAATACGCAGGCCTTTGGACGCTTTCTTTTTGGGCGTATAAAGACAATAACTCTTTGGCAAATTTTTCAACTTCTTCTTTTATTTTTCCTTTTATCTTTTGCCAAGTTAAAGACCCCAATCTTGAAACCTTCGGGTCTGCAAAGCCCACATATCGTGAAAGCTTTTTTTCCAATCCTAATGGCACATAAAGCTTGTCTTCTTTTGCATATTCTAAAACATAATATTTTTGTTTGCCCGAATCCGAAAATTCAAATTCTGTAATTTCTGAAAATCTGCCTACTCCATGGTCTAAATGCACAAGGTAATCTCCGGATTTTAATCTTTTTAAATCAGAAAATAATTTATGAGATTTTAATCTCTTTTTTAAAATTTCCCTCGTCCGCCTGAATTTTTCTTCTAAAAATTCAGGCGGATAAACCTTTTTTTCATCCGTGCCTAATATAGCAATACTTTCTACTTCGTTTCCAAAAAAATCAAAACGCACGGCTTGCATTTGGTTAACAGCAAAAACATCAACTATTCCGCCTCTTTGCGAAAATTCTCCGGGCTCTTGAACTTTAAAAACTCTTTCATATCCCATTTCATCAAGTTTTCTTAAAAATTGCGAAAAATTATAACTTTCTCCTTTTTCTAAAAAAACAATATTGTCCTGGAAAAATAGTTGAGTTTTTGAGGCTCGCAAAATTTTTTTTAAATTTTTTTCAAACCAAAAAACCTCCTTATCCAAAAAGTAGGGGGTGATTGAAACTATCAATAAATTTTTTAAATCTTCATTTGTTGTATTCATTCATAGTTTTTTCCAGTCCGTTTTTTAATAAAGAATCAATAGCTTCAGCTGTCTTAAAAATTACTTCGTTTATAATTTTCTGTTCTTCTTTTGAAAAATTTTTTAACACAATTTTTTTTGCTTTGCCCGCCGAAGCCATGGCGGAGGCGGGCCTTATACCAATTCGTAATCTTATTAAATTTTCGTTTCCTACAGCTTTTATTATTGATTCAACTCCTTTGTGGCCGGCAGAGCCGCGGTCTTTTACAATTTTTATTTTTCCGACAGGCAAATCAATATCATCGTGCACCACGATGATGTAATTTTTAATTTTTAATTTTAAATTTTTAATTAACGATTTTACGGCGAGGCCGGAATTATTCATAAATGTCTGGGGTTTTGCCAGAATTATATCTCCGTTTTCAGAAACAAGAGCGTCTGATTTTTTTTGTCCCGACTTTGTCGAGGATCCTCGATTGCTTTGCAATCGGGACAGTTTAAAATCAGGAAAATTATTTTTTTCTGCAAATTTATCAACAGCCATAAATCCTACATTATGGCGGGTGTTTTCAAATTTTTTGCCGGGGTTGCCGAGGCCGATAATTATTGTTTTCATTGATATATATTAGCATTTTTAAATTTATTTCCAATAGTTAGTAAAATAAAATATTGGTTTATCCACAGAGTATTTTTATTATTGCACTTGTTTGGATTATAGGGGGGGGTATAATAGAGTAATTTGAAATTAATAAAAAAATTAAAAAATATGAAGGTATTTAAATTTTTTATAGTATCAGTTTGCTTGTTGGCAGTTGTTTTTGGATTTTCAACAACAGCAAAAGCAGTAACAGTACAAGAGTTGATGGATCAAATTGCTGAGTTGCAGGCGCAAGTTCAGGCGCTTCAAGGTCAGCAAACAGCAACAGCCCAGCCTTCAACTTCAGCTCAAGGTCCCACTTCAACAACAAGCTGGTGCCACACCTTTAACCAAAACTTAGCTTATGGAAATGCAGCCACAGCTGAAGTAGGCTACTTGCATACAGCTTTAGATAGAGAAGGCCTTTCATACTCACCCGACACAGGCAACACTTTCAGAGAAGCTACAATACTGGCAGTTACCATATTCCAGGAAAGGTATACATCTGAAATTTTAGCCCCCTATGGATTAATCCACGGCACAGGATACGTGGGCGAGACCACCAGGGCAAAACTAAATGAGCTTTACGGCTGTGGAGCAGGGGAAACAGGTTTACCCACTATTACCCTTACCTCTCTCAATGGGGGAGAAAGATTGATAGCCAGTGAAAGGTACAATATTACATGGATAACATCAAATTTTTTACCTTCCGATACAGTATCTATAACTTTGTTTGACGATTCCGTAAATTTTAGCCAGCCCATAACATTTTCTGCTCCTGCTTCTGTTGGTTATTATTTATGGATGGTGCCACAAGCGCTCTATAAGACTAGCAACAGTTCTTCTCCCGAAGGAATTACTTACAAGATTAAAGTAAGTAAAAATTCAACCCCGAGCGCAACAGACTACAGCGACGAATATTTTAGCATCCAAATAGGAAATTTAGCATCTAAATACGTATCGCTTATAAGCCCAGCGAAGTATTCTTATAGTGACATCAAAGATCCAGAAAATCCATTAGAAATAAGATGGTCAACTGGATTTGAATCATCGGGCCCATCTTTGCCGTTAACTGTTGACAACAAGCTAAATATAATTTTAGTAAAAGATCGTTGTTTCGATCCTATAATGTCTGGAGGGCCTGGACCAAAATCCATAGGTAAATATATGGTCATCGGCTCAGGCATACCCAAAGGACAAGTATATTATCAATGGAAAATATCAGAAGAATTTATTAATTTAATGGGGGAGGGAGATTGTAAGTTTAAGCTTTGGATTGGAGAATACAAGCCCCCTTCTCAAAGCGGAGATTGGGATTCAATAAATATGTATACCAGTTCTCCTGCTTACGGAGTTTTTGATGAATCGGCTGTAAGGATTACAACAAAAGCCGAACCTGCTTTTTTTATTATTAGCCCAATGGCCGGTCAAATTGTAAAAATAGGAGACACATTAAAGATTGAGACGTTTTATGCTGGTAGCGGTATAGGATCTCCCGATATATTTCTTATAAATGGAGATAATAGTGACATTACCCCGATTTTTACTCATGATTGGTTAAAAATCTATATGTGGAAGATTCCTTCTACTGTTAAGCCCGGTAAGAATTATTATATTCACACCGGAACATCTTATTTACAAGGTGGAAAATTGACTTTGAGTTCGGACGGATTGAGAAGCGGCCGGTTTACCATAGAAGATCCGAGTAAAACGCAAAAATATATTAGCATGACCAGCCCTGAAACCGGCACAGTGCTTGATGATCCTAATACTATTGATATTAAATGGTCTTCCCAGAATATAGATAAAGTAAACATATATCTTGTAAAAAGCGTTCGATCTACGGGCATTCTTTTTGGCGGTGGTGGATCATTTACGTTTCTTTATTATTTTACCATTGCCTCAGAGGTGCCTGCTTCAGACGGCCATTATGTTTGGAACATACCAGATGAAATTGAGAGAAGCCATTTACGGCAAGGGGCGTCAAAATATAGCATTAGCGTTGGAGAATGGAGGCCGCCAGATACAAATGGAACATGGGAAGACTTTGGCACCATATACGGAGCATATGCGAATTACTCCGCCTCTGTTGGCGGTTACGCATATACAGCAAATCTTTTTCCGCATAGCGCCAAGGGCAACATAGTTATTTTTCGTCAGTCGGTTACAATAAATAATCCTAACCACAATCAATCTCTTACTCCGGGGGACACTATTAATGTTTCGTGGTCTATTGATAATAGAGAACCGGAAATTGGCACAAAAACTATGATTTTTGATTTGTATGATACTCTTAATCAAAAAATAGTAGGGGGAATAGCTCCAAAGCCAACGGGAAAGCCGGATTATTGTGTCAGTTGTTATAATGACATTCCTATCCAACAAGGCAGCTACACTTGGACTATTCCAACCACACTTAAGCCCGGTAATTCGTATATAATTGTTATGGTTCCGTCAGGAGGTGGTACTAGTAGTCCATACGTGTCAAATGTTGCATACTATCTTGATACCAAGTATGCTTTTAGTGAGCCTTTTACCATCACCTCAGTACCTCCGACGTCTCAGGCCTCGATTACAGTTACATCTCCCAATGGCGGGGAAACTTGGAAACAGGGTGAAACACACAATATTACATGGACATCTTCAGGCCTACACTCGGGTGACAAGGGAATGATAAGATTGTTTGATACAAATAATTCGATACCACCTGCTTTTTACGTAGATAATATTTCTATGTCAGATGGTTTATATACTTGGACAATTCCATCAAATATCACTCCGGGATTATATAAAATAGAAATATATGATACATATGGTGCATCGGATTACAGAAATGGAAATCCAGAAGATATGAGCAACAACTACTTCACTATCGCCACGGCATCAACATGTACGCCTGAATGGAGTTGCGGTGACTGGAGCGCTTGCGCGAACAATCAGCAGACCAGAACTTGCACAGATTTAAACAATTGCGGAGTTACAACTGGTAAACCAGCAGAATCACAGACATGCACAACAACTTCTTGTTCCCAGTTATATTCTAAGATAACAGCAAGTTATCTAAAAAGTTGTAGTGACGCCGCGTATGACCCTGCAGCAGATATAGATAAAAGTAAAAAAGTTGATTTGGGTGATATGTCTTTTTATTCGGCAAGTATGACAGACCAGGCATGGTGCCAGCAGAAGCTAAGTGAGACAACAAGCCCATGTCCAATAATAAATTGGTGCCATACTTTTAACCAAAACTTAGGCTATACCAACTCGGGTTCAACTGAAATCGGCTATCTGCATACTGCATTAGATAGAGAAGGCATTTCTTACGCCCCAGACATAGGCAATATTTTTGGTCAGGGAACCTCGTCAGCTATAGTGAATTTTCAAGAAAAGTACGTAGCCGATATTTTAACTCCTTATAGTTTAGTCAGTGGCACAGGATATGTTGGCAATAGCACTAGAGCAAAATTAAATGTTTTGTACGGGTGCACAGCAACCTGCACCCCAAACTGGCAATGTTCTGAATGGAGTGCCTGTGTTAGTGGTCAACAAACAAAAACTTGCACAGACTCAAATAATTGCGGAGTTACAACCGGTAAACCAGTAGAATCTCAAGCGTGCACAGCAACTTGTACCCCAAACTGGCAGTGCAGTGTATGGAGCGCTTGTGCAAATAGCCTGCAGACACGAACTTGTCCAGACACTAATAACTGCGGAGTTACAACTGGTAAACCAGCAGAATCACAGGCATGCACAGCCCAGCCATCAATCACCGTTACCTCGCCCAATGGCGGGGAAACCTGGAAACAGGGTGAAACACACAATATTACATGGACATCAAACGGAGTTAAATCAGTATCAATATATTTACGAAAGGCAGGTAAAATAATTAAAGCGTTGGCAAGTTGTGCGCAAGACACAGGTACATATTCATATGCTTTAAGCTCCGATATTACTAAGGATACAGATTATGAAGTTACAGTATCTTATTGCACGCTTAATAGTGGATTTAGCGGTCCTGCAGAAGATACCAGCGATGATTTTACTATTACAGATGAACCAGCAACAACAACTTACTGCTCCCAGTTTTACAGCAAGCTAACAGCAAGCTATAACAAAAAATGCGGAGAAGCAGCATACGATCCTTTAGTTGATGTAGACAAAGACGGAGATGTTGATTCTGGCGACCAGTCTTTCTACGCAGCTCACACAACAGACCAGGCATGGTGCCAGCAGAAGCTAAGTGAGACAACAAGCCCATGTCCAATAATAAATTGGTGCCATACTTTTACCAGGTATCTTACAACTGGATCAACTGATGTAACTTCAAATGGAGAGGTATTATATTTGCAGACAGCTTTAGCTAAGCAGGGGTTTGGTGTGGGTGCTGATAGTACAGGGGTGTTTGGATATGGCACAGCAGCCGCTGTAGTTAAATTCCAGAAAGAATATAACATTACACAAACTGGTACAGTTGGTCCAGTTACTAGAGCAAAGCTAAACGCGCTTTATGGTTGCTCTCCAACTTGCGTCCCAAACTGGCAGTGCAGTGTATGGAGCGCTTGTGCAAATAGCCTGCAGACACGAACTTGTCCAGACACTAATAACTGCGGAGTTACAACTGGCAAACCAGCAGAATCACAGGCATGCACAACAACCTACTGTTCTCAGTTATATTCTAAACTCATAGCAAGCAACGCAAAGAGTTACGGTGTGGCAGGATATGACCCAGCAGCTGACATAAACAAAGACAGGATAGTTAATTCTGAAGACATGTCTCTTTACTCGGCAAATATGACAAATGAGCAATGGTGTTTGCAAAAACTGGGTGCGAAATGCACTCCAAACTGGCAATGTTCTGCATGGAGCGCCTGCACAAACGGCCAACAAACTTCAACCTGCACCGATTCAAATAATTGTGGAATTACAACCAACAAACCAGCGACAACCAGATCTTGTTCTTCAACTTGCACTCCAAACTGGAATTGTA
>Ga0209542_10009414_pt1 | contig 17911 bp, 16 predicted proteins | sample RifCSPhighO2_01_FD_184028 | JGI IMG/M metagenome (GOLD analysis project Ga0209542, IMG submission 184028) | Soil microbial communities from Rifle, Colorado - Rifle CSP2_plank highO2_0.1 (SPAdes) (version 2) | ecosystem: Environmental > Terrestrial > Deep subsurface > Rock core/Sediment ...
CTCAACGTAGGAACAACTGGTAAACCAATCTCTTTAAGTCTATGATGTCTTTCAAAAATCATCTGAGGAGTTAATTTATCTTCAGAACTAAATTCTTTTAGAAACAAGCCTATTTCCCTTCTATTGCCGTTTTTAGAATCAACAAAGGTCTGGACGAAATTTTTCCACCCTTCCATTCCTTCGTTTCCTTCCCGATAAGGAAATAGGACTAGATCTATATATTTAGATTCTCCATATTTTCTAAACCTTGCTTCAGTGACGTCTTCCATAAATTAAAGCTATTTTGAATACTCTAAATAAAGTCTTTCTCTATCCTTATGTAAAATCTTTTGTTGCTGTTGGATATTCTCTAAAGCTGTTTTTAAATGAGGTTTCAATCTGAAATCTAGAATATTAACGATCTCCGCCCATTGAGTAATAAGATGGTGTTCACGGTTATCAAGTGCCCTCCTTATATATTGAAATTGAATATGGCGGGTTAAACCGTGCCATTCCGGAAATGTTGCCAAAAATTCAGGGTCGTATTCGCCCATTTCAATCGCCTTTTCCAAAGTCATATTTGGTAAAGCCGGACTCTTCTTTCCCGATAGTTTTTCTCCTGAAGATTCCTTTTCAAATACCATATTGTAATTTTACTACTTCTTAGTAATTAGACATCAAGTTAAATTTATTCGTCTTAAGAGATGATATAATCTTAAGGTTTTATCATGCACCAAATATTTACTAAAAGAAAATTAATATTTTTAGTATTAGTTTTATTAATATTTGTATTAACTACTCTTGCAATAATTAAATATCTTTTTTCTAATAATAAAGTTGAGGAAAATTACCTGGTTTCAGAAAATACGATCACATCTCAACCAACCTTAACTCCAACCATAAAACTTACACCAATTCCTTCGCCTACTCCCACTATCGATATTTATGCCGGAATGGAGAAAGATAAATTTTTTATCACTTTTTACGGCTGGCCAGACAACGATCCGCCGGGAAACGAAATAGCATACCCAACTAAGCGTTATTCGAACTCAAAGCATAATTTTGCAAGCGGTGTAGGAACTTATCAAGATCCTGTAACTTTTGCATCGGACCCCGATGAAATTTCTGTTGGTACAATTTACTATGTACCTAATTTGAGGAAATATATTATTATGGAGGACTATTGTGAGGGATGTGTACAAAACTTCGCTGACGACGAAAAACATTTCGATATTTGGGTAGACAGTGATCCGAATTTCGAAGTAGAGCTAGTAAATTGTCAAAAAAGCATGACCAAAAGAAATGCGCTTGTTATAACTAATCCCTCGTCAAATTTGCTGGTCAGAACCACTCCTTTTTTTAATAAACTAACCGGTGAGTGTAATGAATAATCCTGACTATTGATTAAGTATCGTATAATATAGAATATGAAACTAGCTGCCTTAGTTTTAGCAATAATAATTTATTTAAGTTTTGTTCTGTCTATTAACGCGAGTGTTAATAACGATATTAAAGTAAACAGCCAGGGTGGGGGTTCAAGCGTTAAAGTTAACTTGAAAAATAACGTTAATACCGGCAACTATAATTATTCATCCTCATCTCAAACAGATACTAATGTAAATATAAATCAGACAGGAGAAGGCACTTCTAGCGTAAAAATTAATGGCAAGGAATGGAAACTCGAAGGACCGGGAGAGATTGATGTAAATGACAGTTCTTCTTCGTCAAATCCGACTCCAACCACTGGAGGCAGTGAAGATGTTTCAATAACTGAGTCACCAACTCCAACTAACGAATCTCCAACACCGACTCCAACTAATACACCGGATGCAGAAGAAAATTCGGCCAAAACCTTCACTGAAGTTTTGAAAGAAAGATTTAAAAATGTTAAAGAATCTTTTCAAGAACTTTTTTCTAAACTCTTCCAAATATTTTGAAGCAATATTAAATTGGGATTTGGTAATTAACAAGTCACCTCGAATTTATTCTTTTACTAGCAGCTCTAACACAACGTCTTGGATCAGCATCTTCTTTATCATACCAGTAGCAACCCTGACAAATGGGATCGTCTTTTAAAGTGTAATCCGAAACATAAATAACTCTACCCTCAGCAGCAAGAACAGCATTCTTAATCCCAGTTTTGTAACTTTCTCTGACTTGGGAATCATTAGTGTGATAAAAAGCGTCCTTGTCGACCATTTTCAGGTACTCCTCCGTCGCTCGTTCTAAAGTCAAACTGTCACCCTTTTCATATTTTTGGCCTAGATTAGAATTAAGATCTGGTCTTTTCATTAAATGGTGGATGTACCCTACTAAATCTCCATGATGATAAAGCAATTCTACTTTGCTTGACATATTAGAATATGAAAAGTGCCAACACATTCCACCTTCCAGGTGGATCAGCTTGACACATAAATTATTATAGTTACTCTATCAAAAGATGTTCGATCTCCTTAAGTTTTCGTGCATAATTAATTTGATCAAATAAAAATTTCTTATAATTCTTTATTGAGGAAAATTGGTCTAATATGATTTCCTTGTCGCAGATTATTTTTTCATCCAGGCCAACGTATTCTTGTAATGAAGACCACTCGTAATTATCTAAATATTTTGCACTTACTATGAATGATACAACTGGGTTTATATGAATGTATCTTTGGATATGTAATAGTTGTTCGTTATCCTCTATGTGTACTGCTTTAAAGACTCCTTGGAATAAAGGGCCTTCTCTTTTTTTGTTTCTCGTATTAAAGAATCGTGTATAACTGTTCGTGAAATTGCTCACAAACGTTGATATTCCGTTATCTAATTTTTGCTTTAGTAGTAGGTGGAAGTGATTTGGCATAAGGCAATAAGCAACAATCTCGACAATTTTTTCAGATTTATTTCTTAGATTTTCAAAGAAAGGTTTCCTTTCCTCAAGATTAATTGTAAGAGCCTTAGAAAGCCTCAAGGGAGGTTTTTCGTACCTGTAGTAGTCTAGCGTTAACACTGCTCTTTTGTATTCTCTCCTACTAGTAAAGGTTGGGCGTTTATCAATTCCTCTATTATATACATGATAAATTTCATCATTCGCAAAAATCGTTTTTCTGTACTGGGACATTAATTAGAATTTAATCTTTTTATCGACAGGTGTCAACAGAAACCACCTGGAGGGTGGATTAGGTTGGCACCTGTAAATTTCAAAAATTATTTACTCTTTATGATGTAGAAGGCAGATTGGTCTCCTGTTGCATATATAGTTTTTACCAATTCCAATTTGGGGTCACCGCTAAATTCGGACGGGTAAAGCCTATCGGCCGGAAAAATGAATAAGGTGTTCTTATCTCCTCTTTCTTTAGGCCAATCGACCTCCCTGAATTCAAATCTGCCGACAACCTTTGGCCTCAATACGTCAGGTGAACTATAATATTTACCGTTTCCGACTAGACCAGAAGAGATTTCCTGGTAATCGGTAACAGAAACAAGACCATGAAAAAGAAAGTGTATATAACTTTGTGTCCGAGTATTATCGATAACCACTCTCAGATTTTTGGGTTGTGTTTTAATGAATTCGCTAATCTCCTTATAACCATAATCCCAATCCTGCCAATGTCGCACTGCGGTCAATTTATGAAAATTAACCATGTACCATAAAAGATAAAAAGTAATTATAAAGGTCATAAAAACCTTGGCTAATTGAGTGCGCTTTTTGAAAAAAACGTAAATTCCGTAGCCGATAAACAAAGAAATAGGCAAAAATAAGATTAATGAACGATAAGTATGAAAAGAGTCTTTTGTTAAGGCAGCCGGAATCGGAGCTATGAAGGAAAGTACCAGAAGTGGTTTTATATCAACCGACTTTCTTCTTATTAACTTATACAAACCGATAAATAAAAACGGAAGCTGCCAGATATAAAAAACGCTAAAACCTTGTACTATTCTTTGCGGGTTGTAATCCCCAAACCAAAATAAATTACTGGGGGAAAAATAATGCAAATATAAAGAGGTTAATTGCCTGGGAATAAGGTAGAAATTTTGGAAACTTCCCAGGTTTGAAATATAACCTGGAGTACCAGACACATCGGAAAAAATACTAACGCCGATTGCCCGATGGTAACTTGATGGTGAAAAAAATAAAGTTAGGATTGGTAAATACAAAACCATTGCAAAGATAAGGCCAGAAAACCATAACTTCCACCTCATCAACCAGTTCTTCGAAAAAAGTATAGAGGCGGCAATAAAAAGAGGTGCAACAAATCTTGGTGCTTGGTAGGTATACATTGAAAAAACAAAAAATAATATACTTACAAAGAATAATTTTTGTTTTTTCAGCCTAGAAAATTTAAGCCAAAAATAAAACCCGATAGAGAAAAAAAGTAAAGCCAAATTTCCTTCAAAAGCTCCCTTGCTGTAAAAAATTGCCCACGGAGATATCGCCAAAACAAACGAAGAAAAAAGAGCCGCTTCTTCTTTTTTAAAAATTTCCTTAGCAATTAAATAGCCTATATAAATCAAAAACGTTCCTGATGCGAAAGATAAAAACCTAGTTGCAAAGATAGTTAATCCAAAAATTGCAAAAACTGGAACCGATAAATACACATAGGCCGGCAGGAAAAAGACCTCGAATGATCTGAGAAATATCGGAAGTTTTTGTCCATACTCATCTGCACCCGTCTTAAGAATTGACCAGGAATTAAAACCCAGCGCCACCTCGTCCCTAAAAAAACCAATACCGTTATCACCGAGACGATAAAGTCTTATGCCAAAACCGATTAAGATTATCAAAATTAGGATTAAGTGTTTTTTCTTCACTTTAAAAACCCCTTCGTAAATAGACTCCAAAAAAGTAGAAATTCAGCCGCAGTAAAACTAAAGAACACTAACTTTCCCATTTTCTTCCAAGAAAGTACTTTTTCTAGTCCTAAAGCCATAATTAGGATCATCGGAGGGGCAAAAAATAAGGTCTGATAATATAATCTCCACTCGAAGATGAATGTAAAAAATAAGATAGCCAGAGTATAAAAAAATAGAAAATTTTTGTATCTGCCTATCTTCCCGTTGAAAAATCCTAAAACAAATAACAAAAATTGGAAAATGAAAAACTTCTGTACTTCTTTCACTCCCACTCTTTCTCTGGGGTGTCCAGCAAAAAAATAATTACCGATATCTAAATTTTCCATAACTACTTCCAATTTTTTATTAAACAATTCTTCCGGCCAATTAAGAAAAATTTTATCTAGTGGTCCCTTTAAAATCTTGCCTCTCTTCCAACCAACCATATTTCTTGAAACCTGAATATCATTTTTTGGGTCGAAGTTAAAAAGATCTTTAGGAACCGGAGAAAACCAAAACCAAGGAGTAACAATGGCAATAGTAATAATCAATATCGGTATTTTTCCCATTTCTTTACACTAATCCTGAATTTCCTTCGTATTACATCTATCAAACCATTTGAAAGTAATTTATGTATAACACACTGGAGTATTTTTAGGCAATTTTAACCCAATTGTGGATAGTGGCAGCGTTTGAAATGTCATCAATAATGGGTACCACATAAAATATTTAATTCTCCGTCCAAATAATTGTTTCAGGAACTCCAGGACCAGAAGTGTCAAAACTTACTAACTCTAAACTTTCACCTGTATTCTTGTTAATTAGAAGTATTTTATATTGACCGGATGATCTGCGAGTATTCACTCCTACCACGAGAGAATCAGTATTTTCGGATCTAAGTGTGGTTATCCCAAACTGCTGGCAATGGGGAACAATATTTAAAGGTGTAATTAGTGGGTTAGGTTTTGGGGCTAAAATACTTTCTGAAGTAAGAGAACATATTCCTGATTCCCCTGTTTCTGCTAAGAGATATGTCTTTTTTGACCTAAAATCTATATAACCTTTAGCCGTAGTCTTTTGCAATATACTGATTTGGTTATTTTCTGATAAGTGACCAAGTGAAAGGTTACTCTTATCTAAAATATAAATCTCTCCAGAATTACCAAAACCTGTGTACAAGGCTGTTATATCTTTCTCGTTACTTCCATCGCTGTTTATGATTGAATAAGAATCAAATTCATTAAATAACGATAGTTTGCTGTCATCTACAGACCAAGCAACTGTGACATATTCTCCCCGTTTAAGGTTAAGCTGTTTTAAATCCTGGTTGGTTAAATCATGTATAAAAACCTTATGATCATTTGATAAGGTCGTGTCAATCAGAGCCAACTTATCCCCTTTATTTGATAATGCCATTGCAAACCAAATCTTATTCTGCCCGATTATTTTCGTAGTCATAGTTGGCATTTCTATTAGGACCGTTTTCTTATTAACAAAGTCTGAATATACTATTTTTTGTCCATCCGCTGACACAGAGAAGTTGTTAAATTGAACCGCATTGTCTGTATGAGTTAGCTGGGAAGACTTTCCGTTTTCATAAACCCAAATCTCTGATCCGTCAACTGTTTCTCCGTCTGCCAACTTTGTTTTTCCTGGTATTTGGTAAAAAAGTTTTCCTTGAAAATTTGGGTAAATCCTTTTCTCCTCTGATGCAACTAGTGAGGAAGTCGCTGTAGAATTAGAGACACTTACATTATTATTTTTGTCGATATTAGAATTTGGAGCATTTTTTATTCTTTTGGTAAAAACGAGTATTCCCACTCCAAACAAGATTAAAAAAATTACTGCGGCTGAAATAATAGTCCAGAGGGTAGTTTTTTTCTTTTGAGCAGTAATTGGTGAAGTTACATTATCAACTAGTTGAGGATATTCAGAAGAGGTCTCTGGGGTGGAAATTTGTTCCGAATCAGTTTTATTTAAATCCATGTTTTTAGTATATCACTAGTTTTGGATGAAACTTTACTACACCTAACGCCACATTTGTTATTTGCTATAATATTTCTATATATAGGCATTAATTAGGGTAATGGCATTTTTTCCATTTTTTGCCGCTGCCGCACCAACAAGGATCGTTGCGGCCAATCTTGTGTTTGGTTGTTGGTTGTTGGTTGTTGGCAGTTGGCGAGGAAAAAGCAGACTTGCCCGTCGAAGCTTCAACGAAGGCGGGAGGGCCTCCCTCTGCACCCAACTCTGGAGTTGCAACATCTACTAAACCTGTTTGGTCGGAAGTATCAACATTTGTCGTCGCAGCTTCCAGTGGAATTTCCGGCTGTGGGACTCTTGCAACACCTACTCTAAATATTCTTCTTGCCAGCTCCTCGTCAATCCGATCTATTAAACTCTCGAAAGTTGAAAAAGCCTCATTTTTAAATTCAACTAAAGGATCCCTCTGGCCGTAAGCACGAAGTCGTACTCCCTCACGTAAGCTGTCAATATAGTCAATATGTTCTATCCAATGCTTGTCAATCGAGGATAGATATGCATATTTTTCGATTTGTTTTACCAGATCTTTCCCCATTTCTTTTTCTCTGGATTCGTAAACATCGTCAATTACTTTATATAATCTATCTCTAATCACATCGGGATCATTGGTATTCAGTACGTGTTTTTTGAAATTTTCTTTTGTTGTGTCGTCGAAAGGAATTATTTCAAGCAAATTGACCACTACCTTCTCGCTGTCAATTTTTCCTTTTTCTGTATCTTCCGAAATAAGTAAAATTCTGTCTATTTGATGTTCCAACTTTTCCAAAATCTCGTCTTTCAGCTCACCCGCTGCCAAAATCCTTTGACGTAACTTATAAATAACCTCTCTTTGTTGATTGATTACATCATCATATTCAACTAAATTTTTTCTAGCGTCAAAGTGGAATCCCTCGACCTTGACTTGAGCTTGTTGGATAGCCCTACTGACTAACCGATTTTCAATAGGTTGATCTTCCGGAAGATTAAGCCTCTCCATTATCCCCGATATCTGCTCGCCCCCGAATATTCGCAAAAGATCGTCTTCAAGGGATAGAAAAAATCGAGTCGACCCCGGGTCTCCCTGTCTACCTGATCGACCCCGAAGCTGATTATCTATTCTTCTTGATTCGTGTCGCTCGGTTCCGATTACATGTAATCCTCCCGCTTTAACCACTTTCTCGTGGGCTTCCTGCCATTTTACATAATCTTTAGTTTTCTTATGTTCGGCTCTATCCATCCCAGGAGGTGTATCAGGCGGAGTTCCGCCCAAAACAACGTCTACTCCACGCCCAGCCATATTTGTTGCAACAGTAATGGTACCGGGTTTTCCGGCATCGGCTATAATCATTGCTTCCCGCTCGTGGTTCTTTGCATTAAGTACATTATGGGGAATTTTCTTACGCTTCATGAAGTCGCTAATAATTTCATTTTTCTCTATTGAAGTTGTTCCAACTAATACCGGCTGACCTTGCTTTCTTCTTTCATCAATTTCAGCGACAACCGCTCCGTATTTTGCACGAACCGATTTATAAATAACGTCGGGATTATCATTTCGCACCATAGGATTATGAGTTGGAACTACAACTACCTCGAGTTTATAAATTTTTCTAAACTCCTCTGCCTCAGTTGCGGCTGTTCCTGTCATGCCTGATAAAGTCTTGTACATCCTGAAATAATTTTGAAAAGAAATGGTCGCCAGCGTTTTACTTTCCTGTTGAATGGAAACGCCTTCTTTTGCTTCAACCGCTTGGTGAAGTCCGTCGCTCCAACGGCGTCCAAACATAAGTCTGCCGGTAAACTCGTCCACGATTGTTACCGCGTCATCCTTAACTACATAGTCGCGATCTTTCAAATAAAGAGCTCTTGCTCGAAGTGCATTTTCAATATGGTGAATCGCATCGTAATCTTTTTCGTAAAGATTATCTACCCCGAGTATTTTCTCTACCCGAGTAATCCCGTGTTCGGTTAGGGTTGCGCTTTTAACTTTCTCGTCAATTGTAAAGTCGGTATCGGGATTTAATTTATCGATTAGACTTGCAAACTTATAATATTTATCGGTCGGTTCCATATCCGGAGCTGAAATAATAAGTGGGGTACGTGCTTCATCGACCAATACCGAATCGACTTCATCGACAATTGCAAAATTATGGCCCCTTTGCACCATTTCGTTTTCGTTTTGGACCATATTATCCCTCAAGTAATCAAACCCAAACTCATTATTGGTTCCGTAAGTAATATCAGTTAAATAAGCCTCTTTGCGCTCAGAGGGTTTTAGGTGGGCTAATCGCTCGTCGCCGTGAGAAGTGTCGTTATATGCTGGATCATATACAAAAGATTTTTGTTCTTGAACTATGGAGCCCACCCTCATTCCGAGAAGGTTGAAAATTGGCGCATTCCAGCCTGCGTCACGTCTTGCCAAATAATCGTTAACAGTAACCAAGTGCGCACCTTCACCGGTCAATGAATGAAGGTACAAAGAAGGGACTGCAGACAAAGTCTTACCCTCTCCAGTCTTTTGCTCGGCAACTTTACCTTCAAAAAGAGCAATTGCCGCCATTAGTTGAACGTCGTAGTGTCTTAAACCGATTGCCCTCCAGCTGGCTTCGCGGACCAAAGCAAAGCTCTCCGGAAGTAAGTTCTGCAAGGTTTCTCCTTTTTGAATTCGTTCTTTGAACTCTTCGGTCTTCTTTGCAAAGTCTTTATCTTTCAATTTCTTTGCCCAAGTTTCCTTTGAATTTACACTTTCAACAATCTTTGACAACCTATCTATTTCTTTTTGATTTAAGTCAAGTAGTTTAGAAAAAATATTAATCATAAAAAAAGGGCAGTTCAGTAATTGTACACCCGAAGACAGGATTGTATCAAAAATATGGTGACAGAAAAAGGAATACTCATTAAAGAATGGTGCAAAACTAATGAATCCCTACCTATAGGGTTCGTGGTTTTGTTAAGTTTTGTATAACTATCTTGCTATTTTAGTTTTTTATGTTGACTATGGGGCTTATAATTGTTAATATAACTTAATTTGAAGAAATACCCCTGTCCTTTAATCTTTTCTCTCAAATTCGCTTGCCTTAGAATCTGTCCACAATCTGCCTTGACCTAGAAGGTATAATACAGTAATACTTCTAGCATATTTTTGAATCTGCTCGAAATATGTGTTGTTGTAATTAATTTGCTATTGCAACTATCACTTGCACATTAACAAGTGAATAAAGAAAGCAGGCAAGTTAAGGGTTTAAAAATAGGTTACTCAACTTTTTAAATCTTTCACAGTAAATTTCACGCGGAATTAACCGGGTAACTTCTTTACCCTATCAAACCTAATACTTACTTTCGGAGGTGATAAATGTCCCGCTTCAAATTTTGGAGTTGGGGTATCATTTTAACCCTCCTCCTTGCTTTTGTTCCGCTAAAAACTGTCTACGCAGCCGAGTGTCTATTACAAAATCCGGTTGTCGGTGGTCAACGTACTGGATCACTCCATGATATAGCCGCTGGTGGCTGGCCCGGAGTTGATCAATACAATACCAATGGTAAGGTTAGATCAATTTTTGCCGATGGAGGAAAAGTCACTTTCTCCGGATGGGACAGTTCCGGTGGTGGAAATGGTGTAATCATCGATGGAACTGGCACTTGCAACAATTTTCGTTTTGCTGCATGGCACAGCCCTTCCGACCCTGGAGTATCCGGTAAAATAGACGGTGATACAATCCTCGTCCGGCCTGGAACCACAGGGAATATTATAAATGGCGTAGTACATAACCACCTAAGTTTCGGTAGCAAAAAACCGCTTAAAATCACGGGTGGAATTAACGGTAGATTAAAAGCTGGATATTACTGGTACGACTACCGCCTTGTGCTTAAAAAAATTGGGGTTGCAGAGCTTCCGGAAAAAATAGTTGGTGCGATTAAGCCTTTTCCCGCTACGTCAGTCCAGCTCGAAGATGGAAACATCTTAGACATCTGTGGTTATTACGCTGGCGACGGTCAACATTATGACTCTGTTGTAAAGTGCAATGACCGAGACGAACCGGATGACGATATCATTTCCGAAGTCGATTTGAATAAAATCACCGCGGCAAGTGGTGTAAAACCAGAGGTTCCCGCTGACGAAGCCGAAGTACAGTTGATTGACTTTAATCAACTCATACCGGTAGATTCAGGTGACGAAACATTAAACCAAACCGATGAGACAAACAGCTCGGGTTTCGAAACAACCACAATTGTTCTCGAAATTCCAAACTCAAACGTTTTTGACTTACTCTACAAGATTCCGCTTGTCACATATTTTCTTTTTGCAGTCCTAATGCTGCTTTTGGTTTTCTGGGAAGAATCTCGGTCATGGTGGCCAGTTTGGGTATCAACTTCGTTACTAGCGCTTCTAGCTATCGGTTATGTAGTTACTAAACCGGAAAGTGCACAGGCAAAAACAACTATCTTACCTATTTTCCCAGAGTTGCCCCGACAGATTGAGATAAACTTCTCGGGCCTCCCAAATAGTAATGAATTGGAGGAACTCGCAATACTTGCAATTCCTACCGAAACTCAAAAAGCCGATGAAGAAAGCTTAGACCAAGACAAACGTGAACCTTCGGGCGAATGTAAAGTTGTCGGAAAATATCCCGACAAAGTAATGCGGTGGTGTGACCTGATTACTAAATACTCAGAGAGAAACGATTTAGATCCGGATCTCGTCGCTGCTTTAATCTTACAGGAAAGCGGTGGAAACGAAAAAGCCTATTCGAAATCGGGGGCTGTCGGTTTAATGCAGGTAATGCCAAGAGACGGTATTGCTGCAAGTTTTACTTGTTCCAACGGACCTTGTTTTGCAAATAGACCTACAGTCAAACAACTTCAAGATCCGAAATTCAACATTCAGTACGGTACAAGTATGCTTGGTGGACTCGAACGCAAACAAGGAAATACCCGAGACGCCTTAAAGTCATACGGGCCTATGGATGTAGGGTATTACTACGCTGATATCGTCCTGAAAATTCAAAAGTCGTATAAGAGTAAGAAATAGGAGGCTAAAATGGCTACAAATACGGGTAGAATTGTAACTCCGGATGGGTTACGGAAAGCATCGCCAGAATTAGAACTTGGTACTTCAAATCAAACGGAACCCGTTGCTCAGCAACCATCCGTGCAGAATCCTGTTCAAGAAGTGTATGTTCCCATATACAAACGAAGAAGCACATCGCTTCCGGCTTTAGCTGTTGCCGGTATCATCTTATTGATAGTAGGATCCTTTCTTTTTCCTCGCTTACTTTTAGGAGGATTTATACAAAGGGAGGGGGAAAGACTAATAATCAATATCCCAACTAATGTTAAGCTGCCGGGGGTAGGGCCAAAAGAAGAATGCCCAGAAGGCTTTCCCGAATTCCTTTTCAACAATAAGGGAATCATAATCAAACCGTTGCCGGCGATGGAAACAGACAAGGAAGTTAAGGTTTGTGCGAAAAAGGAAACATTACTTCAGTTTCTAACAGAAGATTTTACTCTTGATGGTAAACCTACCACAGGGCTAAAAGCTCTTGCCGAGTACTACGCCGCTCAAGCCGGAGACATATCTTTAACTGATCAGTTCAGTAAGATTTTGTCTAACCTTCGAGAGGCTTGTGAAACTTACTCGGAAACTGGTGAATGCATTAATCCCATGCCGGGTTTGGCGTGGGTAGTTTTACCGGGATTAACTGGGAGTTCCAACGCCCAAGACACTTCTTCTTCGGAACCGGGTGATCAAAGTTCCTCTTCAAACTCCTCTGGTGAAATGGGAGTCGGTGGCGGAGACTATATTGGTCCTGATTCCGGAGGTGGTGTTAATCCTAATGCTGATACACAACAAAACGATGAACCTACACCTTTCCAGCCGGAAGAAGAAGTAAGGGTACCACAACCTCCTCCTGATGCGTCTGCGAATCAAAATTCGCCGGTAGCACTTGCTCCCGATGAAGCTGAAACCTTCAACAAAATTGCCCAAGTGATGGGAGAAGAATATGCCTTAAAGGCAATCGAGCGTGAGGGAGACTGCAACAACGTATTTGAGGTTATCGACATCAATGACCTGATCAACATGACGGAAGTGGGAGACCTCATCAAAGACCTTGATCCAACCGGACTGACCGTGATATCTCACGACAAGGGATACATTGCTCGTTCGCAGTATAAAGACGCTGATGGTTATACTTTTTGCATTGCAAACCTGGTTAACGTTCTAGAACTTAGCAAGAATCTAGACGGTGAGTGGATTTTAAGTCCAGGCGTTATCGAATACGAAGCTAGCTGGAAAGACCTCGAAAAAGATGGCTTTCACGAAGTAAAGCTTGGCAAAGTGTTTATAAGACCAGTGAAAACACCACAAACAGTTTCTGAGATAAGGGATCAAGACAGTACTTCATTAAATGAAACCGTAAATATCAATAATCTCGGTGATTGGATGAAAGAAAACGATCTAAACACACTTCAGGCTGATTGCCCTGCCGAGCCGTTGCAAGGAAAGGTAGAAACCTCCCAAGGCGTTATCGTTAATTTTAAACAAGACGCCGCCGCGTCTTACCGCTACAGTCGACAGAAATGCCAAAACTTTGGAGGTCTCTCCTTCTATCTAAAGCGTGCCCAGGTTCCTGGATCAGGTTATCTTGAGTACATGGGCTCTGTCTTTGTCTACCCAATGCAAAATCAACAACCCGTCGATCCAACACCAGAACCCGATGATCCGAAACCAACTCCGACTCCCAATCAAAAACAAGCTATACCTGCCGGAAAATTGGTAGGTTACGTTCTTGAGTACGATATCTGGGAGATGGAGGCTGAATGTGCAGCTCCAGGTCAAGTTGCGGGTTGGCCTGACAAAGTTCCTATGTATTTCGGACTTAGTGATCACTTAACGGTCGATTTCTCGGAAATCGCTGGTCATTTAGCCAAGGATAATCTTTGCGACAATACATCAGGAACCGCAATTTATGTACGCATCAAACGACCGGGAAGCAATTTACCCGACAATCAAGGACCATGGTTGAAATATCACCAACTTTACTTCGGTCCTTTCAGATAGAGCGGATACATAAGAGGTTCTCTTTACATGTTCCACTGAGAACCTCAGCTCTTTATTACAAGGAGTAAAAAATGCAAGAATACAAAAAAACTCTTGGCATGTCGTTGGGATTAATAACAACACTAGCATTAGTAATTGCAATTTTTTCCCCGATTTGCTATTTCGCTTATATTTGGTGGCAAAATCAATTACCGCCTCGAATCCCTAGTCCTCCTCAAACCAGTTCAGACGGAGTAGCTGCTGCAACACGCATTGCAGAATGGACTGCCACACCAGGAGTTGAAGGAATAGGCCAAGTAGCAACTCTAGTTCCATGGACTGATGTCTATCAACTCGGAGACGTCCCAAAGTTGAAAATAGCCTTGGCTAATCTCTACGCAACTAAGGGAGTTGATCTAAGGGTTTCTACCATTAACGAATTTGGTGCAATTTACGTCTATTGCTACCAACACTATCAACCAATAAGGAATCCTGACACGACTAAACCTTTGTATAAACAAGTTGCCTGGTTATACCCTAAGACTCGATATTGTGCGGGGGTTATAACAATTACAAGTCTCTACGGCGGAGTTCCCCAAAAGGACTTAATGAACTTAACTGTAGAACCGGTTAACAATCAGTCGGTCAAAAACGAAGAAACTAGACAAATAATTCATACTCAATCAGCCAAAGTAACAATAACTGCAAGGATGGGTTTACTTAACGAAAGCGGATTGCCTGGTGTCTCGATTAAAGACACATTCGACGATCCCGAAGAAACACTTCGAGCTTTTTTTGAATACTCAAGACAGTTTATGGCTGGTGATGAAAATTACTGGCGCGAAAAAATAGACAAGGTTGATACACTTGCACTTTGGGGTTCACAGTGGGACGTGATCGCACCGTTAGATGCAAAAACAGGACAAAGGTCTACACTTCACTTGGATCTCTTGAAAAAAGAAACCGAAAAGCATTTCAATAGTCCTAGTCCAGATCCTAACAAACCTTGGCCATACGATAATCTACTTTTAGTAGCGAAAGAAGAAGCTAAAAAACAGGGTTTCACAGATGTAACCGAACTCAAGGTAAATATTATCTTTCCCTATGAAGAGGGCGTTTATTACTATCTCGAAACTATCGGGACAGATAATCAGAAACCTGTCATCGACGCAGAATCGATTACGATGTTTAAAGATAACCTTTACCCTTACTTAATTAAAGATGTTGAAATTCCTGCTGATTGGACTTCAAAAGTTCAAGAACTTGAAAAACAGGCTTTAATAGAAGCTGTTAAACCTTAATCTGACTTTCTTTATTTACTACAATCAATTAGGGATTTCTTTTTGAATCAGTTTAGATTCAAGCATTTGGTCAATTCGCGACCTTTTACTTGAAAATAAACCCATTGCAACTACTATGCAAAAAAAGAAATCCCCGCTTTTTCGCAACTTAAGTAAAAATTTAAGTTTCGAAACAGGCGAATCAAATGCGACTCGCTTTATAGCTCGTTTACATCCTGGTCTAATCAACAAACATTAATCGGTTATCATCTAAAGAAACGGAGGCTTGAAATGGGTAATTTTGTAGCGAACTTGAAATCACAGCGTGACCGAAGAATGGAAGTTGTTACTTGCCCTAATTGCAAAGGAACCGGGCAAAAGGAAATTCGTTTTTTATGGATTTTTGTCACTGGACATATCAATTGTCCAGATTGCAAGGGTACTGGAGAAATAAAACAGTTTAAGCGCAACACTGCATTAGGACTTGTCCTAACTGTTTTTGGTTTACTAACCGCCCTTATGTTCATTGTTGCAATCGCGGCTAACTATTTCATTTACTAAAAGACCAGGAAGTAAGTATTTTTTCGCAGATCAGGGTAAAATATTTGCAAGTTTACACTGAGCCTGTCGAAGTGCACATTAACATTTCATACTCAAAATAATCGGAATTCAATTAATTTTTTACGGAGGTAAAAATGTCTGGAAAATTGGTAGCTCAAGTATTAAAGCAAGATGTCGATGTTTTTAGCAAGCTGGATCCTAAGATTCGACAATGGGTAAACATTATTGCGGGTAAAGATGATGAAACGGTTTTAAATGAAACCCAAGGACTTTCCGGAAAGGAATTGAAGGAAGCTCTTAATGATTTCTATTTGGCCCTCAACGGTCATGAAGAAACTCGCATCGAATCGGAAGAACAAAGATCCCGAATTCCTGTCGTAGGACATCGATTCACAAGGAGAAAGTCTGAAAATCAAGATCCCGAACCCGAAGGTAACTTATTCTCTAAGTTTTGGGGAAAGTCACGGATGGGGAAAGGACTTGCTTTCGGCGCTCTAGCGTTAGTAACTATCCTAATTATTTTCTTTGCAAAAAATTTCATTGTGGGCAGATTTTTCCCGGAACCTGTTTCGGTTGAAGAAAACTTACCTTTTGCTGAATCACCGAATATTTTCCCGGAAAATCAGACTCTTCCAAGTGGAAATGAAACGGGCCAGGAAACTTCACCTGATTTGGGTCAGGAATTGTTGCCTTTTTCGGAATCAACTAATTCTGAAGCTGTTCAACCTTCTACCTCATCCGAAGAATCTGCTGGAGAACTGGGTTCAATCACAGAAAGATTGAATAGGGAACCCTGGTTTTCAGTAGAACAAGCAGAACCATCTGAAAAAGAACCCATCTTCCGTAAACCCGCAAATCTGATAGATTTAATAACCAATACCGACTGGAAGTTGGTATTATGGTATCTCTTACTGGGCGTTATCGTCCTCCGTATGAGAATGGAAAGGGAAGCGGAACAGCAACCTCACGACTGGCGTCTCTGGAGGTTGGGGACAGGGATCTTTGTGTTCTCAAAACTGTTTGATCAAGAACTTGCAATCGGCGCAACCCGACATCTGGAGTGGATTCTAGCAAGACCAGTTGATGTTTCTCCAGGGATAATTCCAATCGTGGGAGGCATCACCGCCGTCGGTCTTTTCTTTGCAGCTGCAAAAAGCCAAACTTACGACCTAACACCGCTGTCCACCGGTCTCTTTACAATTGGGGGTATTCTAGTCGCTACTGACCCAAGCAAGGGCCAGACCTACATCGTAGGTTTTATCGCTATGGGGATCGGACTGCTTGTCCATCTTATCGAGGTAAATAACCAACATGGAGGTATTTCGGCTATACCCCTTGCATTAACAGCTTTTCTACTTTTTCTAGCTTTGAGATCGGGATTCAATCTACTATTAGGATTAGTAGCTTTGGTTCCTGCACCAGATCCACAACAATTCTACTTCTCTGTAATGCAGTGGTTACTTAACTCTGTTTATAACAATAAGGTAATACTCGCTGCAGTAATTTCGGCGTTAATTACTTACAACGTCGCGCAAAGTGTTGCGGATCTGATCTTCACACCGATCTTAAAAGCCGTCGAAGTAAGCGAAGGCCAGCTTTCTGGTACTGTTCGACCTACCGAAGATACTCCAAGATTCGATGCGGGTATCCTTGTACTCATGACTTTTGCTGTCATGTGGTTAGCAACTGGACACCCTTAGAATTAAATACAATAAAGGCCGGTTGGACAATATTATATCCAACAACTAACCAGTTTCAGCCGGCTTAACTCTTTTTTTAAAGGAGAGATTATGGATTTTTTCCAACTATTTTTTGCTATCCTCGTAGGGGTTATAGGAAATGCTGTTTTTTTCCGTTACCTTAAGAAAAATAATAAGGTTGCGTTTCTCGCATCTGTTGTTTCTCTAACAGGTTATACCGGTTCAGTAGTACTGATTTTCTCGGAAATCTGGATTGCTAACTGAGTATCCAACACTCAACAAACCCAAGAGGACAAAATGGACAACAAGTCTCCCGATGAGGCTTTATTGGAAAGAATTAAAAATGAAGCACTAGAATACAGACGTAAACACGGAATATTTCCGAAATGCTGTTATGTCAATCCGTCACAAATTCTAGAACTTGGTCAGGGTGGTCATCAAGCCAAAATCGTGTTCGCGGATATAAAGGTGGCTTTAATCGTCAGGGCTTCTCCATCTGTTTCTGCCGGTTTAATTCA
>Ga0209542_10009415_pt1 | contig 17909 bp, 15 predicted proteins | sample RifCSPhighO2_01_FD_184028 | JGI IMG/M metagenome (GOLD analysis project Ga0209542, IMG submission 184028) | Soil microbial communities from Rifle, Colorado - Rifle CSP2_plank highO2_0.1 (SPAdes) (version 2) | ecosystem: Environmental > Terrestrial > Deep subsurface > Rock core/Sediment ...
GGGCGAGACGGAATGACTGACGCTTCACGGGTCCTTGTTTTTTCTCCTTCTCATCCTAACACCACAAGATGGTATAACAATCGTAGTCCTTTTTTTACTTGGAGTGGCTATGATTCTCATAAATATAGTTATGCTTTTGACAAAAATCCGGACATTGAGCCGACCAGCCAAGTTTTGAGGACTGAAACAATCGCGTCTTTTGAGGCGGAAGAAGACGGCATTTATTATTTTCATCTTTTGTCTAAGGAAGAGGACGGAAAATCGGAAATATCGCATTATCCCGTTAAAATTGATTCAACTCCACCGCAGGTGCCTTCAATCAAAGCAAGTGCGGAAAGTGTCTCTGTGGGCGAAGTGGTGCGCTTTGAGTTTTCTTCAAAAGACGAATCAAGTGGCCTTCAGCCGACATTTTATGTGAAATTAAGAGATGATGGCGTCTTTTTTCCGACAGGTCCGCAACTTTTCATCGCTTTTCCTGAAAAAGGAGAGCAGAAAATTACTGTTCAAGTTTTTGATAGAGCACACAATTATAGCGAATCCCAAAAAGTCATTAAGGTAAAGTAAAACTAAGAGTTTTATATAATTTACTGGCTCCGGGGGTAGGGATCCCCGCCTGCGGACGGGTAGGGAACCTACGACCAATCGCTTAACCCCAGTAGTACAGCAAAGCTAACTACGGGACAGGCACGCGATCGCTCCTTGCCTGCCGCCTGCCTGTCCGGTAGGCAGGGCAGGCAAATACCGCTGTAGTCGGTAAAAAACAATGCTCCGGAGGTAGGACTCGAACCTACAACCCTCTCGTTAACAGCGAGACGCTCTACCATTGAGCTACTCCGGAGCATTGTTTTTTACTAATCTATTTTGTTTTCAATTTTTCTTTACCAATCCCTGATTTCCAATATTTTTCTCTCTTTCTGGCGTAAGTCCTTTTTGGGCCACAATTTTCTAAAAATACCAGAATCCAAGGCCGGAATCCTTTTGTAGAAAAAACTTTTCCAGAATTATGTTCTTTTAGCCTTCTTTCTGGATCAAAACTCATTCCTACGTATATCCGTCCACTCCTTTCACTCTTTATAGCATAAACAATATAATTGACCATTTATTTATTGTACAATAGGAGACCGCTCCCTGCCTGCCGGCAGGCAGGTACCGCTGAGCTACCCCGGAATGTTTTTTTGGGGGTAGCTCAGCGGAAATCGCTGGTCACAAATATTTTCCTACTGGAAAATTTCGCGACCCCGACTCCCCGCCCAAGGCGGGTCCGCCTTTGAAATGCTTAACGCATTTCAACTACCCCGGAATATTTTAATTTTATAAAGAACAAAAAAGTGGACCGTACAGGACTCTTTCCTTACAGGAACAGTATACCTTTTCGATGGTTCAACAAGTTCACCATAACGAAAAGCTTTTCTCGTTCCGACATAAGCAAAACATTTTGCTTATTTACGCTCCAAAAAGAAAAAACTTGAAACTGTTTTTTCTTGTGGACTTAATGTGTGGCTTTCAGAACTGGTGTCATCGAGAGATTATATAACTTTATCAATAAAAAGCCTAGAGTCAATTTTAGTTATGTAATTTTCACCTCAAAACCACTAGGGGAGAGATTTTAGCTTTTCAACATCTTTCTCTATAAAATTTACTAAGTAAGACTTTTGAACTCATAAAATAATTACTGGATTAAATCAACTAATCACATCTTTTATAAATGCCTTTAAGGCAACCTTTTTAGGAGTATTTTGATTGGCATCTATTTCATTTTTTACTAGTTGAACAAGTTTTCTTGGTATCGGTGATGTATCTATCCAACCCTCTAGTTCGCCAACAGAAACTACGAATACTCTGTATTTTTTCAATAGCTCAATTGCACTTGTTGCTTTTCCTTTTAGGGTAATATCTGTCAAAACTGTAAGACCAGAATGTTTGAGGTTTGTTCTGTCTATTGCTGAAAGAGCATTAAGTCCTGATTGAACTTCAGTTAATAACACTTTATCTCGGGCTTCAAGATTTTGTATGTTTAGACATTCTCCCGAATATAAAACATCTATATCGGCAATAACACTTGCAATGATTTTCAGCTTATTTAACTCTTTGAAAATTAAGAAAACATCTGGTTTGCCATTAAGACCTATAAAATGAACATCAACTATTTCTGTGGGTAAAAACTTTTGTCCTGCATAGCTGTAAATCATTCTGTCGTCTTCTGCCTCACAAAGCACGGTCAGTTTATTAAAATAAGAATTAAGAACTAATTCATTATAGTTTTGAGACCTAGTAGAACCTGTCGGTATTTTATTGATTGAATACTCTCTTGCGCCCTTAATATCATTTTTTAGATGGATAATTTGAGTATCTATGGTCGTGTTAGTAAGAACACCTCTTAAAAATTCACTATCGTGAGTTGCAATAAATATCTGTTTTCCTGCCGAAGCATTTTCGGCTATAAATTTTCCTAAAGCTCTTCTTTGCGGAGAGTGAAGAAATGCCTCTGGTTCATCAATTATGATAATGTCTTTTGATGGATTAAATAGAGAGTAAAGTATTTTCAAGTATGCCTTTAAGCCATCTCCCTGATGTTGCAGAATTTCTGAATTATCTTCCCAAAATTGAGCTTCTTCTCTGGTGGTCGTAAAACTAGCAGGAGCAATGGCGGTTGGAATAAGACGAATATCCTTTTTACCCTGAACTAATTTATCAAACATAATATCTATCCCAAAAACTTGTTTTATGTGTTCAGAAATCTTTTCAAAAATTTTACTTTCAGCGTAAAGATAATGGACAATGTCTTTATAAGGGTCATTTATTTTTTCAATCGTTGTAGTAAATAATCCTTGCAACCTAGTATCACAGTTCTCTATCGCCATAGACAATCTATTGAAAAATCTAAAATAATGCCATTCACTAGATTGCGGATTTGTTGGTAGAATTTTATATTCTTCAGGGGTATCAGCTTTTATTTTTATGGTAGCAAAAACTTCATTATTCCATTCAGTGCTACCAAAGATAGTACCTTTTCCATCTTTAGTCATTTCAGGTTGTGTTTCCTTAAATGTGCCGAAATTGGATACACTTGGGTAAAGAGCGTCAAACTTTATTTTGTTGTTTTCAGATTTAATAGTTACGGCTGAAATCCATTTATTTTTCGGTCTTATCTCGCAATAGGAGATGGAGTATTCTAACTCCTTAATGAAAGTTGTTTTACCTGTATTATTAGCACCTAGAATTAGGTTTATATCAGCACAGGTTTCCATATTGCCCGTAATTTCAATTTCTTTTATTCGCATACATCCATTCTATACAATATAGTAACTTAGTCTAGTATTCACAGAAATAAAGAAAAACCAAATCAGTTTTGATTTCAGGTGGTGGGTATTTCCCAAACACGCTTTTAATTTTGCGGGGGGACAGCCTCTACAAGTTGGGGCGAAATTTTGAAATCACTCTGGACACTTTTACTCCGCTCTTTCAGTCGCTCGAAGAATGGTGTTACCGCATCGTTAAGTATTTTAATATCTTCGTTGGTAATTTTCCCTGCTGTTGCCCAGTGAAGCGCATCTACCCAGATGTTTGCAAACATTCCAGCAGGCTTAAACTTCTGCTCATATTCCTGCTCCTGTTTCTTGAGGTCAATCACTTGGTCGGTTTGTCGAACTTTCTCCATTTCACTGTACATCTTAAAGAAGTCCCGCAACTGTTTGGAAGTTATCTTTTCTGGATGTTCCTCCCATAGCTCAAGGGTGCTGGTCAACGACTGGTCGCCAAGTTGGAGAGCCTTCAAATATAGCTCCTGTCGCATCTTGGCGGTGTTCACTTCACCATCTACATATCCAGCTATTACCTTTGTTGCTTCGGTGGCTACCTGCCCATCTAGCTTCACAGTGAGGCGAATGAACTGGTGGTATTGGAGAGACGAGTCGAGAGGTTGAATGTGGGTGGTAAAAATATCTTTCTTAGAAAGTGTATCTTTATGCTCACGATAAAGCTTCACAATCTTTACAAACTGTGGCGATTGTTCAATTTTTGATTGTGTTTTTGGGCGTGTCATAGAGGTTGTTATTGAGTGTCATAAAGGTGTTTTTGAAATGGTGGCTGATGGGCAAAATATATGGAAAAAATAGAGAAAATATACAAGGATTATATCGGGAGGGTGTCACTCCAGCTCTCTTACACCTATATTTTTATTATACCACTTTTTTCTCCACATTCACCGCAACTCTTCATTCCTTGGAAATACGGGTAATGCCAAATTTTATTGGTATCTACATCGTATGAGTTCGAGATAGGTCTATGGATTTTATTTTTCTTACACGCACGACACAAAATACCATCACAAAGACAAGACACACCAAGATATTCCTTACTCTTTTCTGCCTCTGCTTTATTAAAAGAGTCATCCCAATTTAAGTCTTTTTCCATTACGCTTCCCTTATACTCTCCACATTGCTCGCATTTGTATAATCCTTTGGGAACAAGTGCCTTATATCCTTGCAAGTCATAGATAAACATTTTCCCCACCTGTATAATAATTGCCTTTTTTACGAACAATTCAAAAACTTCTGTAAAACTTTTATTCAACTCTTTCATTGCTATCTGTATGCCGTGGCACATTGCCACGGGAACAGAGTATCCTTGAGACCTTGCTTCTTTAAACCACTCATTTAATGTTTCATCTTTTTTGATTTCCATACTTTTTTGCCGTCTTATAAACAAAAAAACTCCTCAATAATATTAACCATCACCCAGCACTTATTTCCTTTGGGTTTTGTTAAAAATAACTCTAACTATTTTAATTTCAATTCTGGTATTTTCTGAATATTTTCGCCGTCGAACGCATCACCAATTAAATTAAGACGGCTCAATTCATTAAATACACTGCCAGATACAAAATTAGCAACCAACTTATTGCCGATATATATCTGTAAAATATGTAAATCACGAGAATCAATAGGTGTTGTCTCTATGATAGGAAAGACGGCGTGGACGGGTATTGGAATATCTCGATTCCAGTATAATTCACATACGCTGTAATATAAGTGCTCCTCACCAACACCCGCGCAATCTTCATCTCTAACTTCTTGATAAATACGATAGAAATTCCAGCCATATACATCTCCAGTACGAGGATTATTATCCATAAAGACTGACAACTTACCGTCTAGATTCTCGCTTATATCGCCTAGCACACTACTAGCTAGAGACGAGAAAAAACTCTCTATATGTTCATCTTCGAGAATACTACTATTCAAGCGAAAAACTAATTTCTTTTGTGTTTCAAAATATTCTATATCTTCTATATACCGCAAATCGTCCATCCTCGTGAGTACATCTGGAAATAATTCTCGAAATGAAATCGCGCTGTCTTCATCTGAATCATCGCCAAATAGCAGATTCGAAAGCTCTTCCACGCTCGATACTTCCTTCGCATCAGATAGCGTATTTGATACGCTCGCATGGTCTTCCTTTGGTTGCATAATCCCAATCGCACCTAGACTGATGGCTACCAGCACAAGCACGCCAGCAATAATGGCTACTTTAACGTAGAAAGATTTTGACAGACCTTCTTTCGTCTTGTTTGTATTTGCGGTGTTGTCATCGCCGACAGTTTTACCTTTCTTCAGAACGAGATACAGAAAGAAAGGAATATTGATAAGAGGAACGATAGCCAATATCCACCAGTTTTGTGCTATTCCAATATCACGTACCCTGCGAATACAGATTTTGATGTATACAATAAATCCGAAAATCAACGAGGCAAAGAATACTATGACTGGCAGGAATAGAATCGGGCTATCCTCTCCGAAAACGAGATAAAATAAACCCACCACTAATAAGACGGCTAGAGGCAAACCCCATTGAGCAGATAAGAACGCAATCAAGAATCTGCGTCGCCCTATTCTTTCTTGCGTAAGTCCTAAAAATTTCCAGATGTTTTTCATATAATTGAAATTATTTTAATGAGCTAGAAAGCAAAAAGCTCCTAGCCAGCTTGGTGGATTTTAACCCACCTATATCTGTTTCCAGATATAGCCCCGTAAAAGGCAAACTCTGACTAGGAGTTCTTTATCTTTTACGGGGACTTTTCGCCGTGCCTTTATTTCTAAAGGTTTAGGTTACTTTTTTATTAAGTTTTATAACTTTATTGTATCACAGAATCTTGAGTTATTAACATAATCGCTTGCATCTTTTAAAAGCTCGTTATAAAATTAAAAGAAGTTCTTTAAATTTTTTTTAGTCCCCCTAAGGGGTAATACTCTTAGGCATTCTAGTTAATAGATAGAATGTAAACGCTGAAGAATTGGGGTCTTCACTGGGTAGAAAACATTGAGGGGCTACCATTTCATTTCACACTTGTGGAATGCGGTGGTAGCCTTTTTTGTTACCAAGTATTTCCATAAGGAGGAATGTTTTATTAGATTAAAACATAACTTTGTTTTTTGTGATAACCATAGATGAAAGGCTTTAAGCTGTCTCCATCTATGGCTATCGTAAAAAACGGGACAGCTTTATGGAAAATAAAAAAATAAGTTCCGCACTCAATTATCAAGCTCTAGGTTTAAGTATTATCCCTGTCGGAGCAAATAAAAAACCTCTCATTGTTAGTTGGAAACAATACCAAGAAAGAATTGCAACTGTTGATGAAATCAACGCATGGTGGAGACAATTCCCAAATGCTAATCCTGCTTTAGTGACTGGAAAAGTCTCTGGCGTTGTAGCTCTTGATATTGATAAAAAATACGACAGAACTTCAAAAGAATTTCAAATCCCACCGACTGCCTGTGCAAAATCGGGAAGTGGCGGAGAACACTTTTTCTTTAAGTATCCTAAACATAATATTGGAAATGGAACAGCAATATCTGGCGAGGGAGTAGATTTTCGGGGAGATGGTGGATATATACTCCTTGACCCATCCGTTAATGAAAATGGCGGAGTGTATGAATGGATTGTGCCGATTGAAAATGGACTTGCGGAAATGCCCGACTGGCTTCTAAAGAAAATGACCCCCGAGGAAGGTCTAAATAAAAAATGGTTTTTGGGTAAAGACGGAGTCTCGGAAGGACAACGAAATGACACTGCGACTTCTATGGCTGGTAAAATTATTAGCTCTACACCTCCCGAACTTTTGGAAAGTATCGGCTGGGAACAATTAAAGATTTGGAATAGTAAAAATACTCCACCTCTTTCTGAAAGGGAAATAAGAAATGTTTGGGAAAGTATAAAAAATCATCACACTAAAAATAATCAACCACAGCAAACAAAACAAAACCTTGAAAACTTTGTTTTTACATCTCTTGGTTCGCTTATGAAGGAACCAGACGAAGAAACAAGCTGGATTGCTGATGGACTTCTTCCTTCGGGTGGGTTCTCCATCATGGTAGCGAAACCAAAGGTTGGTAAGTCAACATTAGCGAGGCAATTAGCACTCTCTGTGGCACAGGGGATGTCGTTTCTTGGTCGCAACACAACGAAAGGGGTTGTCTTATATGTAGCACTTGAAGAAAAAAGAGATGAAGTAAAAAAGCACTTCAAAATGCTCGGTGCAACAGGAAATGAGGATTTACAATCATATATTGGTTCTGCACCAGAGGAAGCAAATCAATGGCTTACAAATGAAGTTAAAAATAGAAAACCTGTACTTGTCATCATTGATACACTTTTTCGCTTCGCATCTGTAAATGACGTAAGTGATTATGCAAAGGTAACCACCGCTCTTAATCCGTTGCTTGCTCTTGCACGCGAGAATAATACACATCTCATGGTTGTTCACCACGCACGAAAGGGCGGAGGTGGAAATGATGGCGGTGATTCAACTCTTGGCTCAACCGCAATTTTTGGTTCTGTAGACACTTCAATTATTCTGAGAAGGATAACAGATAACAAACGAACGATTGAAACACAACAAAGATATGGAACTGACATGGAGGCAACCTTGTTGGTCTTTGACGATAATTCAAAAAAGACTGAAATAGGAGGCACTAAAGAAGAGGACGACATAGGCAGAATAGAGGGTGAGATATTGGATTGTCTTAAATTAAAGGAAGAGCCGATTAGTGAACCCGACATAGTAAGTGAAATTGAAGGTCGTACCACTTTAAAACGTAAGGCTCTCCGTGATTTGCTTTCTAGGAATGAAATTACACGAATCGGTGCTGGGAAACGTAATGACCCATTTCTCTATTCTTGTTCTCTTGTTCCCAGTATATATACGGGACGAGAAAAACAAGAAACGAAATCAGAAGAAAACCTTGATTCCTCAAGTGCTATTTCTCGTTCCCAAGATTCATCTGTCTTGGCACATCATGAACTCAATAAATTTTTTACTGAAACAGGCATTGTTCCAAAACTCCAAGAGGTCGGTGAATTACCCAATGAAGACAATAATACCAATCCACAGTCGGGATTAGAGTTTTAGTTTTTAAAAATGCTATAATGGATGAGCTACACGAAAGGTTAATAAGCGATGATAATTTTGTACCTAGAGAGGGGCAACGAGACCTTTTGTGTAGCAACAGAAAGTCGCTTCGTTGTCCCTCTTTGAGTTCAAGTCCAATTCTTTCAAGGGAAACCTTGATTGCCCTTAAAGAACTTGGCGATGTGCTTAAATCTATTCGTAAGAGAATGTATAATGAGGGCTATGAAATTGTTGATGGAGTAGTAAGAAAAATTTGTTAAATATTATGAATAAAATAAAAATCAAAACTGAAAAAAGTATACTAGCTGATATTGAGAGTGGTAAATACCGTGACTTTTATTTTATATACAATAGAAAAAGCACCGATGACGCAGAAAATCAAAAGAACTCAATTTCTTATCAAAAAACAGAAAATGCCCGTTTTGCATTTAGAGAAAAATTTCCTATTGCCCAAATTACCATTGAGGGCTTTTGTGTTGATGGCGTTATTTCTGAAAAACATTCAGGCTTTAAAGAAAACAACGACATAACATTTACCGAAGAGGGATTAGTACAGTATCAAATTAATCGTCCAAAGTTTTTAAAATTAGTTGAATTTTTGAGTAAGGGTTATTTTAAAGGTGTGGTTTGTTTATGTTGGGATAGAATTAGTAGAAACAAGGGTGACGATACTCTTATAAGAAAATTAATGCGTAATGGTGTTGATATTCGTTTTGTATACGCAACATACGACAAATCAAGCTCTGGGGCATTACATATGGATATAGACGGTATGTTTGCTCAACATCATTCGCGGGTAACTAGCGAAAAGATAACCCTAACCCTAAAAAACGCCAGAGAGAAAGGCATTTGCACTTACCGCGCTCCTATTGGGTATCAAAATTTGGGCGAGATGGAGCATAAACCATTAGACCCTGAACGAGCCCCTATTATCAAACAAATGTTTGAATATTATGCTACTGGCGACTGGAGTCTTTCTGACCTTGCACGATACGGACAGGAACAGAGGCTTATGACTATTCCTATAAGACGAAAGAGAACCAAAAAAGAAATGCTTGCTGAAGAGGAAAATGACGAAATAGTTGAGGTAGAAAAAGTATCAAAACCAGTTGTAAAAAATAGCATTAGTAGAATACTTACTAATCCTTTTTATATTGGGAAAATAAAAAATAGTGATGGAAAATATATTGATAGCATTAGCCACGAGGCTTTAGTAAGTGAAGAATTATTTAATCAGGTTCAAGCTATGCTCAATAAAAGAAAAGTAAGTATTCACTATACAGAAAAAATAGATTTACCACTTCGGGGTATTGTTCGCTGTGCTTCTTCTAATTGTGAGCGTATTTATACACCATATATAAAAAAGGGAATACAATATTTTTATTCTCGCTGTGTTAATGGTTGCGAAAATACCCATAAGAGTTTTAATTTTGATTTTATTGCCAAAAAGGTAGGAGGGCTTATATCAAACCTATATTTTACTGACGAGGAAATAGCCCAAATGGATGCTCGTGTGGGTACAGATATAGCTTTACTTGAAGAGAAGCGACAAAAAGAACTAGACCAAATAGAAAGAAGAAAGAAAAAGATACGAGAAGACCTTGTTTATATACGTTCAAATAAACTTTCGCTTTTAAAGACGGGTGTATATTCGCCTGAGGCTTTACTTGAAGAAGAAAATAAACTTAATGACGATTTGATGGCTCTTCAGAATACAGAGCAGGTTTCTGATGTTGCTATGCACGAAACAATGCAGGATATTCAAAAACTTTCAGAACTCGTAAAGAATGTTGTGCCACATTACGATTTTGCTAATCCGCAGGAAAAAGAGAAAATCATTCGGATTATTTTTTCAGAACTTTATGTTTCCCAAGATATCTTGCAATATAAGGTTAAAAAAGGATTTGAGTGCTTTGAAAACCGATTCGTTGCTTCAAGTGGACCGTACAGGACTCGAACCTGCCACCCCCTCATTGCAAATGAGGTGCTCTACCAGATGAGCTAACGGCCCCTCACCCAGAAATTATGTGATGCTTTTTTTTATTCTTTCTTTCAAAGCAACATATGCTTGAGAATGTCTTTTCAGTTGCTTTTCACGATATTTGGCATCAGATTTTGACTGGTAAGCTTCGTAATAAACGAGCTTAAACGGAGCTTTGTGTTTTGTTGAAATGTTTTTCTTTTCATTATGTTCAGCAAAACGCCGTTTAAGATCATTTGTTTGTCCAATGTACAATTCATCTAATATATCACTTTTTAATACATAAACATAATACATAATTTCTGGGTGAGGGGCTAACGGCCCATATAATTAACTATTATTCATAAAACTACAACTAAGATATTCTATCCTATTTTACTCATAATGCAAATATTTTCCCTATCATCTCTGTGAAAAAAAGAATGATAGTATATTAACAACGGCCGTCGCTAATATACTATCTTACTTTCTTGTCGCTCAAAAAATCTGAGGCGGATTTCGGCTTACCTTTGGAATTCCAGCAAGACCTATTCCATCATCCTCGCTTTTCTCCTTTGGAGAAATGCATACACGCCTGCCCGCCTTTGGCGGGTGCGAGGCACTTATTCGTTTATTTTTTGCTGGAAAAAAGTTCGAGCAAATGCTACAATAACACCATAAAATTTGATTTGCTAAAAAATTATGACTCCTTGTCATAAACAATTTCTTATATTAAAATATTAAGATGACCATAAAAAATTTTATTATACTTATATTAATTCCCGTAGCTTTAATATTTATTTTTTTAAATTATACTAACGACGATAAACCCGCCAATATGAACACCAAAGAAATACAAGCCAATATACAAGTAACCCCGATTGAGCATGCCACCATGGTTTTAAACTGGAACGGCAAGGTTATCTATACCGACCCGGTGGGAGATGCTTCTCTCTTTGCCGCACAGCCCAAGTCGGACATTGTGCTCATCACCGATATCCATGGAGACCATTTTGACCTGGACACATTAAAAAGCGTTATTGCGGATAATACCGCTATCATAGCTCCGCAGGCGGTAGCGGATAAAATTACTGAAAAATTGCTGGGAACTTTGTCTATAATGAAAAATGGAGAAATACTTGAAGAACAGGGATTTAAAATAGAAGCCGTGCCGATGTATAACATTCCCGAATCCGAGAATGCGTATCATACCAAGGGGCGGGGTAACGGTTATGTGCTCGAAGCAGACGGCAAGAGAGTTTACATCGCCGGCGATACTTCCAACACTCCGGAAATGCGCGGCTTGCAGAACATAGACCTCGCTTTTATCCCGATGAATTTGCCTTACACTATGAATGTAGAAGAAGCAGCCGAAGGAGTGCTCGCCCTGAAGCCTAAGGAGGTCACGCCCTACCACTACCGCGGACCGGACGGCTTAAGCGATATCAATGAATTTAAAAGACTGGTCAATGCCGGTAATCCCGATATTAAAGTAACCCTGCTTAACTTTTATCCATAAGATTAATTTATGAGCTCAAATCTCCCCACATTAGAATTTATTCTAAAAAATTACAAGAACTTCAACGCGCGCGCCACTCGCGACGCTCTCCTTGCCTATTGGAAGCATTTAGAAAAAGGCGGGAAGATGTTTTGGACTTTGGCGGGAGCGATGTCTTCTGCTCAACTTGGCATCACACTTGCCCCTGCGATAAAAAATGGACTTATACATGGCTTGTCTGTAACAGGCGCAAACTTAGAAGAATCTCTTTTCCGCTTAGTCGCCCATGATAGCTACAAAGATTTTCCTGATTATCGCTATCTGACAAAAGAAGACGATACGAAAATTCTTGAAAACCGTATGCGCAGAGTGACAGATACGAGCATCCCCGAAGATGAAGCCTTTCGCGCCGTGGAAGGGCTCATCGTGCCAATGTGGAAAAAAGCGACAGCTGAGGGCACCCGAAAATTTTGGCATGAATATTTTTATGAATTAATCAAGGTTATTGATAAAAAAAAGCACCAAGGTAAGGCCGACGAATGCTGGCTCTTGGCAGCCGCGGAAAATAATATCCCGATGGTGGTACCCGGATACGAGGACTCAACTTTCGGAAATATTTTTGCTTCGCATGTAAAACTCGGCAATGCAAGCGCGTCTATCTCAAAAAGCGGCATAGAATATATGGGAGAGTTTTACGACCAATATCAAAAACTCTCCGAGGGCGCTGGTATAGGCTTCTTTCAGATTGGAGGAGGCATAGCTGGCGACTTCCCTATCTGCGTTGTCCCTTCGCTCAAATACGACATGGAAGTCGGAGCGAAACCCTGGGCATACTTTTGCCAGATTTCAGATTCAACAACTTCTTATGGTTCATATTCCGGCGCAACGCCAAACGAGAAAATTACTTGGGACAAGCTCACACAGGATACCCCGATGTTCGTCATAGAATCTGATGCCACCATCGTCGCTCCAATTATTCTCTCTGCCCTCTTAGAATGTAAAGCCAACCCCAAGGAAGCAAATAAACTAATAGAAAAGTATCTTCAACATACAAATTAGCTTCTCTCGAAATGCAATCTGTCTAGCAAAGCTTTGCTAGCGAACTGCTCGTCATTCAAGAAAATAATAATCAGAGTACTTCATTTATTTTCTAAATTCCTGCGCAAGGCATTTCACAAGAACTAATTTATATGTTTTCGAAAGAAGCTATTTAGTATAGCCTGCTTCTAAATTTATGAGCGATGATTGAATAGCATAATTGAGCAGCACCATATTCAGTAAGTACTGAATCTCTCATCGGGGAGACTTCTACGATATCTGCCCCGAGCAAGTTGGATTTTTTTATCGCCTTTTCAATCAATTCCATTCCGTAATACCAAGAAAGCCCCCCTGGCACTGGCGTGCCAGTACCGGGCATATAAGCCGGATCAAAGCCATCCACATCTATGGAGATATAGAGATACTTTGTCTTGATAGATTTTAAAATTTCACTGGTTGGCACCTCTTTTTTACCCCATTCAAAAACTTTTATTTTATTTTTAGGATTAATGAAATATTTGTATTCGTCTTTGTAGTATGTGCGAACACCCACTTGCACTAAATTATAGCCGAGCTCATGAGCTCGACGCATCACGGAAGAATGCGCCAACTTATTTGGCTTTGCATTATAATCCCCATCATCATCGCGCAAATCGCAATGTGCGTCTATTTGCAAGATGGTTACATTTTTTGGATTTACTTTTTCCCTTAAGGCTCGCAAGGCCCCGAGAGAAACCGTATGTTCCCCACCGAGCAAGAACACAAATTTATTCTTAGCAATTAGTTTTCTGTATTCGGTCTTGATTTTCTGCACTGCTTTTTCTGGCGTAAGAGTATTTATATTGCCTAAATTCTTCTCTCCAATTTTTATTTTTTTAGAAGGTTCTTGCTTGTATGTACGGTCAAAAAGCTCAAGCTTTGAATGAAGCATCTTCATTACTTGCTTCGGGCCATTTCTTGTCCCTTTCCTGCTCGAAGCTGTCTTCTCATAAGGTGCGGAAATTATCACTACATCCGCATCATTTGTATTCTTTGTGTTAAAAATTGAATCTGTCATTGTAAAAGTATAACAAATAAATAAAACAAAATCCCGCCCAAGATAAATCAAGAGCGGGATTTTGCGGCACTTATGTTGTTTACGATAAATGCGAGGTAACGTCAGGCTGCCCCCACACTCACAGGGGTAGTATAGCATACCCTGCTAAAAAATGCAAGCCCCAACACCTACTGGCTTGACGCGCCAAAGGCGCATTGTAATCAATATCAAGCAAGTAGGTGTGGGGGCAAGCCCCCATAGAAAAATCCTCTCTTGCGAGAGGATTTTTCATGTTTTTGGTCCTGTATCTATAAGCCGAATTCTGTTCCCGCCTCATTGGCGAGTGATAGCCATTTATCTAGGCCCTCAATTGCTTTCGGACTCAAGCGATTCTTCCCTCACCAATTCAAGGAATTGGTGAGGGACACGATCTTGCACACGCGTAAGGATTTTGCCGTTTCACCCGAACTGAATCGGTTCGTCACTGTTCGCACCTCGCGACTTGCGTCGGATGGGTATTACCCACTACGTTTAATCTCACCTTGCCCCGCTAAGCGAGGTAAATGGGACTGTGTGTTCGGACTTTCCTCTCCGACCTAGGTCGGAGTAGCTATCTAATACAAGACTGGCACTCATTATACTACAAAAACAACAAAAAGCAAACCTAACGCAATTCAGCATTAGTGCGCGACCGCTCACTAATGCTATAATAGAAACATGGGACATAATGATCCAAGAATGGGTGTTTTAAAAAAGAAAGTACTTTTGTTGTTGCTTTCTGGTTTAGCTTTGAGTCTGACCAGATCCGGCAGACAACAAATCTGGATTTTAAGACAAATCCCAAAAGAATGGAAAAAGATAGGCCGCCAAGCGCTACAGAGAGCAATCAATTCCTTATACACTTCTCATTTGGTAAAAGAGAAGAACAATAGAGACGGCACGACCACCCTCATTTTGACTGAAAATGGGAAACAAAGAGCCCTGCGATTTAATATTGAAAAATTAGAGATCAAGAAACCAGCGAAATGGGACGGAAAATGGCGAATAGTTATGTTTGATATCCCAGAAAAATTAAAAAGATTACGTGATTCTTTGCGTTTACACTTTCAAGAAATAGGTCTAATTGAACTTCAAAAATCGGTGTTAGTTTATCCTTATTCCTGTAATGATGAAATTGAGTTTATTTTGGAATTGTATAATGCCAGAAAATATGTGCGTTTTGTTTTGGCTGAGCGAATAGACAACGAACTACATTTAAAGAAAAAATTTAATCTAATTTAACTGATTTAGTATTAGTAAGCGACCGCTCACTAATGCTAAATTTAGCTTAATACACTTAATGCGTCTAACACACTTCAATAAGATTTTGGAGAGGGGTCGAGGGTGAGGCGAAAAAAAGTCAGTACAAAAACTCCACTCTATCTCCCACTTGCAGATTGTGTTTTTCTGAAAATCCAGCCGTGACTTCTAAAACATATAGTGCTTCCGCGTCGGGCCCGAAACTCTCCGGATATGATTCCGGTCGAGCATCTTTCTTTATGTAAATTACTTTCAGATTTTCGTCTAGCCAAATTATATCTATCGGGAAAAGCATGTCCTTCATCCAGAATCTGGGTGTCCTGTCTCCGCCCGAGGCGGATCCGCCTTGGGCGGAAAAAACAAACAGCATCCCCTGATCTTCTTGTAGTCCTACTCTACCGGACAAGCCTCTGCTGCGCAGAATATCATTATCGGCAACATCCAACATGATTATCTTCCCAGCAATTTTTAAAGAAGGACTTGTTCCATTTATATATTCACTCCTCATATATGCTTCGTTTAGATGATCAATTTTTCTGCCAACTAAAGCAAGTATTGAAATAAAAATAACTACAACTATCAAAGCAAAATTTTTAATGTTTTTTTTCTGCATATATTTCATTAAGCTAAAACCTAGCACCTAGAACCTAATTATTTATGGTCGCCATTAGTCCAACCAAAAAGCCTTCCTATGGATTCCGCAGTTTCTCGTTTCCGAGCAACCTTTATGACTCCATCTTGAGCAACCAATTTGGCCGGCGAAGAAAGCAGGCAATGATGCGAAGCGAGAGCGTCTTGATAAGCGCCGGAATCAAGTATGGCGAAATATTGCTGTTCCCCTTCTTTTAGTTTTGGCAGAAGGATGTAATTTCCGCCAGCCGTGTATTTATCATCCGAATCGCAAGAAGACCCCGCTAGCCAGACACTTTTGAGAGTTTTAGTATACGCATTGTTTACGGGCACCACGTGCCATTTTTGATGTATAGCCCAAGTATCTAAGAGGTCGTTCATAAAGCTCCCGTCAATCACATACCAGCTCCGAGCATTGGCTTTTGGTATTTTCTTTTCAGCAATCACGTTGTAGATGGTAATTTGCGCCGGAGCCACGATATACCTGCCCCATTCCACAACCAAATTTGGATGCCGTATCCCAGCCGCATCGCTCTTCTTCTTTAAAAGTTTGACTATTTTTTCTGACATTTTTTTTGCCCCATAATAATGTTTCTTCTCATATGGAACACCGAATCCTCCGCCTATGTCGAGTGTGTCTAAGCTTGGCTGGTTTGGCAGAAGTTTTATATATAAATTCATTGCCTCTTCTATCGGTTTTATCACACTTAAAGCAGAGGTGATTTGCGAGCCGATGTGATAATGCAGGAGCTTTAAATTTTTCATTTTAGGCAGGTCTAAAATTTCCTTGGAAGAGAAGCCAAAACGATCAATTTTTTTATCCCAATGCGTATCCGCCTTGGTGTCTAGATTTACCCGTATGCCAAGCTCACCTTTGTATTTTACGAGACGTGCAAGTTCGTGTTCATCTTCAATAATCGGAATAATGGATAAATTTTTAAGGCGCAATTCCTCTATCAGTTCAATATATGCCTCAGTTTTTGGGCCATTACACAACACCCGAAGTTTGGAATGAAATTTATCCTCTTCCCATAATTTCTTTACAATCCAAAGCTCATTTACAGACCCCACTTCCAGATGCGCGCCCTCGGAAATAAGTGGCATAATAAATTCCTTATTTTGGTTTACCTTCATAGGATAATGATAATAGAATTTGCCCCGGTAACCCTGGATTTTCATATAGGCCTTAAAGTAATCATGCAGATCTTCTAATCGCTCTTCCAGAATGAAGGGAAATACGATTTCAGTCGGGGATCCATATTTTTTTATGATTTCGTTTAGGTTATAGATGTAATTCCCTTCTCTTATCGTAAGTTCTCCCGCTTTAGAAATGTCAAAATACTGGGTGTTGAATTCATCCACTCCCAGCTTCCAAAATTTTCTCCAGTTTTTCCCTGGTTTTTTAGCTTTTTTTATTTTTCCAGTTTTTCTCTTGGTCATTAAATTGGGAATAATTATATAGAAACTCGTCCTTGAAGTCAAAGAATCTATCGTCTAGGATAGCCTGCCGCATTTTCTTGACCAGATTAATAATGAAATATAGATTGTGTACAGTGGCGAGTGTCCCTGCCAGCATTTCCTTGCCCCGGAAAAGATGGGCGAGATATGCGCGAGTGTAACTTGCCCCGCCATGGCGGGGTGAACATGTATAGCAGGCGCAATTTTCTTCTATTGGATTGAAGTCATCTCGGTATTTAGCGTTGGTAATATTAATCTTGCCGGTCTTGGTGTAGAGTGAGCCGTTTCGGGCGTTTCTGGTCGGCGCCACGCAGTCAAAGAGGTCCACCCCGTTCTCCACCCCCATAAACAAATCTTCCGGCTCGCCGATACCGAGTAGGTGCCGAGGTTTTTCTTCTGGCAGAATTTCATTTACCCATTTAACGGCAGAAGACATATCCTCTTTCGCAAAGGAGCCACCAATACCGAATCCATCAAAGTCTAACCCTCCGATAAATTTGGCGGATTTTTTGCGGAGACTTTCCTCTCGTCCGCCCTGGACGATGCCGAAAAGCGCCGAAGAAAATATTTCCCTCGGAGCGAC
>Ga0209542_10009416_pt1 | contig 17907 bp, 20 predicted proteins | sample RifCSPhighO2_01_FD_184028 | JGI IMG/M metagenome (GOLD analysis project Ga0209542, IMG submission 184028) | Soil microbial communities from Rifle, Colorado - Rifle CSP2_plank highO2_0.1 (SPAdes) (version 2) | ecosystem: Environmental > Terrestrial > Deep subsurface > Rock core/Sediment ...
AAATTCGAAATTCCAAAGCTTAAACTCAAAACGTTTGGTATTTGGGAAATTGGGATTTGAGATTTGTTTAGAATTTGGTGCTTGGGGTTTAGGATTTTATACGTTGAATCTCCGCTCCCAGCGCTCTGAGGCGCTCGTCAATTTTTTCGTATCCGCGATCGATATGATGAATATCGGAGATTCGCGTCTCACCTTCTGCTGTCAAGGCCGCTATCAGAAGCGTCATGCCGGAACGAATATCCAGGCTCGAAATCTCGCGCCCCGACAGAGGCGTCGGCCCGATAATCAGCGCACGGTGCGGATCCAGAATCATGGCATTAGCTCCCATTTTTTGCAACTCATCAATATAGCGGAGCCTCCCCTCATAAAGCCATTCGTGAATCAGAGAAGTGCCGGCGGCTTGCGTCGCCAGGACCGCGAAAGGCGGCAGATGATCGGACCCCAACTTGGGATAGAGACCCGATTGCAATCGGAATCCTTGATAAGAACGCTTGGGTTTTGAGATCGAAAGAATATCTCCGGATAGATGAAATTCTACGCCCATTTTACCAAGCTGCAAGAGCACCACATCCAGATATTCCGGTAGAACGCCGCGGATGGCAATCTCGGAACGGGTGGCGGCGGCGAGCGCCGCGAAGCTGGAAATTTCGAGCTCGTCGGGATTAAGACGAAACTCTGCGCCGCGAAGGACCCCGACTCCTTCTATGGTAATTTCCGAGACGCCCGACCAGCGAATATTCGCGCCCATCCCCGTAAGCATCTTGATAAGTTCCTGCACATGCGGCTCGCAGGCCGCCAGGCGTATTACGGTCTTGCCTGGCGCCAAGACCGCCGCGAGAATCGTGTTTTCCGTTGCAGTCACGCTGGTCTCTTCCAACGCGACGGTAGCGCCCCGAAGATTTTTCCCGTCGAGCATGACCCGGCCGTTATCTTCGATTGACACACCAAGCGCCAGAAGCGCCGATAAATGCGTCGTTAGGGGCCGCGCCCCGATTGCGTCGCCGCCCGGATAAGGAAGGCTCGCGCCGCCAAGCCTCCCAAGTAGCGCGCCAGAAAAAAGCAGCGACCCGCGGAGTTTGCGCGCCAAGGCATCGTCCAGCGCGAAGCTTGAGAGATTGGCCGCCTGAATAATTAAGCGCCGTTCTTGATTCGCCCATTCCACTTCCGCCCCGAGACCTTCCGCGATTTCTGCCATCAGGCGAACATCCAAAATGTCCGGAATATTTCCCAGCGTCACTGGCTCCTTAGTCAAAAGTGCTGCAGCGATACAAGGCAACGCGGTATTTTTAGAACCGCTGACTGAAATCTCGCCGCGAAGTTCCCGGCCGCCTCTAATTAGAAACATCTCGCCCGCCATGCCCGGTAGTAGAAACTCGATTTTATTTAACTGTAATGCCTATGCTTGATACATTATCCAATATCATAATCTAGCGCTGCTTGGGAGACACTTATATGCGCCATAGGCGCGCTATCGAGTTTTCCCTGCCTGCCGCCTGCCTGCCGGTAGGCAGGGCAGGCAGGACTACCGGGCATAACGTGATAATCATAGCGTACGGCCAGGCTGTCGAGCTAGTGAAACCCGCCAAGCGCTTTCCCGACACAGGGACTGGAAACGCGGCGCATTTCCCGCTATGGTACTTAGAGACGGCTGCAAAACCATCTCTTAATGAAATGCAAAAACAAACCCGCCGCGCGCTTTTTTATTTACTTGTGCTTATATTTTCTGCGGCAACGCCGTTTATAATTCTTTACGCCTTAGGCTATATCCCCGATATCGCCTCCTGGCGATTTACTCCAACCGGAGGTCTGTTTGTCAAAACCAACGAACCGGGGATCACGGTGAGCATCAACGGCCGCGTTGAAAGAGAAACCAACTTTCTAACGCATAGTGTATTAGTTACCAACCTCCCTGCCGGAATGATTTCCGCTGAAGTCACGAAAGAAGGGTTCCATTCCTGGAGAAAAAACATCGAGATAGAGAAGCAGGTCGTTCAAGAATTCCCGTTTATTCTTCTCATCCCGGAAGCACTGAATCCTTTAATCATCACAGGGACGACTACCGCGCCCAACACCGCTTCCATACCACGGGCGCTGATTCCCGATCCGGGAAACAAATATTTGCTTTGGGTTACCGAGTCCGGCAAAACTACGACTCTTAGCGTCATTGATAAGGCCTCCGGCAAAGATCTGCGAAACAGCATCTCGCTTGCGGGAGGCGAACGATACGAAACGGCCGTCTGGAGTCCGGACGGGACGGCTTTTTTTATAGTCGCCGCGGCTCAAAACGGCAGGCGCTGGTATTTGGCGGACGCGGCCGGCGGTAAACCGGAAAGGATCTTTGACCCAACCAAAACTCTTTCCATCACTGCTTCGGCCACATCAACTACCCCCACCTCCATTCGATTACGATTGGAGACCGTCAAAGACGTTGTCTGGGATCCAAGTGCCCCGGGCGGTTTTTTGGTCCATGACGGAGAAAAACTTTACCGCTGGAACCGCCAGGAGCTATTTGTCCAGCCGATAATTGAAAACGTGGCGGCCTTCGCGGCATTCCCCGATGAAATGTTTTTCATTAGCAAGAAAGGGATTCTAAACCGTGCCGATCCCGACGGTTCCAATATAACATCGCTCGACCGCCCGGGATTTTTTATCAATGACAACCGCACGCCGCAAATTACTAAAAACGAGAATGGCGTTATTGTCATAACCGACAGCGGCGGCGGAATGTATGTAAGCGATAGAGAGACCAAGAAATCAGTTCCCGTTGCCGAAAATATCGGCCGCGTAAAATTCTCGCCGAATAAGGATCTGATCGGCTACACCGAAAGCGGCAAATTGATGATTCGATTCCTGGAAGATGAAAAGCGCCAACCCTTCCGGCCGCAAGATTCAAACCACCTGATTCTTGACGCCATTGTCCCCATCAACGATTTCGTTTGGTTTGATCGGGAATCGGCGCATATTGTTTTCACGACGAAAAACGGAATCTTCATCGCCGAAACCGACAACCGTTTCGACGCCAACACCACCACCTTAAAAACCGGCCGGTTCCTAATCGCCGAAGACCCGAGCGATTCTAACAGTTTCTACCTCACCGACGGCAACACTATCGAGCGCGTTACGATCGACTAACTTCTGGAAAGTTTGGAGCGAGAAGAACCACTTAAATTATCAGGTTATTAGTTGGTATCCTATAAAATGCTGCAGCGAGTTATAGAATGCTTCCGCCGCATATCTTTCACTATCATACTACAGTGTATGGTAATGTGGAGAAAATATCGCGCTAACCCTGCCAAAATTCAGCAAGCTGTTTAACTTCATAGATTACATAACTTTATACGAGAATCGAATAAGAAAAAGCCCCACCAAGCGCGCCGTATTGGCCGCGATTAGCGGGGGTGTCCGAAGAACTGATTACTCGGGCTCGCCGAGAAGCAGCCCTTGGTACTGGTGCCAGAAGACGTCTTTCGTCTTGTCCGGCTGCCGCCAGATACGCTCACGACCCATGAAAGACCGGAAGCTCTGATCGAACGGCGGCATAAGCGGCCAGTTCATGTAGACAAGCCCATTCTCCTTGTCCTCGGCGAACTCGCCAGGACCACGGCCGCCATTCCACTCGCCCTTGGTGTGGGCGGCGAGAAGCGTTTGCTTGAGAAATGCGAGTACCGCGAGATCGTCGTCCTTGCACCAGCCGTGGTACTGCATCATCCAGACGGGGAAGCTATCCACATATATGATAGTGGAGCCGCCGCTGTACTCGCCGTTGACGACGTACTCATCGCGGTAGTAAAGCTCGCCACGCTGATGAACGAAGCGCCGCGTCTTTTTCACGCCAGAGACGATGATCTTCTCCCCGCCACCGGCATAGCCCCGCAGTGATCCCTCGAAGTAGAACTCCTGAAGCCGCGCGACGTTGTAAGTTGGCATGACGCGTGTCCTCCTATCTCAAGTTGATGAGTATCGCCGGAATCGACGGGGACTTCTCGCGATCAATCTCGATGGCGCCCTCGGGGTTATGCACGATGTACTTGCTCAAAACCTTGACCCCTCGCTCGGTTGGATAGATAACACCCATGAGGGTGGAGCCATTCCAGATCTCGACGACCTGGGCGCCCGGCCGGATGTCATGGGCGGACATCTTTAACTCCAGCATTGATAGTTCTCCTTTGAATTGTATGGGAACTAGGAGCGCCTCCTCCTCCATTCCGCCAGTCGGAATTTTGGATGGATAAACACTTGCGCTTTTCTGACCAATCTTGTTTCCAAAATTATTCGGAAGAACGCCCATTCCTGCCAGCAAGCATTGACTTCATGCCTGCTGGCAGGAATGAGTTTGTATCTTACAGCTCACTGGCCTCGAGCCAGTCGATAAGACCTACTAAAGAACCTCAATGTTCTCAAGACACCCGAGCAACGTAAGCTCGAACCTGGCCCGGCTGTAGCTAGCGAAGTTTGGGCCGATTGCAATATCATATGTCTCCTTCTCCCAACGCCCGTTCATGGCCCAGAAAAGACTCAAACTATCAAAAAAACTGAATTGGATCACATCAGCCTGGTCGAGCGCAAGAACAGTTCTTAGCAGAAAGGGCCGGGTCTCTGGTACGTTCTTGTTGAATGTGAGCCTGAGCTTTCGGCCCGGTTCAATCCCCGCAAGGGCGCGGTCCAACTGTTCTTTAGTGATCATCGGCTTCTCCTTATTCCATGAGGGAGTTAGCTTACCGTTCTCATCTACCACAAACCGTCAAAAAGAACACCCAAACTATTATCACAAAACAAAGAAAAAAGCAAGCTGGCGTAACTTGACCAATAACATACCAACATACTTGAGAATGTAAGGATGTTATTGATACTGCGCTACGTCACCGCCTATCAAATAGACCGCTCGATGCGGTCTATTTGATATCTGCCCCCAAGCGAAGCGTTCCTTTTTGAGACCATCGCGGAGCCGTGTTACTTATCGCCCGCCCCAAAGTGAAGTGATAGGATTTTTCTTCATCGGGTTTATAAAACAAGAGCGCATAGCGCTACCTTGGGAAAACCCCAAAGCGAAGATGGCTTTTCTCGAAACGCTCGCGCGACGAGCCAGCATGGTCTCCCGATCAGAATCGGGAGTGGCGAGGAGCGCGGCGAAGTAAAAACCCTCGCTGGAGGGTTTTTACTGTTTTCGAAAAAGCTATCAAGCTACCGTTTCTGCCACTGCGGCGCCCGGCGCGCTTTTTTCAAACCGAACTTCTTGCGCTCAACGGCGCGGGCATCGCGCGTGAGAAATCCTGCCCGCTTCAATCTTTTGCGAAACTCCGGATTAAAAACCGTGAGCGCCCTTGAGATTCCGAGTCTCGCCGCCTCCGCTTGAGCGTGCACTCCGCCGCCTTTCACCTTAATGGAGACGCGAAACCTCCCCTCGGACTTCATCTTTCGCAACGGATCATCCACAATCCTCTGCATTTCCATGGTTGGGAAATACGCAGCGTATGGGCGATCGTTTACAATCATTGCCATGTCTCCCTTGGTGTAAAGGCGCACACGCGCCACCGCGGTCTTACGGCGTCCCACGGCCTCGAAATAGCGATCAGACTTAGGAATATCAAAACTAAAGGCCTCGCCGGCAACTTCTTGCGGCTCGGCCGCCGGGGCCACCGGCTCAAGCATTTGCGTTTTTGCCTGCGGCTCTGCTTTTTTGGCCCTTGCCGGCTTTGGTGTTGCCTTCTTTTTCTCTTCTTTCTTTTTCACTGGCATATTATGGAATTATTCCGCCTTGCCGCGATACATCTTTAAATTCTTCATGCGCACGACACGGAGTTTATTCTTGGGCAGCATACCCGACACGGCGTATTCCAGAACCTTGCGCGAATCTTTGGCGAATAGATCGGCATAGCGCGTTTCCTTCAACCCGCCGTGAAATCCCGTGTGATGGCGGTATAATTTTTGATCAGGTTTCTTGCCGGTTATGCGAATACCGTCGACATTTGTTACGGTGACTTTCGTATCGCCGGGCTTGGCATAATCAAAAGCGGCGCTACCTTTCCCCATCAGCAGTTTAGCGATTTCGGTCGCGAGCCGTCCCAATATTTTGCCCGATGCGTCGATTTTAACTTCTGTCATGCCAATGATGTCTAACCGAGCACATAGATTTCTAGCACTCGGTTCTTTTTATTAATTATTGAGAATACTTAATATTAACGGCACATCTATTATCTTTTGGATCATATATGCTATGTGCTCGGTTAGCTACAGCATTGAGCACCGAGCACATAACTGCCGTAGGCATCGTATTCGATATTCGACTGTTTGTTGAGTTTCCGATTGTCATACCCTTAATGCTTTCTTATCTCCAGTTATGTGCTCGGTAAAGGTTTGGCAACCGCAATTTGTTCGCTGAAGTTCCAAATTGCGGGCCAAGCCCTTTATACGAACTCAATGATCGCCATCCGCGCAGCATCCGATTTTCTCACGCCGGTCTTCAAAATCCTGGTGCAGCCGCCAATTCGGTTCTCGTACTTGGGCGCAATTTTATCGATCAGGATTTTAGCCACACGCGGAGAAGTAACAGCGATGATTTGGCGCCGCAGCGCCAAAGCGGCCTTGCCTGTTGTAGCAGATTTAGCTTTGGTAATCAACCTCTCAACCATTGGCCGAATTTCCTTGGCGCGCGCTTCGGTCGTCTCAATCCGTCCGCGGATAACCAACGCCGAAATTAAGCTTTTCAGGAAAGCCCTGCGCTGGTCTCTTTTTCTGCCGAATATTCGGCCGCGTCTCTTATGCTGCATAATCGCTGTTGCTCAAAATCAAAATTTAAAAATCAAAATGCAAAATGACAAATTAAAATTAGAAATGTTATAATCTATCGCCAAGCGATACCTTAATTTTTAATTTTGATTTTTGCATTTTAAATTCTACTCTTTCAGTGACAACCCGACGCTTGCGAGATATTCTTTAATCTCCTCAATGCCCTTCTCGTCCAGTCCTTCGAGCCCCATCAACTTTGCCTCGGTTTTTTTCGACAGCGCCCCGACCGTCTTGATCCCGCCGTCGGCGAGGAGAGACGCTGTCCGAGCTGATAAACCCGAGTCGGCAATCTTCACCTTGGTCGGGTCAATGGCTTTTTTGCCCGGCATTTCGGTTTCTCCGCTTGTTTCGGCTTCCAGCTTGCCTTCGGCCTTTGCTATGTATGGCTTAATCGCCCCAAATTGGCTTACGAGAATTTCCGCGGCTCTTGCCAGCGCCTCGCGCGGCGTGATGCTCCCATCGGTAGTAATGTGCAAACGCAGGCGGTTGTAATCCGTCCGGTCCCCGACGCGCATATTCTCGACTTCATAATTTACGTGCCGCACCGGCGAGAAAGCCGCGTCAAGCGCGATCACCCCAATCTCCACTTTATCTTTTGAGCGCTGTTCCACCGGTTGGTATCCCAGCCCCCGCGAGACCTCAAGCTCCATCTCAAGCGTCGTCTTTTTGTCCGTGATCGTGGCAATATGAAGATCCGGAGAAACCACTTCGAGCTGTGACGGCATTTTCAGATCCTTAGCCTTTACTTCCCGTTCGCCCTTGGCCGAGAGAACCGCGGTGTAAGGCCCTTGCCCGTGAAGACGGAAACGCAGCTTCTTCAAATTGAGAATGATTTCAACCACATCCTCAAGCACTCCATCAATCGTCGTAAATTCATGCCCCACGCCCGAGATTTTAACCGACGTCACCGCGGCTCCCTCAAGCGACGACAGAAGCACTCTGCGGAGGCTATTGCCTATGGTAAGTCCATATCCGGGATAAAGCCCCTCTATTTCATAAACGCCCTGATTCTCCTTTTCGAGAATAACCTTAGGCTCCGATACTGTTGGGATCATAGCTTGGTCCGCATTTTTCGCGCGCAAACGTTTTGTGGCGGTCCGCGACGCTTCAATGAGAACTTGTACGCGTTATTAATAAACAATTAAGCGACTCAAAAAAATTACCTCGAATAATGCTCGACAACCAAGCGCAGGTTCCGCTCCGAGCGCAGCTCGTCCTCTTTGGGAAGCGCGTGGACAGTGACCCGGCGATTTTCTCTTGCAAGGTCAAGCCAGGCCGGCGGCTCGTGCTTTTTTATGCGATTGGCCAGATCCGCAAAAAGCGGCGATTCCAAAGAAGCGGGACGAATCGAAACCACGTTGCCGGCGCGAATGCGATAAGACGGAATCGTCACCCGCCTGCCATTCACCAAAATATGCCCGTGAGAAACGAGGTGTCTGGCAATGCCGCGCGAAATCGCAAGCCCAGAGCGGTACACCACGTTATCCAGGCGGCGCTCCAGAAGCTGCATCAGCGCCTCCGAGGTTTTGCCCGGCATCTCTTTGGCCTCGCCGAAAATTTTACGCAGGCCGGTATCGGTCAAGCCGTAAGTATAGCGCACCTTCTGTTTTTCGCGCATTTCCGTGCCGTACTCCGAACCTGGGCGGCGGCGCTTCTTGCCGTGCATGCCCGGCGGCGTGCCGCGCCGGATGGCGCCGCATTTTGCGCCAAGGCAGCGTTCTCCTTTCATGAGCATGCGCTCCCCGTAACGGCGGCAAATTTTACACTTGGCTTTAATGCGCGGCATAACCCTAAAAATGCAAAATTGAAATATCAAAATGAAAAATTAAGGTATCCCTGCGGGATGGTTTCTTATTCATGATTGATTTTACATTTTGCATTGTCATTTTTAATTTTGAATTAAACGCGGCGCACCTTTTTCGGCCTCGGGCCATTATGCGGCACCGGCGTAATATCCTTGATCATCATGATGTTAAGCCCGTGATTGGCCAGGGCCCGGATAGCTGAATCCCGACCCGATCCGATCCCTTTCACTAAAACAGCTACATCTTCAAGCCCGGCCTTTTTTACCTTCTCCACCACCGTCTCTGCCACTCTGGCCGCGGCGAACGGCGTGGCTTTCTTCGCCCCCTTAAAACCTAGAGCACCCGAAGAAGACCATGCCAGCACGTTGCCTTTATCATCACTGATTGAAATCATGGTGTTGTTGTAAGTTGCTTGTACATGCGCCACCCCGCGCACAACATGCCGTCCGCCTCCCGGCCCGGCTTGCTTCATCTGCGAGACTTTTTCCTCAAGCGCTTCACGCTCTTTCAAGACTTCCTCGCTTTCTTTTTTCGCTACGCGTTTTTTGCCCATATTCGCTGTTGCTCAAAATCAAAATTTAAAAATCAAAATGCAAAATGACAAATTCAAACTCAAAATTCCATAATCTATCTCAGAGTCCCGCCTGCCATGTCGTAATTTTTAACTTTGATTTTTGCATTTTTAATTTTACGTGGGTGATGCCGCCGGCTTTCTTCCCGATCCCATGGTCTTACGAACATTCCCGCGCCGCGTCCTGGAATTAGTCTTGGTGCGCTGACCCCTAACCGGCAGACCCCGCATATGCCGGAGACCGCGGTATGTCCCGATATCCTTCAGACGCTTCACGTTCATCATAATTTCTCGCCGCAGATCGCCCTCAATTTTATAATTTTTCTCGATTACTTCGCGGAGCCGGTTGATTTCATCCTGCGCCAGCTTATCCGAGCGCGTGTCGGGGTTTACCTTGGCTGCCGCCAGAATCTCTCGGGAAGCGCTAGGGCCAATGCCGTAAACGTAAGCCAGCGCGATCTCAATGCGCTTCTTGTCCGGTATAGTAATACCCGCAATGCGAGCCATAACGTTAATTCAAAATGCAAAAATCAAAATGAAAAATTTAAGTTGCTGCCTGCGGCAGCTCCCAAAATTTTGATTTTTAAACTTTGCACTTTGCATTTATTTTAACCTTGCCTCTGTTTATGTTTCGGGTTCGAGCAGAGAACAAAGACCCGACCTTTGCGTCGGACCGTTTTGCATTTGCTGCAAATTTTCTTTACCGATGCGCGTACTTTCATATTTTCATTCTTGCGAGCGAAAATTGCTTTTCTGGGAACCTGCCTACCGGCAGGCAGGCGCTCGCCCGAGGAGTTTGCATGGTTTCTCCGCCCGCGGGCGGAGAAAAACTCCGAGGGCGGCGAGTACAAAATCCGCGCCGGGGATTTTGTACGCTTCCCAAAAAGCAATTGAGCGCTTACTTCATTCTCAATACAATCCTCCCCTTAGTAGCGTCATACGGCGAAAACTCAACGCGCACACGATCCCCGGGCAGAACCCGGATATGGTGCACCCGCATCTTCCCGCCTAAATGGGCAAGGATCTCTTGCCCATCATCAAGCGTTACCCGAAAAAGCGTGGAAGGCAGCGCTTCAGTTACCACTCCTTCCTTTATAATCTTGTCACCTGCCATTTAATGGTCCGAAAACTAAAAAGCAATAGGGCTAGGAGTGTAGGATTCGAACAAAATCAATTGAGCGGAGACAATTTTGACCATATTCAAGGCGCGAGGAGCGATGCGTATCTTGAGATACGTGAGCGACAAGCAACGCAGAAGATGGTTAAAATTGTCCGCCCGGGGGGAAGTTCGAAAATGGCCAATTTCTTCGTTGCTCCTCCTTGACGTGTCTCAAGACACGCCCTCGTTGTCGCGCCTCGAAATCGTCTCATTTTCGAACTTCTCAAGCTGATTTGTGTTCGAATCCTACACTCCTATGGTAGCAGAACGACTAAAAACAGTCAATGCTTGTATGCCCGTCACCATATTTGGCACTCCGCGGCTATATGGATCGAATTCTTGCGAGATCTTACGAGGTTGAACCTCGTAAGATCTCGCAAGTTATGCAAGTTAATAGGAAGGAAATGGTTCAATATTTACGCGCACTTTTCCTGTGTCGCGCGGCGCCCGCCACAGCCAGACCGGGAAAAGCTTCATCTTATAGGCCTCAATACCAGCAATATTTTGAAGAATTTTAGTAATTTCTTCGGGCGTCTTGGTGCTAATCTCCTTTTGAATGAGCTCCGCGTCGAGCCTCGCCCCAAGCGCCACGCTTCCTCCTAAAACGTAAGAAAGCTGCTGCTTTGAAACATCAAGTGTCACTGATTTACGCTCAAACGAGCTTTTGGCCGGAATGAAAACGCGCGGCGTGGTAGTCGAGAAAATCACCGCGACCAAATCTCCCTCATCAGATTCGCGAAACACCAGCGCTGAAACCTTGCCCGTCACCTTGATACTGAATTTATCGCCGGGCGTTTTCGGCTGTGGCGTTTCTACACTCGATATCGCCACCTCCCGCGCTCCTTCAATCACGCGAAAACCTTGCGGAACTTTAGTTTTTAGGCTTTCGCGAAGCGCGCTAAACGTCTCGGCCGTCGCCTGCTCGACAGCTTTCTTGATGTCTGCTTCGGTGGCAACCGCCGCATCGCCCTCGAAACCGCCGCTAAACGCCTCGGCGGACTTTGCCGTAAAACCCTTGAACTTAGGCGTTCCTTGAAATCCGGGAACGACAAAATCCGACGGACCAATGTTGTAAGCCGCCCCCGGCTCGGCGGCTATAACGCCAGCCGCGATTGTGCTTGGCGTGATTGTTCCGTTTTCGACTTTCGCACCCGGAACCGTCACCGCCTTCTCCAGCCGGAAGATTTTTCCGTCCTTGGACGCGAATCTGGTGTTAACGACCAGAACTTGCGGTTGGGAACTGTAGGAGTTTGAAATCACAATCATCCCGCGGGCGCGCTGGCTTACGTATTGCCTCCCCGAGGCGGCATTCTCGAATGCTTTAACCTCGGAAAATTCAATCATCTCGCCGGGAATAACCCCGCGGGCCGGATCGAGAGCCGGCGCGTCAGCCAAAACGCGAATGGCAAGCGGCGGCAGGGTAGAGACCTCGGCCAGCGGCCGGATGTTAATGACAGCTCTTGCAAAAACAGTGGAAAGCAAAAATGCGGTCCCGATCAGCCCCCCGGCGATGCCTCCTCCCCATATCCAAACTCGCTTAGAGACATTTGAGGAATTCGGCTTCCAAGAGTGTATAGCAAACCCAGGCTCATCTGGCTGGCGCTCTCTTGCGGGAGCCGGCGGAACCGCTGGCTTTTTGGAGAAAAACTCCGCGACGGACTGATCGATTTTCTCAATCTCGCGTCTCTCCCCCGACGAAATTTCGGCCGCGGCTGTTTTGGGCGTGGGCGGGACAGCCGGCTTTAGCCTCACTGTCGGCTTTTTCAGAATCGGCGGCGGCTGAATCTCCCGGCGCTGGCCGCCCTTCGGCGGAATAATGTCGGAGATTGGTTTACTCCGCAAAGGAACCCCCGGAGGGGTGGACGGGCGATCGGAATTGTTGTCGTATGGATTGGCCATGCGTATTTAAAGACTTAACGACGTTCTCAATACTCTTGCTGTATCATACGAGAAACCAGCGAAAAAATCACCTCATCGCCGCCGCTGGCAAACGGCCAGTTTTGTAAAAACGGCTTCGCCCCATCTTCGCTAGGCAGAAGCCAGACTCTGCTTCTGCGCCCCGATGAAAAAAGTTCAAGCCAATCAGAATCGGAAAACGCATCGGCCAGAATTGGCAAACGCGCCCCGCCACCCATGAGACAAATCTCCGGCGCGATCACTCTTGTTTCGGCCTGGGCTGTAAGCAACGCTCCCCATTCATGCTTCCAAAATTCGATTGTGCGCGAAGCGGCGGCATGCACCAGTTTCTCCGCGGTCTCGTCCAGCGCAGCCTGCGACCACTGGCGCTTCAGCGTTTCAGCATCCCCGAAAGAAACCGCGAATGCTTTAGCGACGGCTCTAGTCACGTCGTTCCCGCCGAAGGGAAACGACCAGCAATTGTCCAACACGCCGTTGCTAAAAAGCAGAAGCGTTGAATCCTCCGCGCCAATATCCGCGGCGATGCCGGAAAAATCACCATGGGCCCGGAATCCGATATAATCCCGAATTGCCGCCGCCTCCGGCAGTATTCTGAAATGGGTTTTGGGAAACTTCTGCCGGAGCGCCTCCACCGCCTCTGCGAACTCATCGGGCCAGGCAGAAACAAGCGCCGCGATCGTAAGCTCCTTGCCGCTCGAGCGCATCTCGCCTTTCACCGTATATCCGTCAATGCTGAAATGCTCCGGCTCTGCCGGGATCAGACTGTAAGCTCTTTGCGACGCGCCTTCGGGAAATAATTTCTCGCCGGCTTCAGCCTCTAGTTGTTTCCAAAGCTCCGAGAGCTCGCCGGACGACACTGCAGTTTCCGGATTTGGCCGAATGAAGCGGAAATTATGCATATCCATCAAGAGGGCGCTATCAGGGAGAGAGACCGTCACCTTCTTGATCCGCCGCCCGCGATGCTTGGCTATGTTATTGAGAAATTCTTCGAGCGCCGCGAGGGCGCGCGTGAAGTTGTTGAATTTATCCGAAAACTCCGGAAACGCGAAAATTTGATGAGCAAGACTTGAAAATTCTTGTTTCTTGCTGTCATAAGAAAATGCCAGCATCTTAACTTCCGCCCGGCTAATGTCGCAGGCTACCGCGTCCAAGATAGATGATCGAAACAGCGAAAACATAACAATCTTTTTTAGTATAACGCGCCATAGGACGCGCGGCGAGGAAATCGTCCGGCGAATCCAGCAGGCCGGCAAATTGCTACGCGCCGGAAACCGTCGCCCGGATGCGGCGGACTCCCGCCGAAGATGATTCCTCCTTCTCAATCTTAAAGCGCCCAATCTCGCCGGTTCTCAAAACATGCGGCCCGCCGCAAAGCTCCTTTGAAAAAACCTCGTCCGCATCCCCAACCGTATAAACTTTTACGCGCGCGGGATAATGCCCCTTATAAAAGAATAGCGCGCCTGATTTTTTGGCTTCTTCAAGGGGAAATTCGCCAACGGAAACGCTAAAATCCTTGCTTATGGCGTAGTTTACTAAGTCCTCGATTTTCTTGATCTCCTCCCGGGTCAGCTTGCGCGGAAAGAGAAAATCGAAGCGTGTCCGCTCGGCCGTAATGTCTGAACCGCGTTGCTCCACACTTTCTCCCAAAACTTTATGCAGAGCCGCGTTTAATAAATGCGTGGCGGTATGCAAACGCGTAACGATTTTTAATTCCTCCTCGCTTCCGGCTTTTAACTCTCCGGTATCAAGCACCAACCCATGTCCGCCGAATTTCTTCTCCACTCCGGCACGGGAGACTTCTTGATGTTTTTTTATAAGACTCTCAAATTCACTTTCATTTATATGAACAATATGACCAGTTCTACGAGCTAAATCTTTAATCATATCGAGTGTAAACCCACAACTTTGATGAAGGTTGAAAGCGTCATCAGCTAAAACTACTTTAGCTCGATGGACGTGTCCCGAAGAGATGCTTTCTGTTTTCCAATCGGGGTAGAGCCGATAAAATTCTTTGAGCCCCCGACCAAAAGTGGAAAGAAATTTATCTACTTCGGAATTAAATTCTTTTACAATAATTTCTTTATTGCTTTTTAAATTTTCGTAATCCGGGAAAAATCTGTATAGTTCGATTATGCTCTCAATAAATCTCACTAAGGATTCTTGAGGAAACCCAAGTTGATCATTTTGCACCACCGCGCGCCGAAGCAAACGTCTTAAAATGTATCCTGCCCCTTTATTTGATGGACGAATCCCATCTGACAATAAAAATACAGATGCTCTTAGATGATCTGCAACAATACGCGTTTCTCGTTCGTTGCCGAGATCACCAAAAAGACGGGGATGAAATGGCTCAAACAAATCCGTCTCAAAAATATTTTTCTTGCCTTGTGAAATCATGGCGAGCCGCTCAAGCCCCATGCCCGTATCCACTCCCGGTATCTTGAGCGGTTCTAATTTTTTATCCGATGTACCTGATAGAAGCTCCTCGCGCGACCCGGGAAAATAAAATTGATTGAAAACAATGTTCCAAACTTCCACATTCTGACCCGCCGCATTTTTGCAATAAATCTCCGTTGTCGGACCGCAGGGTCCGGAAGACCCCGTCGGCCCCCAAAACACGTCTTCCATTCCTTCTTCGCGAATATCGTCAACTTCTAATGATCCCCAGACTTCGCGTGACTTCTCGTCTTTGGGCACAGTCTCTGATCCCTTAAAAATCGTAACGTACGAAATCGGCAGACCCATGACTTTAGTAATGAACTCGTGCGCCCATTTAATAGCGTCCTCCTTAAAATACCCCCCGAAGCTGAAGTTGCCCAGCATTTCAAAAAACGTCAAATGTGATTCGTCCCCCACCTCATCAATATCGGACGTCCGAAACGATTTTTGAATTGAAACCGTGTTTTTTGAATTGAAATCTTTTATGGGGTCGGCCTCGCCGGTGTAATAAGGCTTAAACTGCTGCATCCCCGCGGTCGTTAAAAGCACCGACGGATCGTCGGGAATCAGCGATGATGAAGACACAACTGCATGCCCTCGCGCCTCAAAAAACTCGAGGAATTTTCTGCGAATCTCGGACGAGCCCATATAACACTCTTCTATTGAATCTACCCGCTTACAGCCGCAAACTCAATATGTCCTCGCGCCGCAAGCCCCGCCGTCATAAAGCGCCCCCGGGAGCGTAGGAGTTTTGACCGTATCGGGATTCTGCTCTGGGCAAAATCCAATCTTAACAAAACATGTCCGATCGGACACGTTTTGTTAAAATTAAAAGTAGAAAAAGTGTGGACGGGTTAAAAATCAAGCAATAATACCTCCTCCCAGCATTACACCATCCTTATAAAAAACCACGGACTGCCCGGGCGTCACCGCTCTCTGCTCTTCTTTGAAGAATACACGAATTATAAACGAATCATTAAACGAATCTTCACGAATCGCGAAGGATTTGTGATTCGCGCGTATTCGTTCATTATCAGCGGGTATTCGTTCAATCCGACAAAATTGTAGTGGTTGTCTATACCTAATTCTCGCTTCGCACTCAAGAGGAAGTTGGGGTGAGTTACCCGAAATCCAATTTATACTTTCAACCGTCAATTTTTTCGAGAATAAAGCGTTATCGTTCGGCCCCTCTGCTACCATCAGCGTATTCGTCTCAATATCTTTTCCTGCAACATAAAAAGGTATGCCGCCCCCAACGCCGATCCCGTGCCGCTGGCCAATTGTATAAAATTGAACGCCCTCATGCTCGCCGATCTTTTTACCGCTCGCGGTAAGAACCGCCCCGCGCCGCGAAGGAATGTGATCCCGCAAAAACACCGCCACATCAATCTCGCCGACAAAGCATATGCCTTGAGAGTCGGGCTTCTCGGCTGTAGGCAACCCAAATTTTTTGGCTAGCTCGCGCACTTCTGGTTTTGTGTAATTTCCGATTGGGAATAGCGCATGCCGCAATTCTTTTTGCGTCAAAGCCCAGAGAAAGTATGTCTGATCTTTATTGCGATCCGTTGCTTCAAGAATTTTAAATTTTGAATTGTCATTTTGAATTTTGAATTTTGAATTTGTCCATCGATAGGCTCGGGATGGTCAGCGTTGTCGAACCATTTCGGATTTAGGATTTCGGATTTCGGATTTCCGCATCAATCGGACATAGTGGCCGGTAGCAATAAAGTCGGCGCCTGCTTCAAGCGCACATTGGAGAAAAGCGCCAAACTTGATGCGGCTGTTGCACATGACATCAGGATTGGGGGTTTTGCCCGCCGCGTACTCACGGATCATGTGCTCAACCACCGACTCGCGGTATTCTTTCGAAAAATCCCAAGTTTCAAATGGAATATCCAAAATCGCCGCCACCCGCATGGCGTCCCTCCGATCCTGCTCCCACGGGCAAGGATACTTGGGATCAGCCCAATTCTTCATAAAAACCCCCGTCACTTCGTAGCCCTCTTTTTTTAACAATGCACAAGCGACAGAGCTATCCACTCCCCCAGACATACCTATGAATACTTTCGCTTTTTGCATATAAAACCCTCAACGAAACGATTGTACATAATTCCTGAATTATAATCAAAATACCATATATACCGCGACCGCTGTATATATGGTATACTTAACCTAATATCGAATATGAATAACTTATGAGAAGGGGTGGCATTCGCATTGGGATTAACCAAGAAAAAACGCTTCTATTGCTAGCCGCGGGGGTAGCACTTGTGATATCAAAATCGCCCCTGCGTCAATGGCGCCTATTGCACCAGGCGGGCGAGGAGTGGAGCCGTATCAATCAACGAGGCTTACAATATGCTATTCGACGCCTGTATCAATCTCGACTAGTGAAAGAAGATGTTCACCAAGACGGATCCGTAACTTTAACTTTAACTGATGCGGGCATTGAGCGGACTTTGCACTTTTCATTAGATGGGATGAAACTGAAAAAGCCTAAGCGGTGGGATCATAAATGGAGAATGATACTCTTTGATATCCCCGAGGATAAGAAACAGCTACGCGATGCATTTCGATGGCACTTGAAACGTCTCGAATTCTATGAATACCAAAAAAGTGTTTTTATACATCCTTACGAATGCAAAGATGAGCTAGATTTTTTGATTGAATTTTACCATGCGCGGAAATTTATTCGTTATATTATCGCCGACTATTTAGATAACGAACTGCACATTCGATCACATTTTCATTTATCTTAATTAAGGATGTTAAGAAGGGCGTTCTCCCCGCACTCTGCCTCAACTGTGTGCGGAATTGTTTGCAAAGAGAATACCGTATATACAGCGGTCGCGGTATATATGGTGAAGATTTCCGCTTCAAGCTATCCGGGTCGGACCTCAATAGATTTTTCGATAGATTTAGCGGCCCATATTATACAAACGTTTGATTTCGTCAGGGCTCAATGCTCTATTGTACACGCGGACGTCGCCTGCCCCGTAGCTCCGCCATCGGCGGATGGTATCGGGGTCGATGAGGCGCGTTAGCGATCTATAATTTATCGAGGTTGAACCCCCATAAATTGATTAGCGGGCCATGTTGTAGAGGCGTTTGATTTCGGCCGGGGTGAGGGCGCGGTTGACTCTACTCGCATAGATTGATATAATCGCATTATGAAATACCTTGTTGTTATCCACAAAAGCGACTACGGGTACGACGTCCACGTGCCTGCG
>Ga0209542_10009417_pt1 | contig 17907 bp, 9 predicted proteins | sample RifCSPhighO2_01_FD_184028 | JGI IMG/M metagenome (GOLD analysis project Ga0209542, IMG submission 184028) | Soil microbial communities from Rifle, Colorado - Rifle CSP2_plank highO2_0.1 (SPAdes) (version 2) | ecosystem: Environmental > Terrestrial > Deep subsurface > Rock core/Sediment ...
ATAACTCACCCCCACATCAACTGCGGCGGGGTTATTGCCGTTTAGGGTAATCACCGGCGCCTCAATGTCTTCCGCGCCAGTGGTTGTTGAGGTACTGCTCGAGCCGGCGCTTGAGCTGCCTTCACTTGACGCCGACGCGGCCGCCTGGCCGTTTAGAAGCTCTTGCAGTTGCGTTTTAGTGATGCAGAGGTCGTCGAGGCAGAGCGTTTGCGCTGTCACTTTGTTTGCCACTACGTTCTCCGCGTGCACCGTGGTGGCAAAGAGGTCGGCTATCCCATTGCTGGCACTTCCGAGCCAGCCGGCAATGCGGGAAAAGAGCCCGGACATAAAGGAGGTGGCAGTAGCACTAAGCGACTGGGCACTTGAGGATGCTATCTCCCCAACGACGACGATACCAGCTTTGTCGGTGTCGATGAGCGTAAACTCCGGCTGTACAAAGACATTTATTATTGCGCTTGAGGAGGTGGTAAAGTCGGCCACATCGAGTGCCACGCCTACTGTCTGCGCAGAAGTGGTGGCGCGGGCGCCCACACCCGAAACGGTCGAGAGCATTATATAGTCGCCAATGTGGATAGAACCCCCTTCGTTGTTGACAAAAAGTGGTACGCGGCCGCTAAGCGCCACCGGCTTGCCGTCCTGCACCTCTTTACCAAGGAGAAGGCCTGGCTTGGTGGAGATGATGCCGAGCGGGGTCTCACCGCGCACCGCCCGTTTGATGAATGGCCCCTGCACGCCTTCAAGCGACACTATTTCTCCGGCCGCGAGCGTGGAATCGGTGGTTGGATAGTTTTCTGCCAGGTCGATGTCGGTGATAGCGGCGGTGGTGGCGTATATAGTGCCTGCCGTCGTGCCGCAGGAGCCCGTGTCGCGCACGCACAATGATCCTTGTATCGAAAGTGTTGAGACAGGAGAGGATGTCCCTATGCCGACATTGCCCGCGCTGTCAATCCGCATACGCTCGGTCGGACTGTCGCTTGCGACGCCGGAGGTTCTAAAAACAAGACGGCCAGGGGTAACGTTCGTACTGGTCGCCGCATCCACCCACGCGCCGAAGTCGGCCACGGAGTGCGAGAACGAGCCGTTGTTGTACGCCGCAAAAATAAAACGTCCGACAATGTCTCCAAGAGGCGCTACCGCATCGCCATACCCAACTTCCCCGGGTGAGTCGGTGGTGCCCCGCGCACGAGCCATAGTAAACGGCGCGTCGAAGTTGCTTGCCGTACTGCGGATGAGACCGATGCCCTGCGAGTTGCCCGCGCCATTAGACACTTGCAATTCGGGGGTGTAACTGTCCTTCCCAAGATTGACCTTTGGGATGGTCATCCCGCCCACAAGCGTAGTATCCAAAAGCCAGGTTTTGGCAGTAACGGTGAGACGAGAAGAGGAGGCATTGCTGCCGAATGTCTGCAAGGCAGTCCATGTATTTGCGTTTGCAACATTGAGTGCGACAGTGCGTGCCGTGGCTCCGGTATAGGAGTCCGAAAAGGTGAGAGAAGCGTCGGTGGCGGTGAGTGCGGCAAGATTAGAGCCGAGCGCGATGCCGCTGATGGTGGAGTTGGTGAGGTCGGTGTTTGCCACCTTTGCGCACGTCCACACACCAAGAGCACTTTGAGAGCGCGGAAACTCGTTGGTGCAAGAGGTCCCGGTGTATTCTGCAAGGATACCCGTCACTCCCGCAAGTACCAGTGCCGAGGTAAGGGCATCAAAATCCACTTGACCGACCACGTTCAAGGAGGTCGAGGTTGCGTTGGTTATGGAAACATTGCCAAATGTCTGCAGGGCAGTCCAGGTATTTGCGTTTGCAACATTGAGTCCGACAGTGCGTGCCGTGCTTCCGTCATAGGAGCCCGAAAAGGTGAGAGAAGCGTTGGTGGCGGTAAGGGCGGCGAGGGAGGAGCCGAGTGCGATGCCGCTGATGGTTGAGTTATCAAGAGCAGAGTTGGGGATGCCATCTGCACCATACAGAGTTGAGGTGGCTACGTAGGCAGGGACGCCAGCGGATACTCCAAGGACTCCCGTTGAGCCGACAGTGCCTGTCGTTATGTTGGATATAAGCCCGGAAGTGCTGAGAGTAAGCCCGCTTCCTGTGCCAAGCCATGTACTGCCCGACACCGTGAGCGCGGTGGAGGAGGCATAAACAAAGTGCGAAGTAGAAGATGCCTGGAGTCCTACGGTGAAGTGGAGGGGGGTGGAGGTGTAGTTGGCTGCAGTGCCGTAGTTGGTCGTGGGGGTAAAGGGGAAGATTTGGGAGAGCGATGAGGAGGATATTTTGTTGTTGAAGAGCGTGTAGTCGGTTGAGGAGAGATAGCCGTTGGTGGCAAGGCCGGACTGGGTGAGGGAGAGCGTGGAGCCGGAGAACGAGAGTGGAGCGGACACGGTGGTGAGTTGCGCTGCACCGCTGCTGTTGGTGGAGAGGATGCTAGAGGGCAGATTGACCGTGAGGTTGGTCGTCGATGCCGTGCCGAAGTAGCCGGTACCCGACACCGTAATCGCGGTGGAAGAAGCGTAGGAAATGGTGGTGTTGTTGCCTGTCGGAGCGATGGTGAGCTTGCCTGTGCTGTCAATGGTAAAGGAAGCGTAGTTGCTTTCGTCGTAGTTGAGGCGGAGTTGCTCCGAGGTGGAAAGTACGTTGAGTTTGGCTCCTGGCGTCGAGGTGCCGATGCCGACATTGCCGGAGGAGTTTATTACCAACCTCACACCGCTAACAAAATCCTGAATAAAAAACGATGAAGGAATACTGGAAGATCCGCCGCTTGAGTTAAGATCAAATCTTCGGCCGCCCGACTGCGTGCTATTGAGCGCGATGCCGACATTGTTGCTGTTGCCTTCTATCCACACATTCGCTCCGTTTGCAGTATCAACCACGGTGAATTTTGATAGCGGACTCGTCGTCCCTATGCCGACACTTCCGGAAGAGTTCCAAATACCCGTGCCGTTGTCGGGGTAGAAATCCCCTGAAACAGTAAGCGCAGTGGTAGAGGCGTAGGGGAAGGTGGAGGCGATGCTGGTCGACGTGGCGGTAAAGTACTCGGCGACAGTGTGCCCCACTACCGACAGCTTGGCATAGGGCGAGGTGGTCCCGATGCCCACTCTGCCGGTGTTGAGTACGGTAAAAAGCGTCGTCGTGGCCGAGGCAGTCGAGGAGGCAATCTCGAAGAGGCGCGGCACGTTCTCTCCATTATTGACATGCACAGAGAGCCGCGCGTAGGGGGTGCTGGATCCAATGCCCACCGACCCGCCGATAAATGTTGCCGCTACCGGGTTGCTCTGCGTCGTTGAACCAACAAACGCCGAGAGGGGTCCACGACTTAGTATCCCGCCAAGCCCCGCGCGGATACCGCCGCCGACAGAGATGTCGCCGCCGACAGAGAGCGCGTCGGTGATATTGACTATGTTGCTCTCGAGCGAGCCGATGTTTGCCGACGGAAACTGGGCGCCATTGATGTCTACAACAGTGAGCCCGCCGGAGTCGGCCGCAACGTAGGCATACTTGCCGGAAATGCTTATCCCCAATGGGAGCCCGCTTGCGACTGTGTAGCTCCCCACCAACAGAGGTGTTTGGCTCGGGTTGGTGACATCGAGCACCTTGACCCTGCCTGCGTGGTCGGCAATGTAGGCGTAGTTGCCCGCCACAACAACGCCGTAGTAAGAACCGGTAGGGTTGTAGACACCGCCGAGCGCGGGCGAAGCGGGGTTGGAGATGTCGAGCGCGTAGTAACCCTCGCCCGCGTCGGCAATGTAGGCGTAGTTGCCCGAGACATATATGCCGGTCGGGTTGGTGCCGCCGGTGTAGGAGCCGACTATCGACGGCACCATCGGATTGCTGACATCGAGGACAAATGTTTTGCCGTTTGCTTGGTCGACGACATAGAGGTACTTGCCCGCCACAGCGAGCCCGTAAGGATTGCCGCCGATATAGGTCGAGGTGGCGAGCAAGGGGTGCGACGGGTCGGAAACGTCGATGATACTAACTTTGCCGGCAGTAAAGTTGGAGGTGTAGGCATACTTACCCGAGAGTGCAACACCATAGACATCACCCACTGATATGCGGCCGAGTTCCACCGGCGAAGCGGCGCTCGACACATCGACAATCACAAGTCCCGCGCCTGTGTCGCCGAGATAGGCATATTTGCCCGCAACGGCGAGTGACACCACGGCGCTCGCACCGCTAAAGGTGCCCGCTAAGAGCATCTGGCGCGAGTTGCTTTTTTCATAAATTTTGAGCCCGTTGGCGTTGTCGGCCACATAGAGATAGCCGCCCGATGCGACAGAAGCGTAGGTGTTACTGCTCGTGGTAGTGGTGGTAGCCAGTGTTGTGGAGCCGACTGCTGTTTGGATGACGTTACCTCCCGAGACGGAAAGTTTTGCCCATGGAGTGGTGCTGCTTACCCCGATGTTGCCATAGACAACCGCATTGTTGCCGACGGTGAGATTCGTCGTTGAGGCGGTGGTGGCAAAGAACGCGGTTGAAGTTGCTTCGGAAAAGTCGGCCTTGACAAAATGCGAGGTCGAGGAGGCAAAGAGGCCGCTTTGCGCCCACAGTGGCGAGGAGGTCGCAGCGGAGAGGACTGCGTAATTGGTGTCGAAGGAGAAGTCCGACGCGGACGACCCCACTCCGGTCTGGTCTGAATCGCAGGAGAAGCTTCCGCTGTTCCACACGACCTTATTGGCGGAGCCGCTGCAACTACCAAGCCCCGCGGCATAGAAGGAGGTTGTTGATGCCGTGCCAAAGAATCCGGTGCCCGACACCGTGAGCGCGGTGGAGGAGGCATAAACAAAGTGCGAGGTGGAGGATGCTTGAAGTCCTAGGGTGAAGTGGAGGGGGGTGGAGGTGGAGTTGGCGGCAGCGCCGTAGTTGGTCGTGGGGGTGAAGGGGAAGATTTGGGAGAGCGATGAGGAGGATATTTTGTTGTTGAAGAGTGTGTAGTCGGTTGAGGAAAGGTAGCCATCGGTGGCAAGGCCGGACTGGGTGATGGAGAGCGTGGAGCCGGAGAATGAGAGTGGTGCGGAGACGGTGGTGAGTTGCGCTGCACCGCTGCTGTTGGTGGAGAGGATGCTAGAGGGCAGATTGACCGTGAGGTTGGTGGTGGAGGCCGTGCCGAAGTAGCCCGTGCCCGACACCGTGAGCGCGGTGGAGGAGGCGTAAACAAAGTGCGAGGTCGAGGAGGCAAAGAGGCCATTTTGTGCCCACAAGGGAGAGGAGGTTGCCGCCGCTATTGTTCCGTAATTAACATCGAAGATAAACGGGTTCTGCCCGCCAGCACTGGTCGCATCAGTACCGCAGTAGAGGTTTCCATTGGAGTCTGCTTTCAAGTCACATGAGGCGGAGGTAAGTGTTGTAATAGCGAGACCTCCTCCATTCACAACAAGGCCGCCGGCGAAAGTCGAGGATGCCGACGATCCGGTGAGATTGAGATAGGCCGCCGCGAGAGAGCCAGAGAAAGTTGAGGTTGAGTTAGTGCCAGCGATGTTGAGAAAGCCCTGTAGCGTCGATGTGCCGGTAGTGGAGCCCTGAATGGTGGAGCTTGCTGTAGTACCTGCGATGAGAAGGGCCGATGAGGTGGCGACAAGGGCAGAGCCGTTGTAGACAAGCGGGGTATTGAGCGAAAAGCTGCTTGCTCCCGTGCCTCCGTTTGCAACCGAGAGGTCGGTGGTGAGGGTGAGCGCGTTTGCGGTCAGCGTCGTACCGTCGAAGGCGAGGTTTGCGGAGTCGGTGAAAGCGCCGGCGGTCGTGAGGTATGGGACGCGGCCGCTCGTGAGAGCGGAGACGGTGAGGTTGGTGGTGGAGGCCGTGCCGAAGTATCCCGTGCCCGACACCGTGAGCGCGGTGGAGGAGGCGTAAGGGAAGGTGGAGGCGACGCTAGTCGACGTGGCGGTGAAGTAAGGTGCGGTGAGCACATTGTAGGTGGTAACCGCTCCGCGAAAGAGTGAACTGCCTAGTACTTCAAAAATGTTTCCGGTCGTGGTCGTCGCACTGTTGCCGATGAGGACGACATCAGTGATGTCTGTCGGATAAATCGCGAGGTCGTCGGACGTTGTAGCGAAGGTACCGCTTCCTCCCCCGCCGGTATTATCGGTGCCCCAGACAGGCACACCTCCCGATACTTTTAGCACTCTGCCGCTCGAGCCAATGGAAAGAAGGGAGAGAGAGTTGGCGGCGCTCGCGTAGAGGATATCTCCGGTCGTATAGGAGGTAAGCCCGGTGCCGCCGTAAAGTGTCCCTACCGAGCTTGTGGCAGACACTACACCATCATTTGCCTGCAAGGGGCCGTTGAGCGAGCTGGAAAGTGTGAGTGAGCCAGTCAGGGTTCCACCGGAGAGCGGTAAATAGTTGCTTGCAGTGATGCCATTGGGGATATCTGCGTCGGTGAGACCCGAGAGGCCGTTGACACTTGCGTTGGTAAGCGCCACACCGGAGAGTTTGTCGATGCGTTGGGTAAGCGCAATGTTGTTGACCACACCGCCGCTGCTCGGAGGCCCCGAAGTGGTGTTGAGCGCCGAGTAGAGCTCGGAGCGCAGTTGATTGCCCAAGATTTCCAAACTCGCATTAAGTACGCTGGTGGTGACGCCGCTTTCGCTGACAACGCGCTCCACCACTCGCTCGCGCACAGGATAGGTGTTCTGGACGATCGTTTGTGTGCTTTGAATGTTTTTAGGAACGGTTGTGTGTGGAGCACTAGTAGGCGCGGGTGTTGCGGGAGAGTAACTTTGCACCAACACATCCGCAACCGGCACAGGCACTGGAGAAAACCAACGCGCAAAAAGATTTTTTAATCCGAAAGAAATTGTTGGGAAAGAAATACCTGGAGCCCCCGTCCCAAAAAAAGGCGACTCAATCTGCGAGAGAGCCGCTTCCTGTCGCACGCCTCCCAGTAGCCCGCTCTGGCCAAACGCCACACTCCCCAAAAGCAACACCCCCGCAAGAGCGGCGAGCGCACCCATTTTTGAGTGAGTACTCGAGAGTGCCTTAAAAAGTTTTACCGGCAGCGACGCATTTTCTTCCTGAAACTGCCTGCTCTCCTCGCGTCGAGTTTCTGAAAGTTCTTTGACACGCTCACTATGGGCCGCCGTACGCTCCTTTTCAAACAGGGTGAGCGAAGTGGGTTCGACAAACCAGCCCTTTTTGTCGCGTATGCCGACCAATTTTCCTTCGCGGCAGAGTTTTCCTATGTAGTCCTGGGTGCAAGAGAGTCGCACGGCGGCGACGCGCGAGGAGAGCAGGGGGATGCCCGATTCTGAAAGTATTTTTTTAGTGCGCTTCATGTGTCCGAAAAAGCTTTTGTTTGTGGGTCAGTTCGGTTGTAGGCCTTCATATATTTTACGCGCGCGCGTCCTTATATGTGCAAAAAATTGATTAAAAATCTGTGGATAAAACGCTTAGGGAATTTAAAAAAATATCCTTATTTTGCAGCGTATAAAATCTATACCGAAGGGTATCTGCCGCTGCAATTAGGATCATTCTAAGCGTCTAAAAAATCTACTTGTTTTTACTCCTATATCGCATATCCGAGATGAGATTATTTTATAAAGCTTTATCGGCAATACATATCCGATATCTCGTTTAGACCAAATGAGATATCGGATAGCTTCCGTATAGTTTTTTTAATAAAGAGTCCGCCCTTGTTTGGGCGGACTCTGCACTTTCTTATGTTCTAAAATGTAAGTTTGACAACTTTTTTAAATGATGCCGAATGCTACCATTCGATGCTGTAGAAGGTGCTTGCGGTGTTTTCCTCCCCCACACTTATATTCAATGATATGACACTTGACGCAGCTGCACTAAAAACAAGCACTCCTACTGCAATCACCGCGAGAGCTAGTGCGCGATTTTTACCTCCACTGCGCGCTCGAACTGCACTCGCAGAATGCACACTTTCTGTCGGAGCAGGCGCTGTTCCCAAAGACAAAGGCACTGCTGCGTGTTGAGCGAGCCGGGGCAGCATCGGTTCGTCGTCGGCGTAGTAACGCAAACCGCTTGTCTGCAAAGGAGCGGGTGCTTCTTTTTTTTCTAGTTCTGGCTCTGGTTCTGCTTTTTCTAGTTCTAGTTCCGGTTCTGTAACAGTGATTTTTATTTTTTGTGCTTCTTCTGTTTTTATTTCTGGTTCTGGCACCGGCTCTGTATTTTGCTCTTCTACCACTGATACCGGAGGCAGATGATCTTCGACAACAACCGGCGCTACAACTACCGGTTCTGAAACTGCCACTTGTTCCGAAGGGCTCAAACCGAGATACACGGAAAAAGAGTCCGCGTCGACATACCAGGCCCGACCGACTTTCTGCCCGACCACCTTGCCTGCGCGGATAAGCTGACCCACGTAGTCCTGGGTGTATCCGTTTTCTCGGGCAACACGGCGAGACGATATATATCGCTTGCCCGATATTTGGAGCTCATCCATATAGCTAGAGTATACTCTAGCCGAGAACTTTTTGTATAGCGTCGCGCAGTTGCTGTGGATTAGCTGAACCCTTACTCATCTTCATCCCCTGCCCTATCAAAAACTGCAGGGCTGACTCCTTCCCCGCTTTAAAGTCCGTTGCAACCGACGGATGGGCCGCCACCACCTGTCGTGCAATATCCTCAAGAGCCCCACTGTCGTTTTGTTGATAGAGCCCTTTTTCTTTGGCGATAGCGCGCGGGTCCGTATGTGTTTCAATCACCAATGCGAGGATGTCCTTCCCCGCTCGAGACGATACCTCTCCTTCGGCAATCATTTCTATCACTGCTTTAAAATGTTTTGTATCTACGCTTCGGCCACTTCCCGCAAGATCATTGGCGATGTAGTTTGCACTAAGGGCAATCCGCTCATCACCCCGAGCAAGCCCCTTAGTGCTCTCATCAAAAAGGGCTCCGTATTCGGGCTGGGAGACAAACATTGCGGCATCCTCCTGTTTGAGTCCGATTTTTATATAACGTGCACGCCTCTCCCACGGCAACTCCGGCAGGACAAATTTCTCATACTCGGCAACGTCAGCAAGCACTACACTCGGCAAATCCGGATCGGGGAAGTAGCGGTAGTCGTGACTGGACTCCTTTTTGCGCTGGCTGAAGGTAACTTGTTTTGACTCGTCCCAGCCGCGCGTCTCCTGCACTACCATGCCCCCGCTCTGGAGCAGCGTGCTCTGGCGTTCTATCTCGTAGGCAACGGCTCGCTCCACCGATCTGAAAGAATTCAGATTCTTTACTTCTACTTTTGTCCCGAGCTGAAGAACCGTCCTTGAAGAGCCCTGGTCTAAGGATGGTCCTTCAGTCGGAGCTATGGAGATATTTGCCTCTACCCGCATTTCTCCCTTCTCCATGTTGGCATCTCCTGCCCCGAGCGAGCGCAGTAATAACTGCAGTTCTCGCGCGAACGCACCGGCTTCTTCGGCGCTGTGTATAACAGGTTCGGTAACAAGTTCCATCAGTGGAACGCCTGCGCGATTGTAATCAACTAAACTGACTTGTGCTTGCCCCGAGCTTGTCGAGGGGTGTTGGGAGCGTGCTGTATCCTCCTCAAGGTGGATCCGGGTAAGCGCTACTCCCGCAAGAGTGCCGCCACGCACCAGCGGATATTTATACTGACTGATCTGATATCCCTTTGGGATGTCAGGGTAAAAATAATTTTTGCGGTCAAACTCGGTATACTCTTTTGCCTGCTCTCCTCCCACGGCCTCTCCTACCATAAGCACCTTGCGCACCGCCTCTTTGTTTATCACCGGCAGTGTTCCCGGATGCGCAAGGCATACGGGACAAATATTTTTATTGGGCGTCTTTTCGTCGGGGTTGTTGAGACAATCGCAGAACATTTTGGTTGCGGTCTTAAGCTCTGCATGGACCTCCAAGCCGACAGTGACTCTATACATATATAGAGAGGATAGCGCGCGGCTAGCTCCCCCGCAATACGGCCACTAGTGTGTCGGCGAGCATTTTGACCAAAATGTCATCAAGCACCGAGACGCTTTCGACAGACACACCCCTGCTTTTAAACTGTTCCCTAACATCCTTAAGTTCTTTCGGGTTTTTGGTGTCCGATTTTGTCAAAACGACTATTTCGGGCTTCTTCCCCAACTCTCCCTCCCCAAACCGAGAAATCTCGTCTCGAACGATTTCGTAGTCCTGTAAAGGATTCTCGGATTCCAGAGATACGCAATGTATGAGTATTTTTGTCCGCGCGATGTGACGGAGGAACTTGGAGCCGAGACCCTTCCCCTCGGACGCCCCTTCGATAAGACCGGGGATGTCGGCCAACACAAAGCCGTACAATGCCCCTAAATTGGGGTCGAGAGTGGTAAATGCGTAGGAGCCGACTTTTGCCGCCGCGCCAGTAAGCGCATTAAGGAGCGAGGACTTCCCCGCGTTGGGGAGCCCGATGAGACCCGCATCAGCAATGAGCCGTAGTTCTATAACAAGCTCGGCCTCCTCGCCGGGGAGTCCCGGAGTGGATTCTTTGGGAGAAGTGTTGACGGAGGACTTAAACACGGCGTTGCCCGCGCCGCCCCGACCTCCGCGCAAAATTAATTTCTTTTCATCTTCTACAAGCAGCTCGTGCACCTCGCCGGTCGCCGTGTTTCGCACGACAGAGCCGACAGGCAGATCTATAACAAGATCTTTCCCCGCTTTACCGTCGCGGTTGTAACTTTCGCCGCCATGTCCGCTCTCTGCCTCGAATTTCTTTTCTCCCCTGTAGCGGCCAAGAAGGGAGATATCACGCACCGCATGCACAAAGATGTCCCCGCCGTTGCCGCCGTTGCCGCCCGCAGGACCGGAGTACTCCTTGCCCTTGAGATGCAGCCAGCGCACCACGCCGTCGCCTCCCCTGCCCGCGCGCGCGAGTATTGTTAGTTCATCAACAAGAGCCATATCAAAAAAGGTGGAGGAAGTAGGCCGCGACCGCGGCGGCGATAATAAACAAAATCAAGAGCGAGCGAGTTATGAATCCAAAGAGACCGTAGGCAAGCGCCGCTATAATGAGGATCGTTTGATACTGTGCCACCAGGGGGACAAACTGGGCGAGCAGAAGCACCGTCACAACAAGAAGTAGTGTTTTGATGACCGACTTAATCATGAGAGCATCGTACTGTATTACAAGTAGTCGAGCAACGTGTTGTACCCCCACTCCCCAAAGAGCGAGTATCCATTGGCAATAAACATATCCATCACACCGGTGAGCATCAACACCCCGACCGCGACGAGCCCCACCCCGCCGACGAGCGTGAGGATGCGCACCACACCACCTATCCGTGCGAGGAGTGTTGTTGTCTCGGTCACCAACAAAGCGCACAGGAGGAACGGTATCGAAAGCCCGAGCGAAAAGACGCCGAGCAAGAGTGCTCCATAAAGAGCGGTGGAGGAGGTGGAGGCAATGAGAAGCACTGTCCCAAGGATAGGCCCTATGCAGGGACTCCACCCCAGCGCAAAGAGCGCGCCTATAAGCGCCGAGCTCGGCATCCGCCCCAAAATAAGAAAGGAGGGCAGGCGCAGGTGCCTCTCGCGGGAGATAAACGAGGTGGGCAGGAGCCCGAGCATCGTGAGCCCGAAGAGGATAATGATAGCGCCAGCGGCCTTTGAGAGCAGGTAGCGCCACGGCCCTATAAGAACTCCAAGGAACCCGGCCGCCACCCCGAGCAGTATAAATATGACGGAAAATCCGATGACAAAAGCAAGGGCGTTTAAAAACACCACGCGCCGAGCGCTCTTTTTTGCCGCGGGGTTGCTCAAAGCGGAAAGCGGTATGCCCGCAATGAACGCGAGGTAGCCGGGCACTATGGGGAGCGTGCAGGGGGCAAGAAACATCAGTATCCCCGCAACAAAAGCCCCCACAAACAACGGCAAGTCCATATGCTAAGTATATGTCGAAATTTAGAAATGCAGATATTTCGATAGGATGTCTCCGATCTTTATTGTCGAAATTTAGAAATATTGATATATCGAAATGTCATTTCCTAAACTTTTGCAGCTCGGGATTGTCGCGCAAAAATGTTTCAAGCGGGTCGGCCTTTGGCACCTGTTTAAACTGCGCACCCTTTTCTGAACCTCCCTTAACTTTATTGGCAAAACTTTGGATTAGACGAGAGCACTCGTCGGTTAGGCCGAGACCTTTCTTCAATCCTTCCGCGGACACGTATCCGCGGTCGGAGGCGATATATAATTGCGCACGCACCTCGCCCGCCTCACCTTTCGCGATAAAAAGCGCGTCTATAAACTCGTTGCGCGTGCCGCGGTCAAACCCCTCGGCGATATTGGAGAGCGGTGAGATTGCCGCGCGGCGGATTTGGCGCTTGAGGTCTATGTCTTTAAACTGCGGATTGTCGGTAATATCAAATATGCAGTTTGCCAGTTCCCGCGCTTTCTTCCAGCAAATCAAATCCTCAAACTTTTGTATCGTAGCCATGGGCAAAATGTCGAAATATCGATATGTCCAAATGTCGAAATATCAAAATTTCGATATATCGATATATTAACACCTTGCGCGCCGAGCAAGTATCGAAATATCTACATGTCTACATTTCGAAATATCTTACGTGTGTGGAAGCAAATAAAAAACCGCCTGACGAGCAGGCGGCGAAAATCACTGGATGTCCTGGTGAACCTCGAGACCGATGAACTTGAGCGCTTCGTGCTCACCGGCATCCGGCGCTGATTCGGATCGGCCGAAGATGTCTCGGTAGAAGCATGACTTTGCATTGGTATGGCACGCAAGGCCGGGACCTTGTGGCTCAACCAAATAGAGAATGGCGTCGCCATCGCAGTCGACACGAACACTGACAATCTGCATAAAGTTTCCGCTCTCCTCGCCTTTGACCCAGCTCTTTTTACGGGAGGTGGAATAGAGCGCAACCTTGCCGACCCGCAATGACTCGCGAAAACCGACCTCGTCGGTAAAGGCGACCATGAGCACTCGAAGCGTCTTGGCGTCTTGCACGATAACAAGAGCTAGACCTCCAATGCCGTCGACCGTGCGCTTGAAGTTTGGACCTAACACTCGCATGATACTTCCCTTCTCCGGCCTGGCCGGTGCTTACAATTCTGCTCAGCACTATGCCCTATTTTTTAGCCTCCATCAAGCGCTGGTGTTCTTCGGTGTTTTTGAGGCCGCAGTTCTTCCACTTTTTGCCCGAGCTGCACGGGCACGGGTCATTGCGGCCGATTTCGCTGCCGCCCTCTGGCGGCGCGGAAAGCGTGATAACCGGAGCCGGAGCCGCCACTCCAGAGGGCTGCCTATCTTTGGTAAGGCGCTCCAACATCTCAAACACGTTCCCGCGAAAGACCTCTTCCATCTCTTTATAAATCCTGGTCCCCTCGCGACGATACTCGGTCAGCGGATCGCGCTGGCCGTAGGCGCGCAAGTTTACCGAGCCGCGCAAGTATTCCATCGACTCAAGATGTTCGACCCATAGGAGGTCGAGCCCTTGCAGCAGTATGCCGCGGGCGGCGGCAAAAAACTGCTCCGCCCCCAACTCCTCCTCTTTTTTTGTCAAAAGTACTTTTGCCTCTGTACTTTCGCCGGCAAGCTCCCCGATAACGCCAGCTATCTCCTCCTTCGTGCCGACCACAATAGTGCGGCGGCGCTCGTAGACGGCACGGCGCTGTTTGTCGAGCACGTTGTCAAACTCGAGCACATGCTTGCGCGCGTCAAAGTTGAATCCTTCTATTTTTGTCTGCGCGCTCTCGAGAGCGCGCGACACGAGCCGATTTTCAATCGGCTCGTCCTCCGGTATCCCGAAGCGGCCCATGAGGCCCTTAATTGAGTCCGGCGCAAAGATGCGCATAAGTTGGTCTTCGAGTGATACAAAAAACTGCGTCTCCCCCGGGTCGCCCTGACGACCCGAGCGGCCGCGCAGCTGGTTGTCGATGCGGCGCGCCTCGTGCCGCTCGGTACCTATAACAAAAAGCCCGCCGAACGCTTTAACCGCCTCATACTGTTCGGTTGTTGCGAGCGCTCCTCCGAGTTTGATGTCGACACCGCGGCCCGCCATATTGGTGGCGACGGTGACGCGGCCTGCCTGACCCGCGGAGGCCACTATCTCTCCCTCGCGTTCGTGGTTTTTGGCGTTGAGCATTTCGTGAGGGACGCCTTCGCTCCTCAAATAGTTCGACAAGAGTTCGTTCTTCTCAATAGATACGGTGCCGATGAGCACCGGCTGGCCTTTTTTATGCAGCTCTTTAACCGCGCGGGCGAGCGCCTTAAACTTGCCCGTTTCGGTCTGAAAGATGAGGTCGTTGTGGTCGTTGCGCACCACTGGCCTGTTGGTCGGCACCTCGACCACCTCGAGCCCGTAGACCTTGTAGAACTCCTCCGAGGAGGTCTTGGCGGTACCGGTCATGCCCGCAAGCCGCTCGTAGAGACGGAAGTAATTCTGGTAGGTGATGCTTGCAAAGGTGCGGCTCTCTTTTTGTACCGCCACCCCCTCTTTGGACTCTATCGCCTGATGCAGACCCTCGCTCCAGCGCCGGCCGGGTTGTAGCCGCCCCGTAAACTCATCGACAATAACCACTTCCCCTCCCTTTACGACATACTCCTTGTCTTTATGAAAGAGCGCCTTTGCCCGTACGGCGGTCTCAAGGTGATGCACATACTTTATCCCGCCCTCCGTATATATGTTTTCTATACCGAGCATCTTCTCCGCCTTGGTGATGCCCTCATCGGTGAGCTGGATTGCCTTGCGCTTTTCGTCCACCGTATAGTCGGCCTCTTGCACAAGTGTTGCCGCGACGCGCGTCATCACGCGATAGAGGTCGTCGGACTCCGCCGCCGGCGCCGAGATGATGAGCGGGGTGCGTGCCTCATCGATGAGGATAGAGTCGATTTCGTCGATTATGGCGAAGTAATGTCCGCGCTGTCGCAATTCGCTCTCGCTGTAGGAAATGTTGTCGCGCAGGTAGTCGAAGCCAAACTCAGAGTTGGTGCCGTAGGTGATATCGGCTTCATAGGCCTCGCGGCGCGTGCAGGGGCGCAAAAAATCGTAAAATATTTTAAAACTCCCCTCTTCGTCGCGCTTTTTGTCCTCGTCCATATGTCCTGCGTCATAAAGATAGGATGCATCCTGGTTGATGACGCCCACCGACATACCGAGCGTCGCATAAATTTGGCCCATCCACACCGCATCGCGGCGGGCGAGATAATCGTTGACGGTGACTATGTGCACCCCCTTGCCGTGCAGGGCGTTGAGATAGGCCGGCAGTGTTGCTACCAGCGTCTTGCCCTCGCCGGTTTTCATTTCGGCGATGCCGCGGTTGTTGAGTACAAGCCCGCCTACCAGCTGGACGTCGAAGGGCCGGAGTTTGACCGTGCGTCGCGCCGCCTCGCGCGCCGCGGCAAAGGCCTCCGGCAAGAGCGTTTCCTCGCTCTCGCCGGCCATGAGGCGAGCGCAAAACGCGGCGGTTTTTGCCGCAAGCTCGGCGTTTGTAAACCCCTCGTACTGCGCCGAAAGGGCGTTGACGCGCTCTACCACGGAGTGGCTGCGCGCCATAATCTTTTGACCCGGGTCGCCGAAGATGCTTCGGAGCGAAAACATGCCGTGGATAGTACCACAGTTACAAAGAAAAATCGCCCTGAGCTTGTCGCAGGGCGATTTTTCTTTCAAGAGGATGCCCACAGCCGCTTTTCAGCGGGGCGGGGGTCGCCTTATCGGCGCTTTTTCTTGGCTGCCTTCTTTTTCTTGGCCATAGTAGTTGCGGAGAAACCGCATAATTGGGCTGCGCATCGTTCGACCGTGATCATCGTCTCGACCTAGGACGAGCAGAAGTCACTTCATCGATGCTCCACTTATAAGTATCGCAACTATTCGTGCATATACAATGAAAATTATTTTCTTTCTGTGGATAACTCTGGAGCGGAGATTATTCTTACTTCCTCCTCTATTTCCAATTCTAATCTTTCGCGCGCCATATTTTTTATTTTTTTTGCAAGCGCGCGGACATCGCTTGCCCGCGCGCCGGCGCGCGCTACCACCACAAGCGGCTGTGCTTCGTAGAGCCGCGCGCCGCCGACCTCCATCCCTTTGACCCCGAGTACGTGGTCGAGAAGCCATGCCAGTGAGAGTTTAGTCCCCTCTGCGGTCGGATAGCATGGTAGTCCTTCGTAGTGTGCCGCCAGCCGGGCTGCTGCGTCGGGAGAGACGAGGGGATTGAGAAAAAACGAGCCCGCGGTGCCCTCTTGTGAGAGATCGGGAAACTTTTTTGACCGTATGGCGAGCACCTTTTGGCGTATCTCATCAAGAGTCGACTTTTGCATATCAGCCAGACCAGCGTAAGAGGTGTGAGGAGTACCCTCTTTTGTGAGCGCAAAAGCGGCGCGCAGGAGTATATAGCGCTCCGGCTCGCGTTTAAAGATACTACTGCGATATCTAAAGCCGCACGCGATGCCCTCTATGCGTACCACCTCTCCACTGCCGCGCTCAAGCACCTCGACCCACAAGAGTGTGTCGGAAACCTCGGCACCGTATGCGCCGATGTTTTGTATCGGTGCCGCACCCACGGTACCAGGGATTCCTGAGAGGTTCTCGATACCCCATAGCCCCTCACTGACCGCATATAGAACAAGTGCGTCCCAACTCTCGCCCGCACTGGCGATAAGTGTATCGCCGACCCTCTCCATCCCTCTCAACTCAATTTTTATAACGAGCCCGCCCCAGCCCGCATCATCAATGAGCATATTTGAGCCCCCACCCAAGATCAGCGTAGCTAGATTTTGGTCCCGAGCAAAGTCGAGGGACTGTTTTAGTTCCTCTATGTTTTGTACTCGCACAAAATAGCGCGCCGACCCTCCTATCCTAAACGTTGTTAGGGGAGCGAGCGGAACATTCTCTTGTATCTGCATAAGTGATTGTGCTCCGAGTGGGATGCGGAAGGGCGAGCTCCAAACATTGTCCTAATGTGAGTGCCCCGCACCCCACTCGAAGCGCACCCCTCAAGTGTACCCCATTTTACAAAAACGAAAAACCTCTCCGAAGAGAGGGTTTTCGCAGGACTGTGTTCGATAAGTCGCCTTATGCGACACTCACCTAGTAAGTATACACCTCTAGCGCCCGGGCTGCAAGGTGCCGTCCTCAATCTGCTTGATGAGCTGTTCAATCTGGGCGGCGGACTGTGGAGCAATTTTTATAATTTCGCGGAGCACCCTAATAGTCGCCGCCTTGTCTCCCGCGGCAAAGTAGACCGATGCAAGGCCGAGCCGCATCTCCGAGTCCTTGGGCGACGCTTCGATGCGCTTCTGCCAAATAGCGGCGGCGCGGTCGTAGAGCTTAAAGCTTGTATATGCCTGAAGAAGCTGGGCATTGTCGACAACCGTCGTGCCGTAGTGCTCACGCAGGAGCTCATCTGCGGCCGCCGGCTCTTTGGCAACATAGAGCCCCACCGCATAAAAGATGCGAGCCGTTTCATTGCCCTCGGCCGACTCAAACGACTGCTTTAGCAGGGCAAGAGCGTCCTCGGTGTTGCCTGCCGCCAAGTAGGTGAGCCCTGTCTGGATGAGTATTTGCTGCTTGCGTGGGGAAAGTGTGAGCCCCATTTTGAGGTGTTCTAGCGCCTGTGCGACCTGCCCGTACTGATTATAGAACGTTGCTGCAAAGAGCTCGAGCCGGGCATCGCCGGGGCGCTCTTTAAGCAATGACAGAACGGCCGCTTGCGCACTTATAAAGAGATCTTGGCGCACCGCCGGATTAAGTGAGGTCTGCGGGGCAACATTGCTCGCGAAGACCAAAAATTGCTCTATCGCTTCTTGTCGACCGAGCGGGGTACCCGGCCAAGGGAGCCCTCCTATCGTCGTATTGAACTCAGCAAGATTTGTCTTTGGGTCTTTGGCAACGCCCACCACCTTGCCCGCGCTGTCCGTACCCCTCTCTTGGTTTTGGAGTGCGGTCACGAGCAGTGCTGCACGCGCGAGCCCTGGAACATTAAACGACCAAAAACAAAGCAGCATGACACCG
>Ga0209542_10009419_pt1 | contig 17907 bp, 14 predicted proteins | sample RifCSPhighO2_01_FD_184028 | JGI IMG/M metagenome (GOLD analysis project Ga0209542, IMG submission 184028) | Soil microbial communities from Rifle, Colorado - Rifle CSP2_plank highO2_0.1 (SPAdes) (version 2) | ecosystem: Environmental > Terrestrial > Deep subsurface > Rock core/Sediment ...
GATGGCACCGGGAATCAGACACTCACGGGAGGCGGAAGCACGAGTGCGGGGGATTTGCTCCCGGTCTCGGTGAATAAGAGCGCGGGGACGCTCACTGTGAGCAACATCGTACGGACGAGCAAGAACTGGTTGAGTGTGGCAGGAACGGTGAGTGCGAGCTCAAGCACAGGAGCAATTGCGGGGAGCATGACACTTGAGCGCGGAGGAGATCCATTCACAAACATTGATGTAGCAAGTGGGACGGTGACTTTGAGCGGAGCTATGAGCCTCACCGGAAATGTGAAGATTCGCTCCAGCGGAACTCTGGATGTGAGTACAAATAGCTACGGGGTCACGCTCTCCGGCGGATGGCTGAGTAGCGGATCATTCACTAAGAGAAGCGGCACCGTCACACTCGATGGGAATGATCAATCTTTGAGTGGTACCACAGTGTTCCATAATTTGACGAAGACCGTAACGACAGCACAAATACTCACCTTCTCCGTGAGTGGGGTACAGAGCATCTCGGGAGCACTGACGCTGCAAGGAGCAAGCGGGAATCGTTTGAGTATTCGAAGCGAGAGAGCGGGCACTGCCGGGAGAATCTTCCTCGATGGAAGTAGCGGGACGCAGACGATCGATAATCTGGATGTGAAGGATAGTAATGCGAGTGGGGGCCAGGCACTTGTTTGTCTGCTTGCAACAGAGAACTGCGTCAATAGCGGCAACAATACGAACTGGTGGTTCTACAGTTTGACAGGCACGGTCTACGGCGATGAGGGCATCACACCACTCGCAAATAAGCGCGTGAGTGTGAGCATCAACGGCGCGTCGGTAGCAGATTCCGCAGTGTCCGATAGTAACGGCACCTACGCGCTCTCCGGGTTCACCCTCACCGGCGGAACAATCATTGCGCTCTACATCGATAACGAATCGGAAGATGCAGTCACGGTGAGCATGGGATCTGGCAGCAGCATGACCGGACTCAATCTCTTCGCAAGTCGTTTGATTGTCCGTGCATACACGGGCGGGACCACAGGAACGATCAATACCCATAATCTCAGAATTGCAGCTCAAAACGGCGATAGCGATATCGCGGCTGTGTTCAGCGTGGACGGGGCATCCACGCTGAACTTAGCTGCGAACAGGGAATTCTTTATCGCCACAGAGAGCGAATTCCAGGCAGGGGGAACAGTGAATGCGGGGAGCGGGGTAGATATCAACGGCCGCCTCGTGATGGGGAGCTCCGCGCTCACGATGAGTGGAAGCTTTGATGCAACGGGCGGGACCTATAGCCTGGGGAGCAGTACCGTCACGTTCGATGGTACGGAGACCGATATGCTTATTGCGAGCAATGGCGGAGAGTTTAGTGCTGTGACTTTTGGAGCAGCAGGGACATGGACTTTGAGCGGTGCAATGACTGCATCCGGAACACTCACACTCTCCGATGGTACGCTGAATAGCTCCACACTGAGTGCCAAGGGGAATGTGACTCAAGGGACAGGATTTGATGGAGGGACAACTGCACTCAGTATCGATGGTACGGGGAATCAGACACTCACAGGAGGCGGCAGTACGAGCGCGGGGAGCTTCCTCACGATGACCGTGGATAAGAGTGCAGGAACGTTGACCATGAGTTCCATTCTGCGGACTGCGAGGAATGTGCTCCACGCGCGTGGTGCAGTAAGCACGGGGAGCTCCACTGGTGCTATTGCGGGGAGTATCACGCTCGAAAGTCCCGGAGTCTTCAACAGCATCGATATCGTGAGTGGCACAGCAACTTTGAGTGGAGGACTCGCACTCGCAGGCAATGTGAAGATCCGCAGCTCTGGAACACTCGATGTGAGCACAAGTAGCTTCCCAGTGACGTTCTCTGGCGGATGGCTCAATAGCGGATCATTCACAAAGAGAAGCGGTCTTGTGACGCTCGATGGCGCTGATCAATCCGTGAGCGGAACCACCCTGTTCCATAACTTCACGAAAACCACGGGAATCGCACGCACCCTCACCTTCTCCACGAGCGGGGTACAGAGCGTGAGCGGCACACTGATCCTGCGTGGCACGGGAGGAAACCTTCTCAGTATCAGGAGTAGCTTCTCTGGAGCCTATGCGCGCCTGCTCCTGGATGGGAACGCAGGAATACAGATTATCAATAACCTGGATGTGAAGGATAGTAATGCAGCCGGCGGCCAGCGGCTCATCTGTCTCATTTACACCGAAGGATGTGTGGATAGCGGGCACAACATTAACTGGCGGTTCGAAACAGATAAGATCACAGGAACACTCTACAGAGATGAAGGGGTTCATACACTCTCCGGCAGAATCGTGAGTTACTCTGTGAGTGGTGCGAGTATCATCGATAACACTCTCACAGATCAGGGTGGTCAGTTCACAGTTTCCGGCGCGATCGTTCGCGCCGGCACTCCGTTCACGATCTTCGTGAACGATGGCACACTCACGGGTGCACTCGTTGGAGTTTCGAGCGGCTCCAATATGACGGGTATGCACCTCTTTAAGGATCGGCTCATCGTGCACAACGCCACGGGTGGCGTCGTCACTGGGCTCCACCTTGCAGTTGCAGATGGTAGTAACGAGCCAAACCTCCTTGCGGTGTACAGAGAGCATGGGAACACCGTGTGGGTGAATCCCGGCAGAGAGCTCCTCGTGTGGAGTGGTTCGACACTCACAGCAACCGGTGCAATCCGGGCTGGAAGTGGAGTGGATATTAATGGGACCATGGTGCTCGGGAGTCACCAGCTCACCATGAGTGGATCACTCGAAGCGAATGGCGTGCTCTCCAGTACCGGGCTCATCGTCTTCAACGGATCGAGTACGGGGAACACGATTCTTACCGATGATAACGTCCTCTACTCTGTCACCTTCTCGGGGAGCGGACTCTGGACTCTCGCTGATGATCTGCATACGAGTAACATCCTCACGATCCAATCCGGAAGCACCTTGGCCATGGGTGAGAGCTTCCTGATTCCAAGGAGCACCACGATCTTCAAGAAAGGTGGCCTGTTCATCCCATCGGTGAATCCCGAGCGTCGAATTATCTTCAATGGAACACTGACCCTAGAGGATGAGGAGAAGCATAATCTTGGCATTGTACAATTTGGCTCCGGCTCACACACCGTGACGCTCTCCGGACATATCCTGACGACCGATCTCATCGTCGCAGAAAACAGTACGTTCCGCCCGAATGGATACAACGTGAGCGCAGAGGGAACGATCACGAACATTGGGACATTCAACGCCACGGACGGGGCACAAGCATCTTCGATCACGCTCAGCGGCAGCTTCCTGAACTACAGCACTCTCTTTACTGCAGGAAATAGCCAAGTAACACTCAATGGTAGTAACCAGCGCATCATCGGTTCCACCACGTTCGCAAATCTCGAGAAGGTCCATACTGGTGGCGATACCCTGCGGTTTGGAAACGGGAACACGTTCATCGTCACAGGAACGCTTGCCCTGCAGGGCACCGGCAGTGCGCTCCTTCGGCTCAGGAGCACCGCCCAAGGCGGATGCTGGACACTCAATCCCGGAACCAATTACACAATCGACGCCGTCTCGGTGCAGGATGGCCGGAACATCGGGCGGCTCTACGTTAATCCATCAAACTCCAGTAATGCCGGCCACAACGCGCGCTGGTTCGTAGGCGATCCAGGTGAGATTGATTGTGACAACGATACGAGCCAACCAGAAGGTTCGGGACTCGGCGGCGACGATTACGGCGAAACGGGATACGTCTCCACCACCGACGGAAGCGCAATCGTCGTCATTCCGATCATCGTCGTAACAGAGGAGGGAGAGGAGGAACCTCCGGAGGGAACAGAGGAAACATCGGAGGAAACCACTCGGCCTCCGCGAAGACCCGCTGTGCCAGAAGAAGAGTTGCGCCGACCGCCGCGAAGAACTGCATCCGACTACATGGCCCGACGCATCAAGGTGCTCGATCGGATGTTCGCACGCATCAAGAATCCGCTCGGAGGGGAAGAAGTCGTAGACCTTCCTCTGCGAACAGTGGTCGTACCGGAAGAAAAGGGCCCAGCGCACGGTGGAGCACCGCTCAACGCATTCCAGAGGTTCGTCCTCAATATTCTCACAGAGCTCTTCAACCCACGCATTCCATTTGGTCCACAGAAACTCGTGGCACAGGCAGGGAGGCAGCTCACAGCAGGACTCGATTTCACGCACGTACCAGCGCGAGCCGCAGATGCAGGGACGGAAGCCATTGCTTGGATCACGTCGCCACTGCGAGAACCACTCAAAACCCTACTTACACGCAGTGACATGCAGGAATTCTTCGCTGCATTCGAGCGCACTCTGCTCCAGAAGGGTACCGGCATCGCTGGAACAGAGCCCGGCTTCCTGCAGCAGAAGATAATGCAGAAGTTCCGTCGCATCGCGCAAGAAATGACTGGCCAGAAGATTACGGAGACCGTGGAAAACACGCTCTATGCCACGCGCCTCTGGAGAGAAGAGAAGACGGATGCATTCGTCGTAGAGGAACTGCGCATTGCACTCCGCGGTCCCTCCAACATTCCACTCGTCGCAGTACCCACCACACTCTTCTCTACACCCAAGCACGCAGTGAGCGATGTGAAAGGTATCGCCACATTCCACGAAGTGGAAACAGGCGAGCATCAGCTGGAGATAAGGGTGAACGATACCTTCATCATCCACCGCAAGGTGACGCTCCAGACACCCGATGGCCTGGATGCAGAACTTGGGGAAGAAATCGAAGTGCTGCTCCCGATTGTGAATGTGCAGGTAGAGGAACTCGGCCACACCGCAGCGCCGGAAGAGCTTGAGTGGCTGAAGATGAAGCACAATATCCTCATCGGACTCTTCTCACTCATGCTCATCGCGTTTGCTTACATCTTCTACAGGGCAAGACAGAGGGCGAAGTGGGATCTGTAGGAGAGAGTTAAACTCTTCAATACGGGAGAGGGTTGGACTCACTATTATCTCCCAAAAATACTGAGAAACAACATATTTTTATTGTAATTCGATAAAACCTACGCGTTGCAACGTTTGCAGCTGTTCTGCAAAAACTGGTGCGGAATGCCATCGATATGAAATTAGAAAATGATTTAACCATCTAACTTTGAACATATGCCCATTCTCATTAACCTTGATGTCATGCTGGCCAAACGAAAAATGAGTGTCACCGAACTTTCGGAGAAGGTGGGTATAACGATGGCCAATATTTCCATCCTCAAAAATTGCAAAGCCAAAGCGATTCGGTTCCCGACGCTCGAATCGATTTGTAAGGCTCTCGACTGTCAGCCCGGAGATATTTTGGAATACAAAAAATAATACTTTCCTCATAAATTGATTTGATGTGGATTATTTTTTGCTCGCCAGGTTGACTGTTTTTAAGAACTTAGGAATCTTTTTCTTACTCTAAAACAGGCTCAAGTACATCTAGTAATGCCTGCGTCATGGGAATAGCAATAATACAATTATAGTCTTTTGGATGGCTAATTCTGGTTACAGATAAATTTTTTCCTGCTCCCAAAACTCCAATGCCAACTATCTCACCTCGCACAAATTCTATTGCATGAGGCACTGCTTCAAGCAATCTAATCTCAGGTCTGGGGTCGCCAGTTAACCCTTCCGTTCCTATTGTTGTAAAATTATCTCTAAATCTTTGATCGACATCCCTTCCACCAGGATGGCATCGTTCTAAAAAAAGAGGATGAAGCCTCCGTTGTTAAACGTAGTCATCAATAGAGTCCATAAATATAATATAACATATTTTTATATAACATCAATAATGTGTACGGCTTCTGGGGTCGGAATCCAATCATTTCACATTTCAATACTTACCGCCGAATACAATAAGCCGCGAAGGCAGGCTTTGCCTGCCTTAAAGCGGCCACTTTGCCGGAAAGAGAGTCCGCGAGAGAAAACCTGGAAGGTTTTCTTTCGCGAAGTATGGCTCCGCAGAATGGGTGTTTTCCGAACTCGCGAATATCTTTAATTTTGTCCGAGGAGTTTCCATATAATCCAAACAACATCTTTTCTGCTCATACCTTCATCAACATTTACTGCGTTAGAATATAAAATACTGTTATTTTTTGCATGCTGGAGATAACGTTGATACCACTCACCTTCAGCATCGATTGTTGGAACCTCAAGTGTCGCGTAAGCCATTTTTAAAGCTTCTACAAAATTCACTGCCTGATCTGGTTTAAAGGAGCCGTCAGGGTATCCCTGAACTATTCCAAATTGTTTTGCATATCGCACATACGGGGCATACCACGCTTGTTCGTCTACATCATGAAATCCTGTAACCTGAGTTGAATTGGAGGTATCAATTTTTTTTGAAGCTAGCACAATTTTTAGAAACTCAGCTCTATTCACTATTTTATCGGGCATAAAGGAGCCGTCCGAATATCCACTTAATACCCCAGAATCTTTTCCCCACTTTATTGCCGAAAAATAATTGTGAGAAGCAGAAATGTCGATAAACAATTGATCGCTAGTACTCTCCGAGGGAGTTTGTACATCTGCAATGGGAAATGATCCCATCAACTTTTCTTCAATTGGATATTCGAAGTACAAATCAAAAGGACGTGAAGGTCTGAGTTGAATAGATTCAGCTCGCTTAGCGGCATCTGGTACAACGCTGCAGTCTTCTGCGGATTCTCCAAACGACTTGATATATGCATCCCATGCATCTCTTGCTAGAACAGATTTTATTTCGGAATGCCAATACTTAACACACGAACTATCAGAAACATAGAATGGGAATTGCCCCACTGGTTCGCAATTGTAACCTTCGCCACTAATTACATCATCAAATTCCACTGTATAAAATGGCTTACAACGAATAGGGCGCATAGTAGCGATGCGCTGCTTCATTTCAGAAGTGAGATCCTCTCCTTGAAAGTCACGAAAATATTTCTTACTCGGATAAATAACGGACTTTTGTTTTAATAGGTCTAAGCGGTTATTTATCGTTACGGACCCCCCTATCACTTGATCACTTCTATCCCTGCACTGAACAGAGCCAACAATATACCCCGTGCAAAAAAATGTGCGGCAATTATATCCAGCATCCTTTATTTCACCCTCTTTCAGAAAATAAAACGGATAACATCCGATAGATTCGTATGTCCCCCTAGTGCTTTTCTCACTCGAGTTAATAGTAGCCATTTCTGCAAAATAATTTATTACTCCTTTTTCATAACCCATAACCTCCATGATTTCTTCATCGAAAGAATGTAAATCAAATTGATTCAGATAAAGATAATTGGCGAGCACTAGATTTGGGACAGCAAGGAAAAACCAAAAAGTAATTGTTATACCAATAATTGCTTTTGCTAGTTGCTGCATAACCGGGGAATGAGAGGTGAATACACTTAGGGGCTAGGATACCAGCTATGCCCTCCTACTCAAATTCCCCTTCGTAGGCGCTACTTTGAGTGTTCCTATGCATAGGACTACTTAAACAACCACTCCCAAAAGCCCCCTTGTTTTTTGGGGTTTGTACTATTCACACTAGGACTCGATTTTTTTAGAGAACTTGCACTAATCGAGGAAGATGAGGTGCTCTGTTGCTTTGTCGGAATGGGTTTAGATTTTGGAATAGTTGGTGTTTTGTAATCAGGAGCAGGTGTTGTATAACCCTGTGGTTCTCCTCTGTGACTCCTTATTGGTTCACTTGGCTGGGGAACGCCCTTTGATCTATGGCAGTGCCTTTCATTCCATGGCACTCCCCACTTATCGCAATTAGTTCTGCAGTAATGGCAACCGTCGGCAGCCGTGTTACCCGGATGAGCAAAGGAGGGTAGCGGAATAATAACTGCAACCGTCATTGTCATAACCATTGCCAGCAAAAAATTCGATCGCTTATTTGGCATAGGAGGAAGCATACATCAATCCCAAGCATTCTCTGCACCGATATCCACGAAAATCTTTACCTGTAATACTCCCGGCTAGAGGTTCCTTATTACCTCATTTGCCTGTTTTAGCGCTTTTTCCCTGATGGACAGAAATTTTTGGTGGAGTTAGATTACATTGTATGAGGAAGCCAATGGATTATATTCGTTCACGAGAAATAGAATTATTTCTGCAAAAAAAGTGGTGGCATAGATTAGTGAAAATAGTGATTTGGATGATGGTTTTGTATTACTGGTTTACTCTTTTTCATGAGTATCCTGTTTGTGCTTATCTTGGTGAAGATGTGCCAGGAGCGACACTGCAAGGTTGCGGTCTTGTGGCTACCATGAAAGCTTTCCCTTGTATTCTACTATTTTTTTTGATGCAGATTTTTTATTACAAGGTTGTCCTCTACATTATTTATGGAAAGGAACCACCCACTACATGATTCCCCTCACAAGCACCATCCTCGACAAGGAACAACTGGAGCGCTTCAAGGATCACTGGAGGCGCAAAGGCAAAACGGAGCAAGAAATGGAGCCTTTGCTGCGTGAGTATGAGCAAAGAGTTCTCGCAGATGAACCTCTAACCCCGGAGCAACAGAAACAAGCAGACGCGGAGCAGATAGCTTTTCTGCGTGGAGGGTTGGGACTCACAGAGGAAGAAATAAAACGTGTATGCGGTAAATAGATCGATACCGACGATATTTCTGACACTATTGCCGTCGTTGCATCACCTCATAGACATTAACTCCTAGAAGGGAATAGGATACTTAGCATGAAGAAATTGGCAATCGCATCACTGATCGCTGTATTCTTAACAGCTTGTGGAGGCAGTAGTAGCGACTATTCTGATAATGAGAATGAGGGCGGTGGGTACGCTGAAAACCCTTACTCGGAGGGAACAGGACACTATGCAGGGTATGAATGGGCAGAACGAACAGGTGGAGCATGTAATGGAAATTCGCAGTCATTTAATGAGGGGTGCGAAGAGTATTACAGGCAGATCGAGCGATGAAAATTTTATTTCTTTCGGGCATATGGAACGTCTTCTAGCCATTCTCCGCGACCCCAAGGCATTCTTACTCTACAGTGTGGGTATCACCCTCCTTCTCTTGGCGAGTGCTATTACATTTTGGGTTTTCAGTGGAATGGAGCCGTCTTGGAAGGCGAATTATGATTCTCAGCTTTTGCTCAAGGAGGCAAGAGATAACTGCGAGAGGATGGCAAAGGAAGATTTTCCATCCTATTGGTCCGAAGAATTAATTCAGTCCACAAACTGGGTTTTTAACGAGAAGACGGGGGGCTGCTTTGCAGAGGAGTTTTCTTTCACAGGCAGAGATCATCCTGAGAAATTTGCACACGTTAGAATATTCGACATAATAAATGATAAAGAGCTAGCGCTTCTTGTTTTTGGGTGCACTGGCTCACCCGATCGTCCATGTTCATCAACGAAACAGTTTCTTCAAGTGTTGGAGGAGACTTTTGGACCTGAGTACAGAAAATCGCTCGAAGAAGCACTGCCTAGCTGGGAGGATGGCTATGGAAAGGCACCTTAAATCCACAGTGTTCTACTCTCATTTGTTACCCGTCAGGGGAGAATCGCCACGGACCCGTATATCAGCTTTGTCATCTTCTGAATCGGCGTAGACACAAATTCCTTGAAATTTAATTAAACTACGAAACGAACCCATTATCAGAATTAAGGTTTATATCCAGCGCTGCCGATAGCGGTGCAGGTCTACCGAGCCTCACACTTTGTATTCTTTGATATTCATGCAGTGTTTGCATAAGGACCCGTTGCAGGTGTGCATCGTAACGCTGGAGTTTTTCGAGTTCTTCGAGCGGCGGGATCATCTTCGACTGCAAGTCGGCATTCTGTACATCTTTTTCATCCCATTCAAGCACTTCGGAAAATCCCTTGAACATATCCCAAAGATCTTTGGCACACGTAAGCGCTTGCTCTTCCATTGCCTTTTTATCTTTCTCTGTCATCGGCTTCGTACCCCCATTGTTCGCAACAATCCAGTTCAAAATACCCACAACCTCTGCTTTGTAAAAACCTGAATTCCCTCCAAACTCTTTATCGAGGTAGTCTGTCTTTCCCTTGGAAAGCGGCAATCCTTTTTCCTTGATACTTTCATATATAACCTGCCAGCCCTCAGCAAGCTTAAGACAACCGATGCTTGTTCGCATTCGCCGAAAAAAACCGTTTTCTGCGTCATTGCGGGCTCGCCCTTCCGCTTCGCTTCGCTCCACAAAACTCTGCATGAAGTGTGATTCTGTCTGCTTTCGAATGAAGCCAGATTCGGCAATATGCAAACGTTGCAAGCGCCAGAATGTCGTAAACAGGCGATCAACGAGGAGTGTTTCGAGCGCACCGACTGGCTGCATTTCTTCAAAGAATGTTTCACGGAATGCGTTGAACTCTTCATATTCCGTAATCTTTCCTCCCGTAGCAATAAAGACGTGCTTGCTCAGGATGCCATGCCGCATAGCATTGAGTTTTGAGACTTCTTTACCCTCCTGAGTCACCGGACCCGTGCTCAGCTTGGCATTTTCGCGGTTAGCTTCAATCTGTTTCTGCGACACCTTACCTCCCGATTTCATGGTTCTACGGTTACTCTTTGGCATAGTTGGCTTGTGATAGAGAGATAATGGGTAACTGTTACTAATAGCATATGGTTACTTCTACGGTTACCGCGCTTCTTGGCTTGTAGAAGAGGGATTATCAATTTCGGTAACTGAGTAACCGTCATACGCGGAGAGGAGGGTTTGAATGTTCTTTCGATTCAGGAGATAGCCTCGACACTTTGTGCCACCGATGCTGCGCAATTCCGCCCTCCCCTTCACTACAGTCGCCCTCCGTAGCTCATGTCCTATCCATTTCGCGCGGCTGTTCTTTTTGGTGATGTCCGTAAGCCATCCGAATGTTTCTTCATCATTTTCCGCAAGCCTCTCATATAGCTCTTCGGTGGGATAGAATTTTTCTTCCTGCTCATCGTCGACAAGGAAACCATGGAGAGCAGAGAGAAGAAGAGGAGTAGAAGTATCGTTCTCCTTCTTGGATTGCTGAATTTCCTTCGCGAGGGCTAGCATTTGCCCCTGTAATGCCCCTGTGGGGTCTACCAGATTTGCGATAGTGAAAATGGGCTTCCACAGTTCCCAATCGCGTCCTACAAGCTCTACAGAGCGAATTTGGGCGGCTCTTTCCCGGATGGTCTGGAACGATCCAAGTATTGCTGGGTACAGGAGGGAGCGGACGTAGGACCATTCCTCATCTTCTTCGTGGATCTCCCTGTTTTTAATCTCCTTATTTTGCGAGCGCACCATCACAATGGGAATGCATCGCGTGATAAGCGTGGGATCGAGCGATCGGATGCCTGCCATTGCTTTTGGGCTATAGCCATCAAAAAATTCAGTGCGCCACTGTTTTGTTTTGGGGTCCTGAATGCATTTTTCATCGCCTCCACCCTTTTTATATCCCATATTCAACAGGGCGAGAACACTACGTGATTCATCATCCTTTGCGCTGGATATGCCCTCTGCTTCATCAATGCAGCATGTGCAGCAATTCACATCGATGGATCGAAGAATGGATGCCGGAGAGGACCCGGAACCGATCTGTTTTCCATTAAATGAAAGCAGAGAAAGAACGGTGAGGGTTTTGGTTTTTCCGCACCCCGCATTGCCATTGAGGTGCAAATAGGGATAACTGGAAAAAAGACGGTAGCAATACGTTCCCATTGACCAGAGAGCGACCAAAGAGGAAACATGCTTGTTCCCAAAATCCAAATTCCGATTTACGAGACTTAGCATTTGCTCATAGCATTCGTGGAGGGAAGGGATTTCAGCGCCATCCCGATAGGCGATCACGGACTCCTGTGCCCATCGTGGACGCGGACCCGGCAGTTTTTCCGCATGGATGCCGTGCTCTTGCAGCGCATCCCGATTACAGGGAAAGAGTTCTCTTTTGGATGTGATGACGTAGGGATACTCAATATGTTTTCCATCCTTTTCGGCAAAAAGCGAAACGGTAAAAAATCCGGTATTTCCCGTAAAATCTTGTGCGGGTTTGATGGTGGTAACCTCCCGATCGAGGAGCGAAAGATCTCCATCTTTCTGTTTTTTGAATGCTTCGATGATCCATGATGCCGCCTCAGATTCGGTGCACTGCCTGTGGGTCATCACAAGTTCGATAGGGCTGGAGTCGAGGGGGTAATCCTCGACTCGCAGCCGCTTTGCGACTTCATGGATATCCAGCGCGTTAATTTCGGTACTGTCGATCGAGCGCATAGGGATAGGTGGAATCGAACTCTCGAACATATACCTTGGCACGTATATGCTTTTGGTAGAGCGGGTCCCAAGGGTCATCGGAGGGGTTGTAGTAATGCGATCTATGATCTAAAATCATGGGGTAAAATCGGTTAGGAAGTAGAGTCTGTTCTTAATAGGGGCGGGCTCTTTTCCGTTATGGGTCCATCACGTACACGATGGAGCCGCTCTCTTCGCGCTATTCCAGCGAGAATATGGAAGAAATCGCCATATGCCGATATCTGTTTATTTGTGAGCCTCATCAAAAAGTTCTTCGGGAGGGATATGGAGGAGGTGAGCGGCATGAAAGAGTATGGATTTCGGAATAGGTACCTTTCCGTGCTCGTAGCCCCACAACGTCGCTCTGTGGACACCAAGGTTTTCAGCAAGCCAATTTTGGCTTATCCCTTTAGCGCTGCGGATGGCTCTAAGGCTGTTCATAACAGCAAGATGGTATATCTGCGCATTATTTTTGTCTAAAAAATTGACTGACAAAAATTTGTCATGCACAATGGAGGCACAATGAAGACTCCCGCGTCCGAGCTATCGCGCCTTTACAAGAAAAAAGGGTTTACCTTGCAAAGCCTTGCAGATGATTTGGGCAAAGGGCTGAAAACCATTCATCGATATGTGAGGGGGGAAGCTAGAATTCCGGGGGATGACGCTGCGCAGCTTTCAAAGTTGCTCTTCGATTCTACGAAGGAAAGATCCCGTTTTAGACGATTATGCGAGGAGGAATATAAAAGAGCGGGGAGGGAAAATATTGCAATCAGAGAGCGAAAAAAAAGACTCACAAGTGCTTCCAAAGAATTCCACGCGCATGTCGAACTTTATTCGGAGCCTCGAATACCGGAAGATGCTCAATATCTATTGTACTTCGGGAAAAGCAAGCGACCAGTGGGGGAAAAGCACAAAGACTTGGATTTTAAATATATTTATGAACCCCCCAGCATCTCTGTCGATATACTAGAAAGAAGAGTACCGGAAGATAAGTGTGTAATGACGATATACAGTGACATGGGGTTGGTATTTCTTGAGGGGCACACTTGCACATACAACAAAGGGATGAGGGATGAAATTCGTGGTGTCCTCGGAACACAGGGAACATTGCATGACTGGAATGAAACAATCGTTCCATACAAACAGTTTTGCAATAGCAGGCATCTTGATCCATTTGTATTGCTTGATCTCGCAAGAGAAGCAGTGAAGCAGTCGGATCTACTAAATCCTTACACATACACCAACAAGGGGGCACTTATAGTCCAAAGGAACGATTTAGACTCTATAAATTATTTCTTGGATTGGGATATCGGGATCTCAGAAAGTCTGAAAAAGGGCAAAAAAAAATCTGATATCCTTAAGGAACATAATCAACGATCGTCTTATGCCTCAGCACTGGTAAAAGCAATTTTGAAGCGACCCGAGGATATTCTGCCCTCAAGAAAAAAATTACTGAAAATAATCGATTCGGTGGAAGAGGGATTGAACCGCGAGATTTTCCCAAAATGACCATGTTCCTAATCTATACCCGCCGATCAACGGATGACCCTTTGAACCAGAAGAACTCTCTGGAGTATCAGGAGAAGTTGTGCCGAGAGTATGCGAGGAATAATAAATTCCAGATTACGAAAGATAGCATGGAAGGAATTATGCAGGATGGAATAATCAGAGAACGACATTCCGCCTATAAAGCATCCAGCCTCTCTGTAAGCGGTGCAGGGCTTGTGGAGTATCAGATCGAACGTCCAAAGTTCATGCAAATGATATCGTGGCTTTTGGAAGGGAAGTATGAGGGTGTGATCGTCCTCTGTTGGGATCGTATTTCCCGTAATGAGCAATCGGATCTTATCGTGAAGGAACTTATCGATAAGCATAATATTACGTTCAAATTCGTACAGGCGGATTACGATCACCGCACAAGTTCCGGTGCCCTTCATAGGGATATAGATGGTATGTTCGCTCGACACCACAGTCGCGTTACCTCGGAAAAGGTGCGATGCGCTTTTCAAAAGTTACGGGATGAAAAAAGATGTACATACTATGCCCCAATAGGATATTTGGATGAGGGATCTGATCGGAAAGTTTTTGACCCTGAGCGGGCACCGATCATCAAACGTATGTTCGAACTCTATGCAACAGGCGAGTGGTCCACCATAGAACTCACGAAATGGGCACGAGAACAGGGGCTTACGACCAAGCCAAAACGACGCCGAAGGACTAGGGGGGAAATTATGGAGGGAACGCAGATTGCAGAGAAATCCTCAAAGCCTATCGCAATCACCACCATTGATGTCATTCTCTCCAATCCCTTTTATATCGGGAAAATGCGGCATCAAGAAGAGCGGCTCGATGGAATGCATCCACCACTCATTGATGCGGAACTCTTCGAGAGAGTGCAACATTTCCTCCAGAAGAAGTGTGTTACCGTCCAGTATATGGACAAGCCATTCTTCACCTATCGGGGACTCGTGAAATGCTCCTGTGGTCGTGTCTATACGCCGTACCGACAGAAGGGGCGTGCCTATTACAGATCAAAGTGTAAGGAAGGCTGCGTGAGCAATGACCCAAATCTCTCTGAGCCCACTATTGTCGAAGAGATACGGAAGGTAATCGCCCTTATCCATTTCACGGAGGAAGAGCTACAAGAGATCGAGGCGGGAGCAAAAAGCGGTTTACGGAAGGTTGCCTCCAAACGCGATGAGGAGATTGCTGATCTGAATTGTCGCAGGACCCGGATCAATAAGGATTTGGATTACTTGAAAGAGCACAAAGTCACCCTCCTGCGGGAGAAGGCAATGACACCTGCGGAATGGAAAGAGGACTCGGAGAGGCTCATTGGTGAATTGCAAGAGGTGGATGCTCTCCTCGGCGCTCATACCGAAACGGAGGAGGAAATGTTGGAGTACGTCCTCACCTTTTCCGAACTGATGAAATCCGCAGCGGATCTATATGAAAAGGCAACTGCCCAAGAGCGACGAAAGCTTGCGCATTTGGTGTTTTCCGAACTTACGTTCACCGATGGAAAACTCGCAAGCTATAAAGCAAAACCCGAGTTTGAGATTTTGCTCAATCGCCCCAAGCTCCAAGAATCTGAGGAGGAGAAAGATATTGGCTCCCGGGGTCGGGATCGAACCGACGACCAATGCGTTAACAGCGCACTGCTCTACCGCTGAGCTACCCGGGAATACCGTAAAAGAAAGATCGGATACCGCCCGAAAGTTTAGCATGAACCAAAGTCACGGGGCATGCTTCTATGGAAGAAACTACCTCTCCCCTATCCCCTCTCCATACTCGCCATTCTTTAAGGTACGCGTGAGGCAATACTCGTAATGGAACGTTATGGAGAGGGGGATGTATGTTGTTTTGTTTCGATGACATCACAGGCTTCACGGATACGCTGTAACACCATACGGAGATGTTGGAGAACCTCCTCATTCGAGAATCGAATAATACGGAAGCCAAGGGCAGTGATGATCTCTGTCCGGATCTCGTCGTGATCCATCTGATCTGCGGTGTTATGGATACCACCATCCACTTCAATGATGAGGTGCTTTTCCGGGCAATAGAAATCGACAATATAGCGATCGATCGGGACTTGCCTGTAAAACTTCAGTTTCTGTAGTTTGCGACGGAGCTGCGCCCAGAGCATCTTCTCTGCAGGAGTCTGCTTCTTCCTTAATTCCCGTGCGGTGAGGAGAAGTGAGAACCGGAAGGAACTCATATTGAAAAAGAAAGGAAGAAATACTCTCAGAATCCCATGGAAAAAACAAACAGCACACATTCCCCTCTCTGCATGCTCAGAGGAAAATTGATCTCTTCAAAGCAACCCCTCAAAAAGCAACGTGCGGAGAGGGGTTAGGGGAGAGGTCAAAACCACCCCGCCTTCGTCTTCGGTGGCTTCACCTTCTTCAGGGCTTCCACATCCTCGGCATAGTGCTCGGCGACATCCTTTTCGATTAAGCCCTCGTGCACCAGGCGAGCGATATCCCGATCCACGGTGATCATACCTTCCGCTGCAGAAGTCTGAAGAACGTTCTGGAGTTCGGCGATGCGGTTATCACGGATGATGTTTGCAACAGCTGGGGAATTGAGGAGTACTTCGCGGATAGCGATGCGTCCCCCATCCTTCCTCGGTACCAGGCGCTGCGCGATCACAGCGCGGAGAGTCATACTGAGCTGCGTGCGGATCTGCGCCTGTTGATGCGGAGGGAATGCATCGATCACACGATCCACAGTCTGTGCAGCATTATTGGTGTGCAATGTTCCAAAGACGAGGTGACCGGTCTCTGCGAGGGTGAGTGCTGCAGCAATTGTTTCTAAATCACGCATTTCACCGACGAGAATCACATCTGGATCTTGACGGAGCACACGCTTCATGGCCTCCGCAAACGAGAGGAAGTCTGTGCCAAACTGGCGCTGGCGAATGAGTGCTTCCTTGGCGTTGTAGAGGAATTCGATCGGATCTTCGAGTGTGATGATGTGCACGGGACGCACCTTGTTGATCTCTTCGATCATGGAAGCGAGTGTCGTTGATTTTCCTGATCCCGTGGGACCAGTTGCAAGGATGATACCGCGATCCGCGGCGATGATATCCTGTGTGATCTCCGGCATGTGGATATCCGCCATGCTTGGGATCACATCCGGGATAACGCGAGCCACAAATCCCATGTGCTCGCGCTCATAGTGACAGTTCACACGCAAACGGATTCCTGAGGGGATCTGGTACGAGAGATCAATTTCGCGCTCGCGCTCGTAGCGTTCCATTTGGGGAGCCTTCAGCATGCTCCGCACCATCTGCTCTACCTCCACTGCTGTGAGTGGTGGAGGAGGTGCTTTCTTCTCCTTTTCCTCTTTCTTCTCCTCCTCTTCTTCATTTGCGATCGGTACGATCGCCCCATCCACACGCATGAGTGGAGGCTTGCCCACAGCGATATGGATATCGGAAGCTCCAACACCACTTGCCTGCTCCAGGAGATCGTCGAGGATTTTTGATGCCATCACGTTATTATAGCAGATTTTGGCTCTCCGGAAAAGACCTGTGGTGCCGCTTATTCCAGGTGTTGATGCCGCCACTTCTCGATCTCTCCATGATCCCCGGAGAGCAGTACCTCCGGCACACGGATTCCCCGGAACTCCTCGGGTCGCGTGTAGTGCGGGTATTCGCGCTTCCGATCGAGTGCAAGGGAAAAGCTCTCCTCCACCGCTGATGCATCTTTTCCAAGAACACCCGGGATCTGGCGTGCAACAGCATCCACGAGCACCATCGCGGGGAGCTCACCCCCAGTGAGCACGTAATCCCCGATCGAAATCTCCTCATCGATGTGCTCTCCATCCATGATGCGCTGATCGATGCCTTCGTACCGACCACAGAGGAGGAGGATCCAAGGAAGTTGTGCGAGCTCCTCTACCTTTTCCTGGGTCAGACGCTTACCGCGGGGAGAGAGATAAATGCGATGGGGTTTATGAGGGAGGTTGGGTGTATTTGGTTTGTGAGGTTTAAGACCCAGCCTCCTTAACTTACCGAACCAACCTAATCTACTCATTCCCTCAGCATCCCGAATCACTGTTTCTATCGCCGGTACCACCACATCAACCCTCATCACCATTCCCGCTCCACCACCGTACGGCGCATCATCCACCTGCCGATACCGCCCGAGTCCATAATGCCGAAGATCATGGAACCGCAAATCCAGGAGCCCCTGCATCCGCGCACGCTTCA
>Ga0209542_10009420_pt1 | contig 17907 bp, 19 predicted proteins | sample RifCSPhighO2_01_FD_184028 | JGI IMG/M metagenome (GOLD analysis project Ga0209542, IMG submission 184028) | Soil microbial communities from Rifle, Colorado - Rifle CSP2_plank highO2_0.1 (SPAdes) (version 2) | ecosystem: Environmental > Terrestrial > Deep subsurface > Rock core/Sediment ...
GTTCGCTAAAAACAAGTTGCGTTTCATTCATGAGCAGCTTAAAGTCGCTCAGCACATGTTGGTTAATGCTCAAAAGGAGTATTATGGCGGCTCTATCGGCAGGGTTAATTATCATAATCAGATGGAATCTCAACGGCAGAAGATTCGTTCATTGAAGGGTTCTGTTGGCGGTTGGGAGCAGATGTTGTCAAAATATAAGAAGTCATCTGTGATAGGCAGGTTCCGGCGCTAAATGGACGTGAACACTTCTTGTTCTGGATAGACTATGATTCCGTCCTCTGCGTTGATTTGCAGGGCGACTATTTTTTTCTTGAATCCGGACCCTCTCATTTTGAGCACTTCGAATGCGCTTTCGCGTACGTTTCCGTGGCGTACGTTGTAGAAGATGAGTACGCCGTCTGCGAGGAATTCTTCAGCGCCTGAAACGCTCAATTTTTGGGTTGGATCGGGCGTTTCTGATATTAGAAAGCTTGTGGCTGTTGTTTCGTGCAGTAGGGTGAATAGTTGTTCTATGTAGAGGCGGTAGCTTTCTTCTTTGCCGAATAGCGCTGCCGCGATGGCTGAGAGCGAGTCGACCGCGACGCGGTCCGGTTCGAATGAATTTGGTATGAGCAGCGGTTTAAGGTCTATTAAGAGCTCGCCCTTTGCTTGTTCGAGCATGGCGTCGATTTGTCGTGTTATGTCGATGGGGCTGAATTTTTTTATGAGGAATTTTCCTTTTCGTTCAAGTTCTTCGATATCGTGCATTCCGAAGTCTTTCATGTGGCTTTTGAGCCGGTCAGGCGATTCTTCGAGGGTTATGTAGAATACTTTTTCTCCTGCTTTTGCCGCTTGATATAGTGTTTGAAGGCAGAAGATTGTTTTTCCGCTTCCGGGGCCTCCTACGACGAGAACTGAGCTTCCTTTTGGGATTCCTAGCGTGAAGAGTTCATCTATTCCTGGAACGCCTGTGCCTATGTAATCGCCTCCGGTGATGGGTATTTTTTGTTCGCGTTTAGGTTCTGCGATGTTTTGTTGCAGTTTCTTTTTGATGTCTTCAAAGCTTGAAGGTTCGGCTGTTTCTTGGGCAGGATGAGTCTGTTTTGTTTTTTGTTCGCGTTTGTGTTCTGCTGGGTTTTTGTGAAGTTTTGTTTTGATGTCTTCGATGCTTGAATGTTCGGCCGTTTTTTGTGGTTGTGCTGTTGGTTTTGTTTTATGTTTGCGCTCGTGTTTTGGTTCTGCGGGGTTTTGTTGGATTTTTAGTTTGATGTCTTCAGCGCTGGTTTGTTCAGATAAGTCCGCATCGCTGTTTTCTTGTTCTTTCATTGTGGCTTTTTATTGGTTTTTTTGATAAGTTATGGTGGCATCGACAAATGTGCCAAGCGTCCTTATCATTGCTTTATTGTCTGAGTTTTCTACCGCGATTAGTATTAGCTTGCATTTGGCTTCGCCGCATTGGTATGAGATTGATTTGATGAATTTCTTGACGTTGTTGACATCTGCATAAGTGATTAGGTCGGTCACGCTGTCGAATATTAGGTATTTGAATGGGAATTCTAGGTGTTTTTTGAGTACTATGGCAAGTTCGGTGAGGGATTCTGGCGAGCTTATGTATGTGCAGTCTTGGGTGCTTTCGACGTCTTTGATGGTCCTTGTGATGGCGTCGATGAATTTGACGTTTTTAAGGGGAACGCCGTTTTTCTTGAAAAAGTCGCCAAGTGAGCTGCATGTTTTGTTGAACGTGACGTAGCAGCATAGGTCTTGAGTCGCTATTTTGAGTGTGTCTTTTAGTGTTGCTTTGTATGTGGATTCATCTGATATGATGATCATGGTGCCGTTTTCCGCTATCTGATTTGCTAAGCTCATGTTGCGTGCATCTTTATTCGTTTTACTAGTTCGTTGATTTCGAATGGTTTTTGTATGAAGTCGACGACGTTTCCTTGTCCCATCAGTTCTTCTTTTTCAGCGTCTGCCATGCGTACGACTGTGAGGAAGATTGTTTTTATGTTTTTGACTTTTTTTACTATGTCTTTGACTGGGGTTCCTGGCATCATGATATCTAATATGATAAGGTCTGGTGTCATATTTTGGAGTTTTTTGATGCAGTCATCTCCGTTGACGGCGGTCTTTACTACAAATCCTTGATTGCGAAGGAGTGCCGCGACTGTTTTTCGAATGTCCGGCTCGTCATCGACAACAAGAATGGTTTTCATGCTTTCCTCTTTTATTTGTGAGAAGCCGTGTTGTTTTATAAATGTTGTGCACGGGCGGTTTATAAAGAAATTAGCGTTCGAGGCTTTCGAGCCAGATGTCGTAATCGTTCAGTGTTAATATGACGTGTTGCGGAAGTTGCGCTATGTGCGCGCTTACTGGTGAATTTTGTTGTCCGTTGTATGTGTGGGTGTCTTCTAGTTGGTATGTGTGTCGTCGAAGCAGCATTCCGTCTTCAGTGACTTCATCGATCACTGCGGGTATGTTTTTGTTGTCGAATCGGAAGATGACTTGCGAAGGGACTTCTTTGGAAAGGATGTAGCTGTTCTGGTGGGGGACGAATTCCATGTGCGGTCGTTCGACGCTTGTGTAGTGGATGGATAGGCTTGATTTTATCGCGCCTCCGGGTGTTGGCAGGTCTCGTTCAGTGATGTCTATTGCGAGCGGTTGTTCGTTTGAGTATCTTTGCATCCATTCAATTGGGCTTTCAACGTAGAATGCGAAATAGAGTCCGGGGGTTGCCCAGTCTGCAAGTCCTGTGAAGTATCGGTGTAGTTGTGTTGGGATTCGTGCAAAGTCAAGGAGTTTGTTTCTATCGAGGTTTAATTGGAATAGTCCTGCCTGATAGTTCATTGGGTCGCTTTCGACTTCGTAGCTGTTTCGTGGTGCATCTATGTGGTATTTGTGTCTTTGCCACCAGCGGTCAGGTATGTCTGATAAGTATAGGAAAGTTTGATTGCTGCTGACGTTCCAGTATAAGAGTCCGGGGAGGGTGAATGGGTGTTCTTTCCATTCTCCTGTGCTTCTCATTTCGTTTGATGCGTATATTGTGTATTGTCCGTCGTTGAACCAGTATGCTGATGGCGCCTTGTCAAGGAGGCGCTGCATTATTGTTTCGGTTGGCATAGGCGTCTCTTTAGTTTCTTTGACATTTACCTCTTCAATATGTACTGTTGCGGCTGGTGCCGTGATATATGCTACTTCGTGCACTTGTTGTATTTGTGCGGGAAGACGTATGGTTCTTTGCGGGCATAGGTGCGCTGGGGCTATCGTGCCGTCTGCGCATTCCACTAAGTCATAGACTGCTGCGGGGGCGAGCATTTGGCTTGAGCATGCAGAAAGGAGGATGAGCAATGTTATTGCGAGTCGATTCATGTCGTATCGGGTATTGCTATTATCCCTCAATATATAAAAGTTACCTTTTACTATACTAGTATCCAGAATAACTAAATTAATAAATGTGTGGCGATTTTCTGCAGTTATGAAGCCCGCCTCGGTTCTTATTGCTCTTCAGGTGCTTATTTTTGCGGTGTATTCTTTGGTGACTGTTGGTTTTCAGGAAAACGAGAGTGTTTTGTTGATTACTGGCGACGTTGCATTTGTTTTGCTGGCATTTAATGCTGCGCTTATCGCTTTTATCGCATTTTTGAATGTTCCAAGAGCTCAAGAGAGGCTCGGGTGGTTGTTGACGGCTGTTGCGTTTTCGTCTTTTGCCGTCGGTGATTTTATTTGGGCATATTTTGAATTGGTGAAGGGTGTTGAAGTTCCTGTCGGTTCTTGGCCTGATGTGTTTTGGACGGTAGCGTACGTTGTTTGGGCTGGCGCGCTGGCTTGTTGTATGATGTCGATGTTCTTCAAATCGCGTGTGGCCGTTGCAGGCGCGATTGGAGTTTCGTTTATCGCGCTTGTTTCATTCATTTTCTATGCATTTAAATTCGCGCAGGGTTTAGGGCATGGTTTTGAAGATATTGTGAATACGTCGTATATAGTTTACGATATTATTTTACTTTCAGGTGTGTCGCTTTTGATTGGGAGTTTGAGGAGCGTGAAAAATCCTTTAGTTAAGGTTTGGTTTTTGTTCGGTTCTGCAGTGCTTGTTCGGGTCGTTTTTGATTTTGGGTTTTTGGCGCTTGTGGCGGCTGATTCTTACTCGACGGGAAACTATGTTGATTTGTTGTATGGCGCATCTTATGTGCTTCTCGCGTTCGCAGCGTTTCAGAAGGTTCGTGTGACTGAATTTTTAAGAGGTGCGTTGTGGCGATCACGGTAGTTTCTGCGCAAAGTTCTAAGATTTCTTCATTGTTTGAGACTGAGCTGAAGTCGAGGAAAGGCAAAGGGATGGTCATCCTTCTTACTAGGCCTGCTTCTGTTGTGAAGGCGCGGTTAAAGCAGATGAATTCAAAGACTGAATTGTTGTTTATCGATACTGTTTCAAAGTTTGATTCGGAGTCTGTCGTTACTGCTCTTCCTGAGGATTTGACCGGGCTTAGTATCGCTATTACTGAGTGTTCAGGTGCGGTGAATTTTGTCGCGTTCGATTTCTTGAATGAACTAGTCACGTACAATTCTGTTGATTCAGTGGTTCGTTTTGTGAAGTTTATTTTGGCGAAACTGCGGGGGGTGGGTGTTGATTGTATTGTTTTCGTTTCTTCAGACGGGATTGATCCAAAGCTTTCAAGCGCGTTGAAACAGGTTGCGGATAAGGTTATCAAAAAGTGAGTTCTTGTTTAGTTGAGCGTTGAAATTTCGCGGTTTTTGTGGTTGGAACGCTAAATATCTAACATTGACGTTTTGATTATTGGAGTGCAGTAAATGGCCGTAATAAGCGAACATTTTAAAAATGGTTCTTTGATACCGTTTAACGGGCCCGTAGCTTAGCCTGGTAGAGCACTGGTCTTATAAGACCGCAAGCGGCACAAGAACAAAACCCGCTTGTCTAAGTTCACCAGTGGTCAGGAGTTCAAATCTCCTCGGGCCCACCTATTGGAGTCTAGCGTGAGCTTTATGCTTCAATTTTTTTAAGTATTTTTATCGTATGTTTTTTATAGTAATGCTGATTCAAATCGGTTGTGTTAAAGAACATATCTGGTGATGAGCGATGGGTCGTTGATGTTGTAAGAATTTTGGCTTTTATAGTGGGGCTTGTGGGTGTTGTAGTTATTTTTGGGTGGTTGTTTGATATTGCTTTTCTTAAGAGCGTGTTTCCTTGGCTGGTGGCTATGAAGTTTTCAACTGCGGTTGCTTTCTTTACTACTGGCGCATTATTATTTGGTTTGACTTTTTCGGATAAGGATGCTTCAAATATTGTTTCTTTTGGGTCTGCTGTCTTGTTGATTATTTTGATGGCTCCTTTTGTTTTTTCTCTGATTACTGGTTATTATACTGGGTTTGAGCAGTTTTTCGTTGAAGAGCCACAAGGAGCGGTGGATACTGTGGTTCTGGGAAGGCCCGCGTTTGTTACTATTGCCGCATTTAATCTGATAGCTTTTGTCGGCATAGTTTCTGCTTTGTCGATTAAGAACGTGAAAATAGTTTTGCGAATCAGCGGTGCAGCGCTTCTGGTGATGAGTGGTTCTGCTTTGCTGGGCTATATTTTTGGCGTGCCTATTTTGTATTACTATGTTGTTAGTGTTTCGACTGCGATTGCTTTGAACACGGCGGTATTATTTGGGCTTATTGGGGCGGCTTTCATGCTTTTGAGCAGAAAAGGCGCAGTTGAATTGATTAACAAGTAATATGGTCTGTTTGCCGTTTTTCCATCCGTCCCGCCATCAGCCTTCCTACCGTCTTTCGTACCTGCCGTCGTCCATCCTACCGTCCCGCCGTCATCCTGCTTCCAGCCGTCCTACCGTCTTCCTATTTTCCTGCGTATTTCTTTACTCGTTTGACTAAATCTTCAAGGTCGAATGGTTTTTGGATGAAGTCGACGATGTTGGCTTGTTTCATGAGTTCTTCTTTTTCCATGTCTGCCATGCGTACGACGCTGCAGAACGCTATTTTCGTGCCTTTTATCTTCTTGATGACTTCTTTGACTGGTGTTCCGGGCATCATTATGTCGAGCAGTATTAGGTCGGGTTTTAGCGTTTTTAGTTTTCGCAGGGCGTCATCGCCGTCTACTGCCGTTTCTACTTTGAATTTTTCGTGCTCGAGTATGGCTTTGACGGCGGTTCTTATGTCTGCTTCGTCATCGACGACTAGGATGGTTTTTTTGGAAAGTTTCGGCATGGTTTCACCTTTTTAGCGAAGTGTTCGGTTTTCGGTTTAAACTGTTTTTGTTACGTCTTCGCCAAACATCAAAACTTGCGTTTTATTTTTTTCTTTGATTGTTCTTAAAAGTTCATGGACGTATATTGTTTTTCCTTGTTTGGTTTGTTTTCTGAAGTTCGCAGAATATATTTTGTTTGGGTTTCGAAGGGCTTTTTTAAGTGTTTCGCGGACGGCTTTTCTATCTTCAGGATGGAATAAATCAAGCACGTTCCTGCCGACTAGTTCCTGATCGTCGTAGCCAAGATGCCTCGCGCCATGTTTGTTGACCTGCTGCACTATTCCTTTTTCGTCAAATACGAAATACATTCCTGGTGTTTGTTCGAATAGTTTTTGCGTGAAATATTCTTCTTTCGCAGGGCTTAGGTCTAAGTGTGTGCCTAAGAAGTAGACTGGTTTTTTTTGTTCATCGAATATCGTGTTGACTATGAGCATTACACTGACTAGTTTTCCATCTTTTCGCTTGTTTACGATTGCGCCTTCCCATGTGCCTTTTTTCGGATCAAGCAGGGTTTTCCACATTTTTTGATAGTATTGTTTGGATTGTTTTTTCGAACTGATCATGTTGGGATTTTTTCCAAGGACTTCCTTTTCAGTGTATCCGTAGATTTCTGTGAACGTCTTGTTTATTTTTACAATGCGTGGTTTTTGATCTTTGTAGTCCACGAGCATCATTGTTCTGGCAGAGATATCTACGCATTTTTCAAGTATGCTGATATGCTCTTTCATGCCGGTGACCATTTTTTGTTGTTTTTCCATTTGCACGAAAATTTCTTCTTTTGGAATGCCTACTCGTTGCACTGCGATTTTAAGTGAGATGAGGATTCGCCGCAGGCTTTGCGCGAGTTCGGTGAGTTCAGTGGATGAGTATTTTTCCGGGATGGCGATTTTGAAGTTTCCTTTGCTTATTTGGTCGACGTTTGATGATATTGTGTGTAGCGGTTTTGTGATAGTGTAGTGGATGCTTATGCCTGCGATTGTTATGATGGCGAGTGCTAGGAGTGTGAGCAATGTCAGTTTTGTGTGAAGTTTGATAAGATCCGGTGAAAGAGTTTCAAGAGGCCGTTCGACAATGACTGTCCAATCTGCGGGTTCAAGGGTGCTTCCTTTTCTGGTGTATCCAAAGCTCATGAGGCTGTTTTCATAGATGGTGTTGGTTGGTCGTGTTTTTTTGATATCTGAAAAGAGAGTTCCGGGTATTTTTTGCATGAAGCTGTGGGGTTTTGTAGAGTGTATGATGCTTCCATCTTTATCGATGAGTGTTATGACTGAGCCTTGCGGGAAATAGCTGATTATGGTGTCGATCACATCAGTGAAGTCTTTAAGATCGAGCAGTATTTTCAGAACTCCTAGAGGTTCATCGGAGTCTATTCTGATCGCGATTTCTGTTGTGTGCTTTTGAGCGCTTAAATCATATGTTATGTCGCTGATGTATATCTTGTTTTTCATGGCTTCTTGCCACCAAATTTCATCATTTTGCCCGTAATCTGTAGTTTTTTCACTTAATGCCGCCACTGCTCCGTATTTGTTTGTCACGAATATTTCTGCGATAGCTCTTGAATATTGCTTTTGTCCTTCCGTGCTGAGCGTGTAGAATTTTTGTGAGATTGGATTTTGAAGGAGTTCTTGTACTAATTCGTTGTTTTTTCCCAAGACCCATTCGCTGTCTCGTTGGTCGATTAACGCGGCGAAATCTATTTGTTCGAATTCTTTGTTTGACCGTTCTAAAAGCGTTGATATTCCTTCATCAGTGCTGATGAGCTTGAATTGTTCTATTCGAAGGGTCAATCGTCTTTCCATTATTGATACGACAGTTTGTGCGAGGGCGTTTGTTGACTCTTTGCTGGATTCGATTGCTGTCGATTCTGCGGATTGCAGTGTGCTGTATTGGTTTAGAGCCATGAGGCCTGCGATGATTGCGATGCTCGCAAAGAGCAGGGTGGTCAGTTTCACTGTTTTCCTCTTTTGCTTAACATGTAGAATGCGGTTGCTGAACAGGCATATCCGATTAAGTAGCCGGTATCTGAGTATGGCACGAGCCATTCTGCCGGTTGGGCTTCGGCTGAAAAGTATAATAGGTCGCCGAGAAAATCAAAGACAAATCCTGCTGCAAGAATTAAGAAGGGCGTGGAAATGTTTGTTTTTTGGAACCATTTGGCTGCCGTTCCCGAAACTATCATGAGTATCAGGCTTGCTATTGGGTAGACGTAGATGAAGAAGGGATTTGTTTCTTCAGGTATTGTTCCGACAAGATTAGTCAGGATGAAGATGAGGACAAATAATGCTGCGGTGATGGTCGCGGCGAGTTTGAGTGTTTCTTCAAAAAGCTCTTTTGTCTTGGTGAATGCGTAGATGCATATGCCTGTGAATCCGGGAATTGTGAATAGGTAGCCGATTATCCAAAAGAGGTCTGAAAGACTTCCCGGTTCTGATTCTTCGAAATACTGTATGTATGTGTACGTGAATTCCGCCGCGGTCCATATGAGAAATCCCGTGGTGATGATGAAAATGAGGGCGCGTATGCGTTCAGTGACGTCGGTTGTTTTTTTCTTTTTCAGGTTGAAGAATGTTCGAAGACAGAATACGAAGGTAAGAGCGGCAAAAATAAGTGTTAATACTGTGATGATTGTTTCTATATCTGCCATGGGTCACCTCTTGAATGCCTTTGCTATCTGGCTAATTGATTGTCTTGTTGGTTTAAATATGTTTTTGATTGAGTGTTTGAAGGTGATGGCGTCTGTTTCAGGCAGGATTCCTTGTTGTTCAAGGGTTCTTATGTATTTTGTGATCGTGGCGTATTCGATTCCCTGCGGTTTTAGCCGATCAAATTCGGCGATTCCGAGTGTTCCGAGCGCTTCTTTGAATGCGGCGTTCACTTGTTCTTCGATATCTTCTTTCAGGGAGAAGATGAGCTGGATCGGCTTTATTTCTTTGACTGGTTTTATGGGGAGTGTGAAAAAGAAGGTGGTTTGCTTGTTTGGCGTGCTCTCAAACCAGATGCGGCCGTTTTGGGTTTTTACGATTCCTTTGGAAATTGCAAGTCCGAGTCCTGTTCCTCCGTGTTCTCTTTGAAGTCCTCCGCCGCCTTGGTAGAATGGCTGGAAGATTTTTGATTGTTCTTCGGTGGGTATGCCTGATCCGCGATCTTTTACGGTGAAAAGGATGTAGCTTCCTGAGGTGCTCGCGCCGATTTCTATGGTTGCGTTCTGTTTGCTGAATTTGATTGCGTTGTTTATGAGGTTTCGGATTATTTGGCTGAGCCTGTCAGGGTCTGCATCTATTATTGGTAGCTTTCCTATGTTTGTAACGAATGATATGTTCTTTTCAGGAAGGAATGTTTTCATTAGCTGTATGTTGTCTTGTATTAGGTTGGAGATGTTTGTTTTCTTGAATTCGAACTTGAGCCGTCCTGCTTCTATTCTGGACACTTCAAGGAAGTCGATGATGATTTTATCCAGATGTTCTGCGTTTCGAATCACTATGTCTATGCTTTTTTTCTGTTTTTCAGAGAGTTTTCCAAAGTATCCTTTTGATAGCATTTGTAGTTGTGATTTCATGGGGGTCATTGGGGACCTTAGCTCGTGGCTTGTGATGCTTAAGAATCGGGTTTTGGCGGTATCTAGTCTGTTGCGTTCTTCTTCTACTGTGGACAGGATTTTTATTGTTTCGTTGAAATTAGTTGAGATTTCTTCAAGTTCATCGCCGGTTTTGATATCGATTCTTGTCTTGAAATTTCCTCTTTTGAGCTATCTTGTCGCATCGTGGATTTTGCCTATTGATTTTGTCAGTTTTTCAGTCATCGTTAAAAATAGGAATCCTGCGAGTATAACTAGGGTGAACCATCCTGTGTTTAGCAGCGCTAGTGTTTTAAGGTCGCGGGAGATTGAGTTTTGCATGTCTACTGTCATCTCTGATTCGAGTTCGAGCCAGTTTTGGATTGCAAAGCTCAATTGGTTTTTGTAGTCTCTGTACTGTTCGCCAAAGATTACATCGTGTCCTGCTTGAGGTCGATGCTGCTTGATTTGTTCGTATGCGAATCGTTCAAGGTTTACGAGTGAGTTGCTGTTTTTGATGATTTGATTCAGGTATTGGTTTGTTCGTTCTTTTTCTTTGCTGTCTCGTGTGCTTTTGGCGATGAGTTCGGGTATTTTCAGAAGGAGCAAATCTTGGAATTCTTTTAGGTGTGTTTCGTAGCTTTGCTCGTTTTGTAGTGCGTCTTCCCATCTTGCTGAAAGCGCATCATTGAGCGAGTCTCGTGTGTGGTCGGTGAACAGGGCATGGTAATGGATGATTTTTTGCACAGCTCTGTCCAGGGGGATTTCTGCTTGTTCGATTGTTTGGACTCGTTCTTTGATTGACACGTACTGGGTATAGTTCAAAACCAAGAAAAGCGCGGTGAGCGCGCAGAATAGAAGGAATACTAGTAGAAATCTGCGCCGCATTCTTCCAAAAAGTGCTTCTTTTAAAGTCACTATACGCTAAAGCTTCTGCCTACCTCTTTTTCAATAGAATATTAGCGCCTATTATTAAAAACCTATCGCATGATGGAACGGGTTAGTTCTTGGCGAAATGTTGGGTGTTTGTATAGAATATGGCTGCTGCGTTGTTTCTGAAGATGCCTGCTTTTTCTTTATCTAGGATTTTTCTTCTTTCAAGGTCGCTGATGTACGCTTCTATTTTTTCTTTGACAAGGGCGGTTTCTTTTAGTTCTTCGAATTCGGTTTTGCCTATTGGTCCTAGTAGTTCTTCGAAAAGTTCGGCTAGTTTGCGTTCGATGGTTTCTTTTGCTGAGAATAGGACTTTGATTGGTTTTATGTCTTTGACTGGTTCGAGTGGTAGGGTGAAGTAGAATGTGGCGCCTTGGCCGGTTTGGCTTTCAACCCAGATTTTTCCGTTTTGTGATAGGACTATTCCGCGTGATATTGCAAGGCCAAGGCCGACTCCTTTTCCTTCGCGGTAGATGGTTTGTTCTGCTTGGAAGAATGGTTCGAATAGTTTGAGCTGGTCTTTTTGGGAGATGCCGACTCCGTGGTCTTGGACGCTGAACAGCAGGTGGTCTTGGTGGAGCAGAGCTTTTATGGTGATGGTTCCGTTTTGCGGCGAGAATTTGATTGCGTTGCTGATTAGGTTTCGAAGTACTTGGCTTACTCTGTCAGGGTCGGTCTCTATGATTGGTAGTTTTCCGATATCTGCTTCAAGGGTGATTTTTTTCTCGGGCATGAATCCTTTCATGTATTCGATGGTTTCTTTTGCGACTTGGGCAAGGTCCGCTTTTTTGAATTCGAATTTGAGCCGCGCGGCTTCTATGCGTGATATTTCTAGGAAGTCTGCGATGATTTTGTCTAACCTGTCTGCGTTTCGGATGACCATGCTTACGCTTTCGAGTTGTTTTTGGGATAGTTTTCCGAAATATCCTTCTTCTAACATTTGAAGCTGTGCTTTCATTGGCGTCATTGGCGAGCGTAGTTCGTGGCTGGTTATGCTAAGGAATCGTGTTTTCGCGGAGTCTATTTGTTTTCGTTCATCGTCTATTTTTGATAGGACTTGGGTTGTTTTGTTGAATACGTCGGCTAGTTCTTGTAGTTCGTCTTTTGTTGATATGTTGGCGTGGGCGTTGAAGTTTCCAAGGGAGAGGGAATGAGCCGCGCTGTGCAGCTCTTGAAGGGGAGCGGTGATTCTTTTTGTGAGGCTCATGACGCAAAAGAGTGATATTGTTGAGCAGGCGAGCGCGAGCAGTATGACTAATGACAGGTTTTGTCTTCTTGTTTTTTGAAGGTGTTCGTCGCTGATTCCTATTCGCAGAATGCCATTTCCATATGTGAGCGGTTGGGTGAATTCGTATATGGTTTTATCAGGGGTCGTGGTTTCAGCTATGCTGGCGCCTGAAGGGGTGAATTTGACTTCCTGAGGAATGGCGGGGGGCGCTCCTATGTGTGATAACACGCGGCGGTCAGATGATAGTATGGTTATGTATTCGATTAAGGGTTGTGCTGAGTATGCGTCTTGCAGCGCGGTTTGCGCGCGCGGGTCGTTTCGGATGAGTAAATCCGAGGTTTCACGCGCAAGGGATAGAGAGAGGGCTGTTCCTTCGCGTTCAATTTCCCGTTTGTTTTCTTTTTCGAATAGCAGATACGAGCTTGCTATAGCGGTTGTTCCCATTAGGCTGATGATAAAAATCGCGCCTATTAGGAGTTTTGTGCGGATTTTCATTGTGTGTGTAGAAGGAAGATTGCTATTTAAACATTCGGAAAAAGCGTTTTGTCTTGTTTGTTCTATTGTGCGTGCGCTTTTAGGACGAGTGTGTTGTCGACAAACATGCAGCAGCGTGGTATCAGGGCTTCTTGTTCATCTAGTGCGTACAGTACTGCTTTTGTTTTTGTCTGCCGTATCTGGTTTATCAGTGTCAGGATGAATTTCTCGACGTTTTCTTTGCCTTGGTAGCTAAATAGGTTGGTTAGCGAGTCGAAGATGAAGTATTCTATGTCGTTTCTGAGCACGAGTGATATTGTGAGGCTAACTTCAGTTAGCGCTCCTGGCGAGATGAAGTAGCCAAGCTCTGTTTTTGAGGGCATTTCTCGTATGGATTTTGTTATGGAGTCTATGAAAATCATGTTGGATATGTCTATCTTATTTTTGGCGAAGAGTTGTTTGAGTGAGTCGACCGTTTTATTGAATGTGACGTAGCAGATTTTTTTTGGGCTGAGCAATCGTGCGAAGTCTACTATTGTTTTGTTGTATTCTATCCCGGGCATGAGAACGAGGTTTACCTGGTTGTCATTGATGCTGTTTAATACGTTCATCATGACACCAGTTTTTTTATCTTCGTTAGAAGTGTCTTGACATCGAATGGTTTTTGGATGAAGTCTACTATGTTTTTTGAGGATAGAAGCTCTTCTTTTTCAGCGTCGGACGTTCGAACGACGCTAAGGAACGCTATTTTGACTCCTTTTATTTTTTTGACGACTTCCTTGACAGGCGTGCCCGGCATCATGATGTCCATCAATATGAGGTCCGGTTTGCTTGTTTTGAGTTTTTCTAGGCAGTCATCGCCGTTCACAGCGATTATTGTTTCGTAGCCGTTGGCTTCGCACAGCGTTTTCACTGTGTCTCTGATGTCTTCTTCATCATCGACTATCATTATTGTTTTGTTTGGCTTTTTTTTAAGGGTCATAGTTGCTTCACGTTCTCTTTTTGTTGTTTTATCATTTGGTAGTTTTTAAGGGTTTCGTTGGTGTTTTTCCCAGTAATTTTATAAATGTGAGCGATTTTCGCTTGATTAAAAGAGGCGATGACATGGATGGAATAGAGATGCGTCCTGCTAATCCTAGCGATGCGGTAGGAATAGCGGAGTTGTACGGGCGGGTGTACGAAGGGAAGTATCCTTTAATAGAGTATATGGATTCAAACTTTATTAAGGGCGCGGTGGAATCTTCTGATTATGTGTGGTATCTAGCTAAAGCGGAAGGAGTGGTGGTGGGTTCCACGGTCGGTTCGATTTCCCGTTGGAATAATAGTTGTGAGCTTGGTAAGACTGTGGTCGAGCGGACTTCTCGTGGGAGAGGCATCGCGAGGGGTTTGTGCGAGTTGGTGCGTGAAGCTGCTCTTTCGTCGGGTGTTGATGTTCTTTGGGGTTCATTGCGTAATCTTGCCATGTATGAGATATCGAAGTGTGATGGGCTTAGCATGGTTGGGACATCCGGCGCTCATCGCGTGACTGACAGGGAGCTTCATTTGATAGGGCTTCGGCTTTCAGAGAACGCGAAGGAGAAGCGGGTTGCGGCGATTGCGCCTGAGTTGTACTCTATTCCGGGAGTTCAGTGTATTCTGGAGGCGATGTCTCTTGTGGGGCGTCCTTCAGGCGATTATCCGGCTGTTGCGATAGTGACACAGGGGATAAGTGCGAACGCTTTGTCGCAGGGATTTTATCACCCGCAGGATAGATGTTTCGTGCAGACTGGCGGGCGGATTATCGTTCCTGAGTATCACGAAGTGACGGTGCTTGCGGATAAGGTTCCGATTGTGATGGATGCGGTTTCGCAGGGGTTTGAGATTGTGGCGTTCCTGCCTGGTTGGTACGAAGAGGCAGGTCATAGATATGATTGTGTTCGTCTTGCAAAGTTTTATGTTCAGGCGAAGGTTCAAGACCTGCGTTTGGAACAGATAGCTGATCAGATATTGAGGGGGTTTCGCCTTGAGAATTCTCCTTCAATGCCTATACCCTATACTGATGTAAGGAATGCGCGATAAGACCCGCTTGTGACGTAAGCGCCTAAGATGATTTGGGCGAGCTTGTCGGTTCTGTTAATGTGTCTGATGCGCGCATTGCCTTCTTGGACATGGTCTATGTCGAGCACGCCGTGTGAATTGATGAACTGCAATGCTTTTTCGATGTTTTGTATGCCGCTCACACGCAGTGCGTTTTCAAGTTTTGGAGCGTTGAGGATGGAGAGGTGTTCGAGGATTCCTTTCGCTCCGAGTATCGCGTAAGGGTGTTGATTCGCGTTCGTGACGAAGAATCGTTTGTATTCTTGCATGCTCCAAGGTTCAGGGGCGTTCATGATGTCATTTGGCGCGTTAAGTGCTTGTAGGCCTTGTGTTGCCCATACTTCATGACCGTAGTTCCCTTTCGAGTCTATCTCTTCTTCTTTGTAATGGAGGAACGCGCAGCTCCAGGTTTTGTCTTCATCATCTCCATCCCGTAAAGCCGCGCCTGCGGCTGCGAGCATGGGTGCGGTTTGGCGTACGTATTGTTCTGTCATTTTGAGCCATCGGCAGTACGCATGAGTTAGTTCTGTTACTGAGTGTGTGTTGGTTTTTTTGTATAGAAGCGCGCCGATTATGTGATGGGTGTGAAGTGCTTGGTCGAGTGAATCTGCTTCGCGTGCGAATGTTGTGATGACATCATCAGGTGTGATTTCTTTCATTAGTGCATTGCATTTGCGCCGGTTTTTAATTGTTTCGGGAGTTTTTTTAATCGGTTGTTTGGCGCGTGCTGACAAATATTTAAATAGGTGGGGTGATGATTGTGTGTGAGGTGATTGTATGGCTCATATTCCTTTGATTTGTTATGCGATTCAGGGTCAAAGTCCTGTTCTTAGCGGGATGATGCTCGATAATGGTCTTGCGCTTCTTGCGGCAGAGCTTCTTGAGGCGGGGCATAAGCCGATGATTTTCGACTATAATACGGTGGGTTCTATAGAGCATATTGCGCGTTTGGGTAAAGAGCATTTTTTAGAGTCGATAATCTCAGAGCTTGCAGGTTATGTTGAGAAGCACGAAGTGAAAAGTGCGGGCATGAAGCTTTATGCTAATGGGTTCGCTGATTCGGTTCACATTGCTCATGAGCTTAAGCGGCGTTATCCTAAGTTGATTTTGGTCGCGGGGGGACCGCAGGTTGGCTGGTTTGGTCGGGCGATTTTTGAGTATGGACAGCAGGTATTCGGCGATGATGTTTTTGATGCGCTCGTTCCTGGAGAAGGTGATGCGAGTGTGGTGGCAATGGCGGATGGTGCGCCGCCAAGTGGGATTCCTGGCGCCTTTTTTCGCGATGAAGCGGGAAAGATTCAGAAGACCGCGGTAAAGGAAATGTGTGATTTGGATAGTCTTCCATTCCCGGTGTATATTGATGCGGTCTATCCTGCGGTTCGCGAGAAAGTGACTATTCCGGTGGTTGAAGATACGCGTAATTGTGATTGGAGGAAGTGCTCGTTTTGTATTCATCCGCGCATTGGTGGTACGTTTAGACAAAAGAGCGTGCCTGCGATTGTTAGGGAGATAAAGCACAATAGGGATGAGTACGGATTTCGTTTTTTTAGGCTTGGTGGTCCGGACCCTGTTCCGGCATACGTGACGCAGGTTGCGAAGAATATTCCACTCGATTGTAAGTTTAGTGTGTTTGGGCGTGCTGATGGGCAGGGGTATGACTTGGATCTTCTCGCGGATAAGTTGGAAGGAGGTATTTTCATTGGGCTTGAGTCTGCGGATGAAGGGATGCTTAAAAGTATGCTCAAGACGTATGATCCTGCTGCGTATCTTGCGAATGCGAGGCGGATGATTAAGGCGTTTAAAGAAAAGGGTTTGCCGACTGTTGTGTCGTGTATTATTCCTTCGGCGAATGATACGACTCAAAGTATGGAGCGTACATTCGATTTTTTGGTTGAGACTCAGCCTGATTTTGCGCCGTGCCTTCCGATGATGCCGATGCCTGGAACGCCGCTTGCGCGTAAAGGTGAGCTTGCAGGAGTTAAGATGGAGGAGGGATACGAGTTGAAGTTGATGCGTTATGAGCTTGATTTGTTAAGGCCGAGTAGCGAGTGGCCGTCCCCTCCATGGACGTTGAATGTGGACGGTAGATGGGCGGAGAATCCGTTTTTGTTGAATGCGAAATTTAGGGAGAGATTGCTTCAGCATGGTCTTGCTCCATTTAGTGACGAAGTTGTGTTGATGGCCGCGCTTTATCATGGTGAATTGAGCAAGGATCAGGTTGTGCGAAGACAGCAGTGCCATGTTTTTTACGATCAGTGGAGGAATGCGCTGCAAAAGAAGGATGTTGCTGCGTTGCGTCAGACTATTTCGAGAGTTAATGGTGCGGTTTCAGTTCGGAGATGATGGAGTGTTATGGTTTTGCGTGGATGAGTCGCAACATTTTTAAGTTGGGCTTGTTTTGAGAGGGATGTGCCAAAAAAGAGCGGATCGAAGAGTGAGGGGTTGCCAAAGAGCGAGCAGCATTCGTTTCTGACAAGAGTCATCGCGAATCGTGAGTTGGCATACGATAACGGGTATTTGTATTTGATGGGTGTGCCTTCATTTCTTTTCGCGTTGAACAGTCTGGTCGTGTTTCAAAAGACGCTAAGTGAAGATTTGGGCCAGAAGGGTGCGAGTATTTTTTATCATTTGCTTGGTTATCAGGCTGCCAATGCCGCGAAGATGATGATGAACAGGTTCGGTTTTCCTATCGAAAAGGCGATGCGTATGCAGCAGGGTCATTTGGACATGCTTGGTGCGGGTAAGGTCGATTTCGTTCGTATAGATATGAAGAGTATGAAGTTCGTATTGAGGGGCGAACCTACGTTCGCGAAAGAATATTTGAAGACGTTCGGTATCCAGAAGGAGTCAGTGGACTGGATGGTGAGGGGCGGCGCGGCGTACATGTTAAACGCGTATTTGGGGCGTGATGATTTGGTTGGGGTTGAGACGTCGTGTATCGCGCAGGGTGCTAAATATTGTGAGTTTGTGGTGTGTCCGAAATCTCAGGTGACTGATGATAAGCTCAAAAAACAGCTTCCGAGCCAGTATAATGTTGACTTGCTGAAGATTGTTGAAAAGAACGCTATGGGAATGCCAAAGCGCAAGTGATTAATTCTTCAGATTGTGCACGACGACGCCTTTTTCGGTTATCTCGAATGGGTGGATGTCTTCGTCGGCTTTTGTCCCTCGCATTTTTCGTACGAGCAGGCTTCTGCTGAATTCGCCGCCCATGGCTTCGAAGTTGAGCAGGAGTATTCCGTCGGCTATGAATTCCGATACTGTGTCTCGGGACAAATACTCTCCTTTTTCTGGCGCTTCCGATGTGACTAGCGTTGTGCATCCAAGTTGCTTCAAATCGTATAAAAATCCGTATATGAATCGTTTCACTACGAAGTCTCCTAGGATTGGAGGGGAAAAGAACGCTTT
>Ga0209542_10009422_pt1 | contig 17905 bp, 19 predicted proteins | sample RifCSPhighO2_01_FD_184028 | JGI IMG/M metagenome (GOLD analysis project Ga0209542, IMG submission 184028) | Soil microbial communities from Rifle, Colorado - Rifle CSP2_plank highO2_0.1 (SPAdes) (version 2) | ecosystem: Environmental > Terrestrial > Deep subsurface > Rock core/Sediment ...
AGTCTTGTTGCATTGCTGTGGATCATAAATATCCCGAGATTGATTCGGAAAAAGAATTTCGCGAAATGATTCTTCCGTTTCTTGCCGATAAAGAACTAAAACTCGGAGAGCAAATTATCCACTATACTCTTGATGGTGCGGTTGACGCTCTTAGAGAGATTAAAAGTGAAACAAAAATTGTTGAGGAGTCGATGATGCCCTTTTTAAAAATAAGAGAACGGTTGGGGATTTCCAATTGTCTGTAATTTAACAGCCCGACGAAGTGTAACTTCGTCGGGCTGTTTTTGATTGACATGAATTTTTATATGAGTATGATTTTCTGAGGATTGTGTTTTTAATATAAATACGAAAATTGAGGACAGGAGAATCATATGCAAACTTGGCTTTGGATTTTTGGTGGAGTCTGGCTTTGTTTTATTGGAGTTCTTTTTTTGAGGAGAAAATTGACAGTTGATAAAGCAGAGCACTGGATTGCTAGCAAAACTTTTCAAGACTTTAAGAAAAGAACACTGAGAGAAATAAAAATCGTCTTAGTCATCAGAGTCAGCGAGAAAAATCTATCTGTACATTCAAAATTCATTGTTCCCATTGATGGTGTTGAAATCTGTTGCAGTTCGGTTGTACGCGATTTTATCGGAGGCAAAAATCAATTAAGAAATATTGCTCGTGCTCACGCCGAAATGTTGTGGGATTCGGTAGAAACTTGTCCGAAAGATGTCGGTTTCTATCTTTTTGAAAAAACACCGATTGAAATTTGGAATGGTTTCGGTGTTATCGTCGAGATTACTAATTTGGAAACCTTCGGGTGGTTTCCTCCGGCAAAGTATGTTCGTACCAGCATTGGTTACAGCATACCACTGGATGGCGACCAGTTGGAATTTTTTATGCGAGAGTTTCGTAAAGATCTTCACTGAATGTCGTTTTTTTTAACAACCTGCAGAGGTTAAACCTCTGCAGGTTGTTTTTGTTTCGTAGTAATGTCTATAATAGTGTTATGAAAGATAAAATAATCGTCGTTTTGGGACCGACTGCTTCTGGAAAAAGCGATTTAGCTGTGGAATTAGCAAAAAAATTCAATGGGGAAATTATCTCGGCAGACTCAAGACAAGTATATAAAGGATTAGATATTGGGAGTGGAAAAATAACCAAAAAAGAAATGAAAAATATTCCACACTATCTTTTGGATGTTGTTAGTCCAAAATCTGTTTTTACAATTGCACAATTTAAAAAAAATACAGACAAAATAATCAGAGATATTTTGAAGAAAAGGAAGACGCCGATTATTGCAGGCGGAACTGGTTTTTATATTCAATCAATTGTAGACAATATTGTATTGCCCGAAGTAAAACCAAATTTGAAATTGAGAAAAGAATTGGAAAAAAAATCAGTTGATGAATTGGCAAAGATTTTAAAAAAAATGGACAAGAATAGGGCAGAAGAAATAGATCTGAAAAACCCTCGTCGTTTGATACGGGCGATAGAAATCGCTACTGAACTCGGCAAAGTCCCCAAGCTCTCTACCAACAGCAACCCTGTTGCTGTTGGCGGAGAGTATGATGTATTGCAGATTGGGATTAAGACGGATGATGATATTTTGAAAGAAAGGATAGCAAAAAGATTTGAAAAGCGTGTTAAAGCAGGAATTGTAAAAGAGGCAGAAGATTTACACAAAAATGGTTTGAGTTGGAAGAGGATGAAAGAAATCGGTTTGGCTCATAAATATATATCTTTGCATTTGCAGGGAAAAATGACCAAAGATGAAATGATAGAAAATTCTATCAGAGAAGAATGGCAATATGCCAAAAGACAAAAAACATGGTTTAAGAGAGACAAGAGAATTGAGTGTTTTGGTTTGGAAGAAAAAAATAAAATTTTTGCAAAGACGAGAAAATTTTTGAAATAATAAAACCCGAACCGTGTATAACCGGTTCGGGTTTTTGTTTAAGGATGTGGGGCTTCCATTCGAAAGCCATGCCCTTCTTTAATATTTACAATTTTCATATGGTGACAAAGGCAAAGCATCTTGCGCAAGCTATTTCCCTCATCTTTGCAAATTTTAAAAGTGAATTCTTTTGATGAAATTTGAAAAGCAATTTCTTCATCTCTGATTCTTATTTCCGCATCTTTTTTGTAATAAAGAACAGGAAATGAATCACAAAAATTTTCGACATCGGGTCCTTTTCCGATTACAACCAGTCCATATATTTCGTGACTGTCTGATCGGAGAATTTCAAGCAAGATTTGTTCTTGGGACATCTTTTCTACAGCTGTTGTTTTGTTCATTTCTCCTCCCACAAAGAATGAAAGATAAAGACAATTTCTGATGTTATTCTATACATTTTTTTGTTTATAGCAAGTCCTTTTTAAAAGTGTTAGAATTTAATAAATTAAAAGATAAAATTCTATAAAATGTATAATAAATTTCTAACTAAAAAATATATAATTTCAGCCGTTGTTATATTGATTGTTGCCGTCTCGGTAGGAGGTTTTTTCTTGTTTCGTGATAATTCTGGAGAATATGAGTATTCTATAGTAGAAAAAGGCGATTTGGCTCAAGAGGTTAATGTGACTGGAAAGGTAAAACCTTCTAGCAAAGTTGATCTGGCCTTTGAGTCATCAGGAAGAGTCGTTGGGGTCTATACTGATGTCGGTAAAAGGGTTTATGTTGGTCAGACATTGGCTGTTTTGAATAGCTCTCAATATCAAGCTCAGCATCTTCAGGCACAAGCAAGCTTGGACGCAGAAAAAGCCAAATTGGATGAATTACAAAAAGGTACCCGTATTGAAGAGGTTGAAATTCAAAAAACAAAAATTGTAAATGCCGAAGAAGCCATTGCTGATGCAAAAAGTAATTTAAAGAACTATATAAGAGATTCTTATTCTAGAGCGGATGATTCAATTAGAAGTAAAGTTGATCAATTTTTTACGAACCCAAGAAGTTTTACTCCTCAATTAAATTTTGAGAGCAATTACAAACTTGAAATGGAGACTCAAAGATTTTTTACAGAAAGTATTTTGGTTAAATGGTTTGAAAGTATATCTGTTTCAGATATATCAGATTCTGAAATGGATAGTCAATTTAATTTGGCAAAAGATAATCTGGGCAAGGTCAGTTCTTTTTTGGATCTGACTGCTCTAACTGTAAATAGCTTAAATACAACATCTTCGCTGACGCAAGCTCAAATAGACGGTTATAGATCGGACATAAATACTGCTAGAACCAATATAAATACTGCAATAAATAATTTATTAACCGCAAGAGAAAAACTTAGGACAGCAGAATCAGCCTTGATACTTGCTAAACAAGAGCTTGATTTAAAACTTGCTGGAGCAACAAATGAACAAATTTTAGCTCAAGAGGCAAGAGTAAAATCAGCGGAAGCTAATGTAAAAAATTATTCTGCTTTGATTGCAAAAAATGTTATTTCTTCTCCAATAAATGGAGTGGTAACAAAAAAGAATATTGAAGTTGGTGAAATAGTTCAATCAAATGTTTCCGTTTTTTCTGTTATAAGCACTTCAAAATATGAAATTGAAACCAATGTTCCAGAAGCAGATATTTCAAAAATAAAGATTGGAAACAAAGCAAAAATAACATTGGACGCGTACGAGGACGACGAAATTTTTTATGCACATATCATTTCTATCGAGCCTGCCGAGACTATCATCGAGGGTGTGTCAGCATACAAGACGGTTCTTCAGTTTGATAAAGAAGATGAAAAAATAAAATCAGGCATGACAGCTAATATGGATATTCTAACCGATAGTCGCGAAGGCGTTTTGTCGATTCCTTTCCGCGCTTTGATTACCGAGGATGGAAAGTTTGTTGAAGTCTTGAACGAAGATGGAACAATAGAAAAGAAAACTGTTGAAACAGGGATGAGAAGTTCTGACGGAAGAATAGAAATTGTTTCGGGGTTGAAAGAAGGGGAGAAAGTTGTTACTAGTAAGTAGTGAATAGTGAGTAGAAAATGATTAACAAAGAAAAAAAATCAATAATATCTGTTAAGAATCTTGAAAAGACTTATAATGACGAGGGTGGAGAGACTCACGCTCTGAGAGGAGTAACTTTTGATATTGCTTCTGGTGAATTCGTTGCAATCATGGGACCATCGGGATCGGGGAAATCAACTCTTTTGCATATGTTGGGTCTCTTGGATAAATTCACAGGAGGGGAATATTATTTTGATCAAGACAAGGTAGAAACTTTTTCGGAAGAAGAAATCGCTCATTTGAGGAATAAAAAAATGGGTTTTATTTTTCAAGCGTTTAATCTTTTGCCTAAGGCAACTGTTTTGGACAATGTAAAATTGCCGCTTGCTTATTCTGATGTCCCTGAAAGTGAATGGAATAATATGGCAGTAAAAGCAATAGAAGCCGTTGGTATGTCACACAGAATTCATCATTTTGCGAGCCAGCTTTCTGTGGGAGAAAAGCAGAGAACATCAATTGCTAGGGCTCTTGTTAATGAACCCGATATTATTTTTGCCGATGAGCCAACAGGAAATCTGGATTCTCGTTCAGGAGGTGTTGTTATGGATATAATAAAAAGATTGAATTACAAGGGCAAAACTGTCGTCTTGATTACTCACGAAACATACACTGCCGAATATGCGGAAAGAATAATAATGATTAAAGATGGGAAAATGGAATTTGATAAACCAGTTGAACACATGAGACAGGCAGGAGAGTTTAAAAAATAATTAAACTTAAAACTCTAAGCACCAAACCCTGCCTGCCGGCAGGCAGGTCTAAATTCTAAACAAGTCTAAATAATCAAAATTTAAAATACAAAAAGTTTTGAAAATTGGAAAATTAAAAAATTTGAATTCCTGCCTGCCGGCAGGCAGGTGTTTAGGATTTAGAATTTAGAAATTAGAATTTTAAATTTTTAGAATAAAATTTTTTATGCAGATCAAACACTTATACAAAACATCATTCACAGGACTTCGGACTAACAAAGTTAGGTCTCTTTTGACTATTCTAGGAATTGTTATTGGAATATCGTCTATTATTTTGATTTTTTCTTTGGGCAAAGGTGTAGAAGGTTTGATTACGGGTGAGTTAAGCGGTATGGGAGCAGACACTATTGTCATCAGGCCAGGACAACAACCAACAGGATTGAACGATTTTAGTGAAACTCTTTTTTCTGATTCTTTGAAAAGCAGAGATGTAGAGGCTTTGAAAAAAAAATCTAATGTACCTCATTTGGCAAAGATTGCTCCCGCAATAATCGTTCCAGGGAGAGTCTCTTATAGAGGAGAAACATTCAAGCCGATGATTTTTGGTTGGACAGCAGAATTGATGACAGAAATGTTTGGTGTTGAAATTGATTCAGGCGATCTTTTTTATGAAAGCGATATTAGATCAAAAGCGAGTGTGGCAATTATTGGTTCAAAAGTAAAAGAAGAATTGTTTGGTAATGAAGAAAATGTTGTTGGAAAAAATATAAAAATAAAAGATAGAAATTTTAGAGTAGTGGGTGTTCTAAAACCACAAGGACAGGTATCCAGTTTCAATGTCGATGAATTGGTTGTTTTGCCATATTCAACAGCACAAATTTATTTGATGGGGATTGACCATTATCACGAAATTATTTTAAAAGCCGATTCTCCAGAAAATGTTTCTCAGACAGTAGAAGATGTGAAAGACACATTGAGAGAGATGCACGATATTACAGATCCATCCAAAGACGATTTTTTTGTGGTTACTCCCGAGGGGATGCTTGAACAAATAGGAAATATTTTGGATGCACTGACACTTTTCTTGTCAGCAGTCGTGGGAATTGCTTTGGTTGTAGGAGGAGTGGGTGTTATGAATATTATGCTTGTGTCAGTAACAGAGAGAACAAAAGAAATTGGTTTGAGAAAAGCAATCGGAGCAACGAACAAAGATATTATGATTCAATTTCTTTTTGAATCCATGATGCTCACAATCACGGGTGGTGTAATTGGTATTATAATAGGAATGTCGCTTTCTTTGATCACAACCATCGCCATTTTAAGTTTTACAACTTACGCATGGAGTTTTTCTTTCCCTGTTGGAGCATCTATTCTAGGAATTGTTGTCTCTGGCTTAATCGGAATTATTTTTGGAATTTATCCTGCAAAAAAAGCTTCTCAAAAGAGCCCTATCGAAGCTTTGCGATACGAATAAATTTAGAAAATTTCTCAAAGGTAGGTAGCAGGAATTTTGCCCTGTGTTATAATAAAATAGTTCTGTTGTCGGGGATTGGCGTCCCTCGGAATAAAAGGGTTACCTTGTTTGGAAAGCATTCTGCCAATTTTTGGTTCAAGGATGCAACGCCACACCCGCGGTTTTCCGCGGGTTTTTTATTTATTGACATTTTCAGATTTTAATTTATATTATTGTTATACCTCCTATGTGGCTTGCTTGCATGGAGAAAAAGGGATTGGCGTCCCTCGAAATGTTTGGGTCCGCACATTTAGAAAGTATCCTGCCTTAATTGGTTCAAGGATGCAACGCCCAACCCGCGGTTTTCCGCGGGTTTTTTATTGTCTTTGTTCTCTACTTGATACTTACTACTTACTACTTTATACTTATTTTTATGCAATCAAACGAAATACGACAAAGGTTTTTAAAATTTTTTGAGAAGAGAGGGCATTCTATTATTCCTTCTGCTTCTTTAGTTCCCGAAAATGATCCTTCGGTACTTTTTAATACTGCTGGTATGCAACCGCTAGTACCGTATTTGTTAGGCGAAGAGCACCCTGCTGGAAAAAGAATCGTTGACGCACAAAAATGTGTTAGAACAACAGATATTGAAGAAGTGGGCGACAATACTCACCTTACATTTTTTGAAATGCTTGGTAATTGGTCTTTAGGAGATTATTTCAAAAAAGATGCAATCAGTTGGTCTTATGAATTTTTGATTGATAAAAACGATGGGCTAGGACTTGATCCAAAAAAACTTTATGTAACTGTTTTTGAAGGAAACGATGATGCTCCAAGAGACGAAGAAGCATACGAAATTTGGAAAAATATTTTTGTTAATGCAGGGCTAAATCCGGATGGGCATATTTTCTTTATGTCTGCAGAATCAAATTGGTGGAGTCCGGGTGACAATGGACCATGTGGCCCTGATACTGAAATGTTTTATAGTACAGCGGGTGATTTGGGTGACTTAACAAAAGAAGAATTTATCAAAGCAGATGATGAACAAAAAATCGTTGAAATTTGGAACGATGTGTTTATGGAATATGAAAAAAAAGATGGGAAAGTAATTGGAAAATTGAAACAACACAATGTTGATACGGGAGCGGGATTGGAAAGGCTGGCAACCATGTTGCAGGGTAAGACAAATGTTTACGAGACAGATGTATTCTCATCAATAATTGATGAGATAAATTCTAAATCTGAAATTCTAAATCCTAAACAAATTCAAAATTCAAATAACCAAAATATAAAATCTGTCAGAATTATTGCGGATCATATTAGGACAGCAGTGTTTTTGATCGGAGACGGTGTCATTCCGTCAAATACTGATCAGGGTTATGTGTTGAGAAGAATTATCAGGAGAGCTGTTCGCCATCTTAATCTACTTGGAAACCCGGTTTCCAAGTTGGAGGATTTGGCGGATATTGTGATTCGACAATACGGAGATGTCTATGAAAATATAAAAAATAACTCTGAAAAAATAAAAGAGGAGATCAGAAAAGAAGAGGAAAAATTTAAGAAAACTTTGGATAATGGAAGTAAAGAGTTAGATCAGGAATTTAGAAAAAGTTTCGAGAAAATCAGAACATTAGGTTCTGTGATTGAAAATCCTATTGATGGTAAGTCTTTCTTTAATTTATTTCAAACATTTGGTTTCCCACTAGAATTAAGTTTGGAGGAGATCGAAAATCTTTCTAGAAAATATAATTATAATTTGAGAATAAATAAAGAAAAAATCAAACAAGAATTTGATAGTGAGATGAAAAAACATCAGGATCTTTCGAGAACCGCATCAGCAGGTAAATTTAAAGGAGGACTTGGCGGACACGACGAACAATCAACCAAATTGCACACGGCAACGCATTTATTACACCAAGCATTAAGAGAGGTTTTAGGTGATCATATTTCTCAAAAAGGAAGCAACATTACACCAGAAAGGTTGCGATTTGATTTTTCTTATTCTGAAAAAATGACAGATGAACAGATAAAACAAGTAGAGGAAATCGTAAATCAAAAAATAAAAGAAAATCTCAATGTAGAAATGCAAGAAATGTCTGTGAGTGAAGCAAAAGAAAAAGGAGCGCTAGGTGTATTTGATGAAAAATATGGAGAGAAAGTAAAAGTTTACTCTGTTGGTTCATTTAGCAAAGAAATTTGTGGAGGACCTCACATAAAAAATACAAGCGAGTTGGGAATTTTTAAAATCAAAAAAGAAGAAGCTAGCTCGGCTGGCGTGCGTCGTATAAAAGCGATATTAGAGTAGAAAGGAATAAGAAGTTTAAATTCTAAGCACTAAACCCTGCCTGCCGGCAGGCAGGTCTAAATTCTAAACAAACTCAAATAAACAAAATTCAAAATACAAAAAGTTTTGAAAATTGAAAAATTGGAAAATTTGAATTCCTGCCTGCCGGCAGGCAGGTGTTTAGGATTTAATATTTAGGATTTAGGGTTTTAAATTTTTTAGAATAAAAATATATTTAATTCACATCTTTTTCTGTGTGCTTATAACTGATGTGATATAATTATTTATTATGTCGCTATTTTCGTTTTCAAAAAATAAAACAGAAGAAGAAGGAGTTGTTTTGGTTTTTGATATTGGGAGTGCCAGTGTTGGTGGCGCTCTTGTTTCTCTTCGTAAAAATAAAAAACCAAAAATTCTCTACAATGTACGAAAATCAATGGCATTTAAAGAGGATTTGGATATAAACAAATTTACAGCTTCTATGATCAGAACTCTTAGTTCTGTTGTCGCTGATGTTGAAAGAAAAGGAATATCACACCTCAATTTTAGGAGTTTAAAAAACAAAGAAATAAGAGACGCTTTTTGTTTCTTTTCTTCTCCTTGGTATATTTCACAAACTCAAGTTGTTAAGTTGGAAGAAAAAGAAAAATTTTTTATTACCAATGAGATGATAAAAGATATTTTAGAGAAAGAAAAATCTGATTTTATAAAAAATAATGAGAAATTCTTTGGCGACGGTAGTGATGTTGAATTTATGGACAGTAAAGTCATTCAGGTCAGATTGAATGGTTACAGAGTAGAAGATCCTTTCAAGAAAAAAACGAATGATGCAGAGGTAGTAGTATATCTAAGTTTAATTTCGTCTGATGTAGAAGAAAAAGTAAAACAAGTTATCGCAAAACCTTTTCATCTGGATAATATTTATTCTCACTCGTTTACCTTAGCAGGATTTTTGTCACTGCGGGATATTTTTGAATTTGAAGACGACTTTGTTTTTTTGGATATAAGTGGAGAGGTAACCGATGTTTCTTTTGTTAAAAACGATTCTTTACGAGAAACCGAAACTTTTCCAGTCGGGCGAAATGCATTTATTCGCGAAATATTGAAAGATTTTAAAACAAATTATAGCAGTGCTGTTTCCATGATCAATGTTTATAAAGCGGGAAATATTGACTCGGACAATTCAAAAAAGATAGAAGCATCTTTGAACAAGGTCAGAAAGAGTTGGGTTAAGTATCTGGAAAATTCTATGTTTGAACTTTCTCATGGAGCAATTTTACCAAGAACTATTTTTGTAATTGCAGATGAGGATCTTGGAGAGATTTTGATAAATATAATTCAAGAAGAAAAATTTACTAAATTGGTTTTTCCTGATTACAACAAATCAACAAATCCAATTCTGATAAAACCAGATATAATGGGAAAAATTTGTGATATTGAAAATGATGTAGAAAAAGACATATTTATCATTATGGAAGCTGTTTTCATCAATAGATTGATTTAATCAGAAAAAGTTAGAGTTATGTTGTTGTTTGTGATATATTATTAACATTAAAGAGTAATTAATTTCTATTTTTATTATGAAAAAAAATGTCTTGCAAGATGTGATGCCCCCAAGAAAAAGATCAATCAGGGATATTCCAATAGGCCACAAAAGAAGAGGGTCTTTGGAATATAAATCTGACGATATGATCGAAAGTAAACCTGTTGAGCAGGTTTACAAATTGAATAATTCTCTTGACATCCGTCCTAGAAAAATAGAAATTCCAGAAGAAGATCACAATAATGATGTTTTTGACAATGATAAAAAGAATAATGCTTCGAGAGGTTTAAAAGCAAAGTGGTGGCTAATTGTTCTGGCTTTTGTTGCCATTTTAGCGTTTTTATTTTCGGCAATTTTCTCTGGAGCAGAAGTAGTTATTTATCCAAAACAGGAAAAAGTTAATTTCCAACTAGATTTAACTGCGATAAAAGAAGGGGTTCAAACAGAAATTCCAGGTGTTTTGTTTAAAACGGTTACTATCACATCGGAAGGATCAAAGACAACTAAAAATTTCACAGAAAAGGAGGTTGCAAAGAAAGCATCAGGAGAGATCGTTATTTTCAATGAATATGATTCGGCTCCACAAAGATTGGTCATCAATACAAGATTTGAGTCTTCTGACGGACTAATTTATAGAATACCAAAATCAATTACCGTTCCAGGAAAAAAAATAGGATCTGATGGAAAAGTTACCCCTGGAAGTATTCAAGTTACCGTTTATGCCGATGCTGTTGGAGAAGAATACAATATTGGATTGTCAGATTTTACAGTTCCTGGTTTTAAAGGGACTGACAGATTTAGCAAGTTTTATGCAAGATCAAAAACCTCAATGTCAGGAGGATTTTCAGGTATGATGAAAGTTGTGGCTGATACAGAGCTAGAGGGTATGACAACAGAAATAAAAACAAATTTGGAAAAAGATCTGAAGACACAGATTTATTCTCAGATCCCAGAAGGGTTTGTGTTGTATGATGAGGGTATCTTCTTTGACTTTGAACCTCAAAACAATGTTGACGAAGGAGATTCTGTAAAGGTTGTTCAAAAAGGAACATTAACCGCTATTATTTTTGATAAAAATATTTTGAGCAATTTTGTTGCGAAAAATGTTATTGATGATTTAGGTGACGGAGTGGTGGAAATTGTAAATATAGAAGATCTAAAATTTACTCTTTCAGAAAAAGATTATATAAATATTTCTGGTGGTGATACCTTTGAATTTAGTTTGGAAGGAGACGCACAATTTGCTTGGGTGTTTGATGAAAATAAGTTAAAGACTGATCTTGCCGGAAAGTCTAAAAAAGACATAGATTCTATTTTGTCTCAGTATAGCGGTGTAGATAATATGGAAGTTATTCTAAAACCTTTCTGGAAAAGAAGTTTCCCAAGTAGTCTTGAAAAGATAAAAATTACCAGAAATTTGGAATAAAAAGTTAATTAAAAGCTTATAAAATTGAATAAAAACGGATTTACCGATTTTTTCTTGCTAAATACAAGATATTTTGGTAGTATTGTTCCGTATTGATTTGCAGATGAATAATAATAACGAAAAAGAATTAATCGTAACCGGTGTCGTCATAGAGGCTTTGCCCAACGCGATGTTTCGTGTTGATTTAGATAACGACGGGGGAGAAATGTTGTCATTTTTGTCTGGAAAGATGAGAATGCACAGAATCAGGGTCTTGGTGGGCGATAAAGTGTCTATCAAAACAGATCCTTATGGTGGCAAGGGTAGAATTATAAAAAGAATGTAATAAAGGTTTATATATGGTTTCAGTAAAAACCAATATCATCATTGGTGTTGGGGTTTACATTTTTAATATAAATTGATATATTAGTTGAGCAAAATGAAAATCAAGTCTTCAGTAAAAAAAATATGTATAAAATGTAAAAGCGTCCGCAGAAAAGGACGTTTGCATATTATCTGTGAGAACCCAAAGCACAAACAAAGACAAGGTTAATCACTGGAGAATTTAGAAAATAGAATTTAAAAATATGAGAATTTTAGGAATCACAATACCAGATGAAAAAAGATTAGAAATAGGCTTAACAGCCCTTTTTGGTGTTGGTAGATCTCGTGCTCAAATGGTTTTAGACAAGGCAAAGATTGATCATGGGAAAAAAGCAAAAGATCTTTCGGTAGATGAAGAAAACAAGATTAGAGAGATCCTAGAATCATACAAAATAGAAGGTGACTTAAAAAGAGAGGTTTCAGGAAATGTTAAAAGATTGAAAGATATTCAGTCATACAGAGGTTCAAGACATGCAAAGAAATTACCTGTTCACGGACAATCTACAAAAACAAATTCAAGAACAGTAAGAGGAAATGTTAGAAAGACTATGGGATCGGGTAGAACAAAAGTAGACAAGAAATAATAATTCCAAAATTGAAGACCTTCGCTTTCAATTTTGAAATTATTTGAAATTTTAATAAAATTAAAATTAATTATGGGAAAAAAGAGAGTAGTTAAAAAAACAGGTGGTGAGAAAGCGTCTGGAACAAAGACGGCTTCTAAAGTTTCAAAGAAGAGATTTGCTTCGGGTACTTTGCATATCCAATCAACATACAACAACACAAGAGTTTCTTTGACTGACAAAGACGGAAACTTGCTAGCATCTTCTTCTTGTGGAGCATTGGGATTTAAAGGAGCAAAGAAAGGAACACCATTTGCTGCAGCAAAGGCTGGAGAATTGATTGGCGATAAGGCATTAAATGTTGGAATCAAAGAGGTAAATGTTATCGTAAAGGGAGTAGGTGCTGGAAGAGAATCAGCTATCAGAGGTTTTTTGTCTACAAGCGGAAATGCAGAATTATCAGCTATTAAAGATGTTACTCCGGTTCCTCACAATGGTCCAAAGCCAAAGAAACCAAGAAGAGTCTAAAAACTAATAACTACTAACTAATATGAGCAGAATCAAAAAATATAAAATAGGAAGAAGATTAGGCGCTGGGGTTTATGAACAATGTCAAACCCAGAAGTTTGCTTTGTCTGAACAAAAAAGAGGCGGAGGAAAAAGAACGACAAAAAGAAAACAAGTTTCAGATTATGGAGCTCAGTTGATTGAAAAACAAAAAGTTAGATTTTCATACGGAATAAGAGAAAAGCAATTGCAAAAATATGTTAAAGATGCGATGTCCAGAAAAGGAAGTCACGCAGATCACTTGTTTGAAGTTGTTGAAATGAGACTTGATAATACCGTGTACAGATTGGGCTTGGCAGAAACAAGAGCAAAGGCAAGACAAATGGTTTCTCATGGTCATATTACAGTAAACGGAAAAAGATTAAATATCCCTTCATACAAAGTTTCTGCAGGAGAAATTGTTGGTATCAGAGCACAAAGTCAAAACAAAGGTTTGTTTGAAAATTTGGAAGAAAAGATAAAAGATACAAAAACTCCAAATTGGCTATCATTTGACATTAAAAAGAAGGAAGGAAAAGTTGTTGGAGTTCCAAAAATTGGAACAGCCGAATTCTTTGATTTAGCAGCCGTTTTTGAATACTATAGCCGATAGTAGTGGATAGACTATTGCAAACTTGCAAAAAATGTAGTATATTTTTATCAATTTTATTAAGTTTTTATTTTTTTCTCTATGTCTGACTACAATATTTTAGTGCCTTCAAAGCCAAGGGTAGTTGAAGATGGCCAATTTAAAGGCGTGTACGAAATAGACGGTCTTTATCCTGGATATGGATATACGCTAGGTAATTCTTTGAGAAGAATTATTTTGTCGTCTCTGCCGGGTGCTGCAATAACATCGGTTAAAATTGCTGGTGTTGATCACGAGTTTTCTACTATTAGTGGTGTAAAAGAAGATGTTATTAACATCATTTTAAATTTAAAGAAAGTAAGAATCAAATTGCTTACAGACGAACCTCAAGAAATTAGATTGAAGGTTAAGGGTGTTAAAGATGTGACAGCAAAAGATATAGAAATTCCAGGACAAGCAGAAATTCTTAATCCTGATCAGCATATTGCTTCTGTCACAGACAAAAATACAACACTTGAAATCAGCATGATCGTTGTAAAAGGTTTGGGATATATTCCAAAAGAAGAATTGCAAAAAGATAAAGTTGAAATTGGTTCAATCGCTTTGGACGCATACTTTACTCCTATCAGAAGAGTAAGTTATGAAGTTGAAAATATGCGTGTTGGAGACAGAACAGACTTTAACAGATTGAGAATCTTTATTGAAACAGACGGAATGATAACAGCAAAAGAAGCTTTGGAAAATTCTATTGATATAATGATAAGACAATTAAAAGCAATCGTTGGATTCAAAGAAGAAGAGGTTGTTGAAGAAAAACAAGAAGATAGCTCAGAAGATAAAGAAGATTCAAAAGACTCAGAAGATACAGAATTTTTGAAGACAAGAGTTGAAACTTTGGATCTATCAGCAAGAACAATGAATGCACTTGATTCAGCAAACATCAGAACAGTCGGAGGGTTGGCAAGAAAGAAAGAAGAAGACTTGCTGGCAATTGACGGCTTGGGAGGAAAAGGTTTGCAAGAAATCAAAAGAGCATTAAGCAATTTTGGAATCACACTAAAGAGTTAAAAAGTTTGTAAAGTTAAAAGTTTGTAAAGACAGAAACATGAAACATCATAATTCAACAAGAAAATTAGGAAGAGTAAGTAAGCAAAGAACAGCTTTGTTAAGGTCTTTGGCTATCTCATTTATTATTCACGGAAAGATAAAAACAACTACCGCAAAGGCTAAAGAATTGAGACCTTTCGTTGAAAAAATAATTACAAAAGGAAAAACAGATTCTGTTGCTTCAAAAAGATTGGTTCTATCAAAATTGGGTAGTGGGGGGGATGAAGCAATGAAAGAGGTTTTTGAAAAAATTTCACCAAAATATAAAGAAAGAGAAGGCGGTTATACAAGAATCGTAAAAGTAGCAAGCAGAGTGGGGGATGGGAGTCAGATGTCAATTATTGAGTTCGTATAAAAAATTCCAAAATTGACGCATAACATCGTCGTCTTCACAAAAATTTTCTTCGCCTTATGTTGAATAAGGCCCTGCCTGCTGGCAGGCAGGTCAAAAAATTTTTGTTTGACTCCTTGTTCTGCATTCAATTTTGAAATTTTTTGTTGTTGCAATTAGTTAAAAAAGAGTTATAATTCAGGAGTCAAAAAAAGTTTAAAAATACTAAAAACTAATGACTAAAAACTAAAAACTTATTTATGGAGTACACAATCGATGCAAAAGGAAAAAAATTGGGAAGAATCGCAACTGAAGCGGCAACTTTGCTTATGGGAAAAAATTCACCCGATTTCAGTAGAAACACAGTAGCCGATGTAAAAGTAAATATCACCAACGCATCAAAATTGGATGCTGATGCAAAAAAAATGGATACAAAACTTTACAATAGATACACAGGTTTTCCAGGAGGTTTGAGAACAGACAAAATGTCAAAAATCGTTGAGAAAAAAGGAATGGGAGAAATAATTAAAAAGGCTGTTCATGGAATGTTGCCTTCAAACAAGTTAAGAGCAATTATGATGAAAAATCTGATAATCAACGAATAATAAATTATGGTAAAAGACACAAACAAAAATAAATATTACGAAGCTGTAGGAAGAAGAAAAACTGCTACTGCAAGAGTAAGACTAACAGAAGCCAAAGCAAATTCTTTTGTTATTAACAAAGACAAAGATTGCGATTCTTATTTTGATACAAAAGAGTTGAGAGATATCGCACATGACGCTTTGATAAAATCAGAAGTTGCTACAAAATTTTCAGTTTCAGCCTTGATAAATGGAGGCGGAATCAATGGACAAGCAGAAGCCCTAAGACACGGAATTTCAAGAGCACTTGTAAAATTTGATGAAAGTTCAAGAGGTAAATTGAAAAAAGAAGGTTTTCTAAAAAGAGATTCAAGAATGAAAGAAAGAAAGAAACCGGGACTTAAAAAAGCGCGTAAAGCCCCTCAGTGGAGTAAGAGATAGTCTGAATTTAGCGCATAACTTTGTCGACTACAGAAAAAACGCTCTCACCGTAATTACTATACGGCTCGAGCGTTTTTTCTTTGTCTCCTCGTTCTGCATCTAAATTCAAACAGAAAAGCCACTTAATAAAAAGTAGCTTTTCCGATATTTTATTAATCTGTTTTCGAAATTTAGTCGACTCCGGAAACAAACTTGTAACCAAGATTATGGCAGAAATATATTTTGGTTGCAAAATTAATCTGTGAATAAACTCATGGCGATAAGAAAAATAAGACCTATTAGACCTATAAAGCCTATTGATAAGATGCAAAATATGCCAACTATCTGTCCATTAGGAAAAAGTGAATGGGTAAAAGCTCACTGGCGTTATAACTATAAAATAGGTCAGTGGGAATGGGTGTTAGGACACTGGAGAAAATAGAAAAGTATAAAACCCCTAAACGCCTAAACTTTGCAAAGTTTAGGCGTTTAACATTTATGTTGAAATAAAGCCCCACATTTGGGTTTTTTGAATAATGGGGGTAGAATAGATATAACTATGAAGAAAGATTGGTCAAAAAATATAACAAATATCGACGATGGTATTTTTAGGACTATAAATGGTAATTCAGACGAGATGATTGGTATCGGTCGTTGTATGAAAGCTGGATTTCCTTGTTCAAGGGTGGATATAACAAATGGACGTTACGATGCAATAGTTGATGTAGATGGAAAAAAATTATTGAGAATACAAATAAAAGGAACTACAACAGGGTCTTTTAGTTTTACTGGTGGGGGAAGGAGTGGTCAACAAATAAGTCGTGGTGTTGAACAAAGGACTTATAAATATACAAAAGATGACTGCGATTTAATTCTTGGTGTAGATGGTAAAAATGGCGATTGTTATGTAATTCCAATAGAAGATATTAAACAGTGGGGAAAGACTAAGGCTATATCAAAACTTCAAGATTATAAAGAAAATTGGGATCTTCTTAAAAGAATTGTAAGAGATTAATAATCAATAGCTTTTAAAATCTGTTTAGCAATCGCTTCTATCACTGGGACGGAGACAGAGTTGCCGAATTGCTTGTATAAAGCAGAATCTGCGATATTAGGCAGTTTGTAGTCAGTAGGAAAGCCTTGTATACTTGCGCACTCTCTAGGGGTTAATTTTCTAATACCCTTGTGGTCTTTTATAATAGGAACATTATGTCCTCCTGTTCCCATATTTGCTGTTAGGGTAGGGCAAACTCCACTTTTGTTTTCTCTCACATATTTTCTTCTCCATTGGTAAACTTTTCCTTCTTCTGTAATATCATTTTTAATTTTTTCAAAAAGAGGTTTGTCCTTGTAATAGTATTTTTCAGGAACTTCTTTTTCTAACAAGTCAGTAACTTTAATTTTTAATTTTGTTGGTTTAGGAAATTCAAAATTTTCGTAATGTTTTTTATCTTTGAAACCAACAATGTATATTCTCTCTCTGTTTTGGGGGATGTTCCCATAATCCATTGTATTTAAGACTTCTACTTTGAGATGGTATCCTAAATCTTCCAGAGTTTGTTTTATAACTTTGAATGTTTTTCCGTTGTCGTGGCTTTTTAGATTTTTCACATTTTCTAATAAGAATCCTTGAGGTTTTCTTTCTTCCAATATTCTTGCAACATCAAAAAATAAATTTCCTCGGTCTTTCTCATCATTAAAACCTTTCCTATGTCCTGCAATAGAAAAAGCCTGACAAGGGAAGCCTCCTAACAGAAAATCAAATTTTGGTAAATCTTTGATTCCTATCTTTCTAATATCTTCAATAACTAATTTAGAAGTATTAAAGTTTAAATCGTATGTTGATTTACATTGCTTTTCAAAATCGTTTGCAAAGACGGTTTCAAAACCAGCTTTTTCAAAACCTAGTCTGATTCCTCCTACACCTGCGAATAAATCAATTGTTCTTAATCCTGTTTTAATCTCATTATTTATATTTCGAATAATCTGGACGACAACGCCTCTGATTTCGACT